>Ga0315533_1000227_pt1 | contig 51712 bp, 40 predicted proteins | sample SalMarSW160130MG_FD_203081 | JGI IMG/M metagenome (GOLD analysis project Ga0315533, IMG submission 203081) | Salt marsh sediment microbial communities from the Plum Island Ecosystem LTER, Massachusetts, United States - Salt Marsh Sediment SW1601-30 ...
TAGGTCCCGCTCCTACTACTGCTACTTTTTGGCTGTGAGTCTGGGGAAAGGGTTCTGGTTCAGGTAATTCTCTAATGTGGTCAAAATACCAGTCGGCGGCAAAGCGCTTAAGCGCCCTGATTGCTACAGGCTCATCGAGTTCCCCGCGGCGACATCTTCCCTCGCAGGGGTGATGACAGATGCGGCCGCAAATAGCAGGGAAGGGATTACGCTCCCAGATGGTGTTGACAGCCTCCAGGTACTCACCATCGGCAATATGAGACACATATTTAGGAATATTGATTCCTACCGGGCAGGTATGCTGACACGGTGATATCATGAGGGCATCGCAGACAGCAGCCGGGCATTTCTTCTCCTGTATGTGGGCTTCATATTCATCTCTGAAGTACTCAAGGGTGGTGAGCACGGGGTTGGGACAAGTCTGTCCCAGACCGCAGAGCGAGCATTCCTTGACTGTCTTGGCTATGGTAAGCAGGGTATCCATATCCTCTTCACGCCCTTTGCCCTGAGTGATTCTGGTCAGAATCTCTAGCATTTGTCTGGTTCCCAGGCGGCAAGGGACACACTTCCCGCAAGACTCAGATTGAGTGAAGCTCAAGAAATACCTGGCCACATCCACCATACAGGTGGTCTCGTCCAGCACCACCATGCCGCCAGAGCCCATAATCGAGCCTAACTGGGCCAGCGTTTCATATTCCACGGGGGAATCGAGAAATCGGGCAGGGATGCAGCCACCTGAAGGACCACCCGTCTGCACCGCCTTAAACCGCTTGCCCCGGGGGATACCACCCCCGATATCAAAAATGATGGTGGATAGAGGAGTGCCCATAGGCACCTCTACCAACCCACTGTTGGCAATCTTCCCCGTGAGGGCAAAGACAGCCGTCCCCTTGCTTTTTTCCGTACCGATGCCGGCGAACCAATCAGCCCCGCGGTCAATGATGATGGGAATGGAAGCCAGACTCTTTACATTGTTGATATTGGTAGGCTTTCCTTCCAGACCTGATTGGGCAGGAAATGGAGGGCGGGGACGAGGCATGCCCCGTCGGCCCTCAATAGAAGCCATTAAGGCTGTTTCTTCCCCGCAAACAAAGGCCCCGGCGCCTTCTTTGATGTGCACCACAAAATCAAAGCCCGAGCCGAGAATATCTTTACCCAAAAAGCCTTTCCCCTGGGCTTGCTCTAAGGCAGCGTGAACTCGCTTTATTGCTAAGGGATACTCAGCACGGACATAGATATAGCCCTCATTGGCACCTATGGCATATCCAGCAATGGTCAGCCCTTCAACAACAGCGTGGGGATCTGCTTCCAGGATGGAGCGGTCCATAAAAGCACCGGGGTCGCCTTCGTCGGCATTGCAGATGACATATTTCTTTTCCCCAGGAGCACTGCGGCAAAACTCCCACTTAAGGCCGGTGGGGAAACCAGCGCCACCCCGCCCGCGGAGGCCAGATTTCTTAACCTCCTCAATAACCTGCTCGGGAGTCATCAAAAAAGCCTTCCTCAGCGCTCGATAACCTCCATGAGCAATATAATGCTCGATTTTTTCCGGGTTGATGTGCCCGCAGTTACGCAGGATGACACGCTGCTGTTTCTTATAGAAGTTTATCTCCGAATAGTGTGGCATAGCCTTGCCAGTTACCGGGTCATGGTAGAAAAGGCGTTCCACAGGCTTGCCATCTCGAAGATGAGAACTGACAATTTCTGGGGCATCCTCAGCCTGAACACGGATGTAGAAAATGCCTTCAGGTTCAACAACTACGCTAGGACCTTGCTCACAAAGGCCATGACCGTGGCAGCCGCTGATTTCCACCGCGGCGTTTTTCAGCCTTTGCCGAGTTACCTCTGCCTTGAGGGCCTCATAGACAGCATCAGACCCCATAGAAAGACACGGCGTCTCTTGACAGACAAAGACAGTACGATGGTCTTTCATACTATCCTCCACCCTCCCGGTTCCTGAACAATTGCTCCACCTTCTTAGGGTTCATATGACCATGAACATGGTCAGCGACGACTATATTGGGGGCCAGGGCACAAACGCCGATGCAGGCCACGGTTTCCAGTGTATATTCCAAATCAGGGCTGGTCTCACCCTCTTCTATATCCAGGTGCTGCTTAACCAATTTCAATATCGTCTTCCCTCCCCGCACATGGCAAGCTGTCCCCCGACATACTCTGACAATTTTTCTGCCCCGCGGCTGAGTATAGAGCTGGGTATAAAAACTAATAACCCCTTGCACCTGACTGGGGAAAAGCCCCAAACTTCTGGCTATAATCGGGATAGACTGAGGAGGGATATACCCTAACTCACTTTGGATTTTTTGCAGCAGCGGTATCATTGCCCACTTCTGCTGACTATATTCAGAAACAAGGGCATTTATTCGTGCCAAGTCAGCCTCTGTAGTTATCTCTTCTTTATCCATCTTCGCCTGCTCCTTCTCTTTGCTCTGGACGAGCCTAAATAATGTCTTACAAAACTCTAAATCCTAATTTCTAAACTCTAAACAAATCCAAATTTCCAAATTTAAATACCAAAACTCTTTTTGTTCTAGATTTTGGTCACTAGTTCTTTGATATTGTTTAGCATTTCGTATTTAGTGCTTAGGATTTTCTCATGTTCTCCCGTCAAGGGAGAGAAATTTTCTCTAATTTTACGCTGCATGCTTTCAGTGAAGGCGCTTTTGTTTCTGGATTTAAGACAATGTCGAATAGCTCATTAACCGGAGTCTCTGGGAATGAAACTGGCATAAAGAGCATCCCCTTACGTAGTGTATCGGTAATCTTGACCATTGTAGTCACCTCGCCTACAGCTGAGATTACCTTGACCTTCTCACCATCAGTGATGGCAAGTTTTCTGGCGTCAGACTCACAAATTTCCACAAAAGCCTCTGGGGAGAATTTTTTCAATCGTAAAGACCTGGAACTTCTAGAGCCAGTGCCAAAGTGATAAAGGGTAGTCCCGGTGAGCAGAGTAAAGGGATAATCTGATTTTCTCTCCCCTGCTTGTGGAGTATATTCAATGGGGGAGAAACGGGCAAATCCCTTTAAGAGTTGCCTACTATAGATGCGTCCTGTTTCCCCGTAGGCTAACTCATCCTGTCTTTCGAAATCAGTATAGGCTTCGTATGAAGGAACTAATTCCTCAATCTCACTCATAACATCCTGTAGAGAGGAATATGGCATCGGGGACCCCATTTTGTCAGCCAGCCGCAGGATTATCTCCCAGTCTGGCAGGCTTTCACCAATAGGCTTGATCGCTTTGCGCACCCTGTTTACCCTGCCCTCAAAATTAGTGAATGTCCCGTCCTTTTCGGCGAAGCTTGCCGCTGGCAGAACCACATTGGCTAGTTTGGCCGTCTCGGTAAGAAACATATCCTGCACCACCAGAAAATCGAGGGAAGTCAGGATTTCTGTAATGAGTCTCGAATTTGGAAAGCTCAAGACAGGATTTTCTCCTACGATGTACATACCTTTAATCTTTCCCTTTTTTACCTGTTCCATAATCTCCAGGGTCGTTAGTCCAGGCTCAGCCGGCAAACTTGCTCCCCAACGTTCTTCGAACCTCCCCCTGGCCTGGGCATCCGCTACACTCTGATATCCAGGCAGAAATTTGGGCAGTGTTCCCATGTCGCAGGCGCCTTGTCCATTATTTTCTCTTTGCAGCGCATACACGCCACCTCCCTTACGCCCAATATTTCCTGTCAGTAACGCCAAATTTGCCAGGGCCCCCACACCGTTTGTTCCTCCGGTATGCTGCGTGATTCCTGTGCCATAGACAATTGCCGCCCGGCTTGCCTTGGCGTATAGTCGAGCGGCGGTACGAATTTCTTGACCTGTAACGCCAGTAGTCTTCTCGACGTACTCCAGGGTATACTTTTTCAAGCTTTCGTCAAAAGCCTCAAAGTTATCTGTTCTTCTGGCGACAAATTCCTCGTCCAGCAAGCCTTCGTCAATAATCATTTTGGCCAGGCCACTTATAAGAGCCACATCAGTGCCGACTTCAGGTCGTAACCAAAGATGGGCAAATAAAGAGAGCTTTGTCTGCCGAGGATCTATCAACAATAATTTGACACCGCGCTGTTTGACAGCACGCTTTATTGCATAACCGACGGCAGGGGCTGAGGAACTGGGATCAGTCCCAATGACTAATATGAGTTCTGATTGCTCCAGATCACTAAGATAATTTGTAGTGCCGGAGAAGCCAAGGGAAGACCCCAGACCTATACGACTGGCGGAGTTATACAAGCGACCGCCATTATCAATATTGTTGGTGCCCAGCACACATCTGGCGAATCTCTGCAAAAGGTAGTTCTCTTCGTTAGTGCACTTAGAGGAGCCCAGGATGGCTAGGCTGTCACCGCCATATTCATCCTTTATTCGCTGGAATTGAGTGCCTACCAGTTCTAAAGCTTCTTTCCAGGACAGTTCCTCAAAATTACCATTACCCTTGACCAGGGGTTTGAGCAACCTATCCGGGCTGTTGACGAAATCACAGCCGTAGCTTCCCTTTACGCAAAGCACACTGTGATTTACTGGGCCTTCCTTACCGGGTACAACTCGCACGACCTGATTATCCTTGACTTCTAAGCAAATACTGCAGCCGCAGCCACAAAAGGGGCAAGTCGTTTCCGTCGTAGACTTAGTCGTGCCCCCATATATCCTATCCTTTTCCATTAATGCGCCTGTAGGGCACAGCGCCACACAAGTTCCGCAGAAAGTACACTCGGAGCTTTCCAGTGGCAAATTGTTCAGTGTCGCCGGTATGGTCGTAAATCCTCGTTGAAAGTAGTCAATAGCACCTTCAACGACTAGTTCCTGGCAGGCTCGAATACATTTGGCGCACAGTATGCACTTGCTCAAATCCCGTTCAAGGAAGGGATTGACCTCCTCAATGCTGGCCATCTGGGGAATCCTTTGCAACTCCACCAATCCGATGCCCAGGTCTGAGGCAATTTGGCGTAGCTGGCAGCGATTGCCTTTATCACATACCAGACAGGAATCAGGATGACTGGTAAGCATCAGCTTAACTATGGTTTTGCGGCGCTCTATGACTCGTGGGGAATGCGTGTTGATTACCATCCCCGATGCTATCGGGGCGACACAAGATGCCAATAAGGCACTATTTCGTTCGTCTTCTACCAGACAGACACGGCAAGCCCCAACTGAAGTGAGCTGCGGATCGTGACAGAGTGTGGGGATATCTATACCTGATTCCTTCGCCAGTTCCAGAATGGTCATCCCCGGATAGCCACTTACCTCACGACCATCAAGAGTAATGGTTATCGGCTGCAAACCAATATCCTCCTTCATAACCCAGCAGGTGGGGGAAAGACTTTCCAAAGGGGATTACTTCTTTTTATCCAGACCCTCCGGCCAGTTGGCAGACACGTAGGCAAAAGACCGAGGGAAGTATCTTCCTTCACCTACTGTCCTTATGCCAGTCAAGAGGTCGGAACTGGCAGCGCTCTTGGCAATAAAGCCGTAAGCCCCTACCTGCTTAGCAACAAACATGTTCTCTTCTTCGTCATATTGGGTTAGAATCAAAACCTTTGTCTCTGGGTATTCCTCGGTTATTCGTTTCGTTGCTTCAAGTCCGCTCATCACCGGCATAACTATATCCATCACCGCTACATTCGGCGTAAGACGCTGCACTTTATCAATGGCATCTCGCCCGTCAACAGCTTCACCTATTACTTCCATGTCTTTTTGCAGACTCAGCAGGGCGCAAATTGCTTCCCTGACTACAGCATGGTCATCTACCACCAGCACCTTGATTCTTCTCAGTGTCTTATCCAGGAATTTCTCAGCCCAGGCCACTACTGACGCTGACTCGACTGGCTTGATTAAATATTGTTCGGCTTCAAGCTTCAAGCCTTCGTCCATACGCCACCCCTTAATCAATTGCTTTTCCGGTGAGGCATCAACCACAATAAGAGGCACTTCTCTGAAATTGGGGCTCTGTTTCAACCACTGGTGCAGCCGAAAGGCGTCTCCACGTGGCATTATTGTGCCTAAAATAATAAGGTCAGGTTTTTCGTGACGCGCTACCTCCTCTGCCTCTAATCTGTTGCCAGCGGTAAGCACCTGCCAACCTTTTGCCAGTAATTTAGCTTGCATTTCCTCAATGAACTCTGACTCATCATCCACCAGCAGAATTTTAGTGTTCTTTTCCATCTTTCACCCCCTTGCCAACTACACGTTTTTAGGAGTTTGTTTTAGCCTGCTACTATAAAGTATAATGCCCGGTCTACTGAAGGAATAGAGGTGTTTACCCCAGAAGATAGGGATATATCACCGCAATTTTCTGCAGTTAATCACTCATTTATGTGGACAACGCTTCCCATGAGTGGGGTGTGGAAAATAAGTGGTGCCGTGAAGACTACGAGGCAATAATCTCAGACGGTGATAATGCCCTTGCGCAGGGCATATTTGAACAGGTCAAGGCGGTTGTGGATATCCAGCTTTGCCATCAGGTTAGTCTTGTGTCTTTCTACAGTTTTGGGACTAATGACCAGCATTTGGGCTATCTCACGAATAGAGTGCCCTTCTACTAGCAATTTTAGTATTTCTCTCTCTCGGCCGGTCAGTTGTTCGAAGGTGTCCTTGCTTTTTCCTACTCTGGCTATCTGTCGATAGTCTTCGACTAAGAGTCTGGCTATGGCTGGAGATAGAAAAGAATCGCCATGGTACACAGACCGAATGGCTGAGGTAAGCTCTGAGGATGCCGCTACTTTACTGATAAAACCACTGGCCCCAGCTTCAATAACGGGTAATACATATTCCCTATCTTCGTATTGGGTCAGTACTATCACCTTTGTCTCCGGGAACTCTTTGCGTATTCGGCGAGTTGCTTCCAGGCCATCCATAAGAGGCATGACTATGTCCATGAGCACTACGTTAGGCGAGAGCTTGGTAACCATTTCCAGCGCGTCCCGGCCATTGGCGGCCACGCCTACTGCTTCTATATCCCCGGTAAGAGCAAGCAAGGCACAAATACCATCACGTACGATGGCATGGTCGTCAGTTACCAGTACTCTTATTTTCGCCATATCTAATGTCTTGAGCTATTGGAATCTTGGCCCAAACCGTAGTTCCTGCTCCAATCTTGGACTCAATACCGCTGGTGCCGCCAAGGAAGCCGATCCTCTCTCTCATACTGAATAATCCACGGCCTCGCCCACTTTCCTCCACATCGGTGATTTTGGAAACATCAAATCCTTGCCCGTCATCGCTAATACTGAACGAGAACTCATCTGGTTGATACACCAGCACTATAGAAGCATTTTTTGCTTTAGAATGCTCGACAATGTTGCCAATGGCTCCCTGAACAGCGCGGAAAAGAGCAGCTTCTACATCAGGAGGAAACCGCATCTCAGTCCCTTTAACCTCCACTGTTACGTTAATGTTTAAGGGCTGAAGGCTATTCTTGGCATGCTGGCGAGCAGCAGCGACTAACCCCAGCGTATCCAATACAGCAGGGTGGAGATTGGAAATTACCCTACTGACTTCCTTATGTACCTGCACTGTCAGCGATTGGACTTTCTTCAGTCCAGCAATGAATGTATCATCTTGATTACCAGATTTCGCGGATATCTCCAGCAGCGCTTCTAGCTGAAGTGCTATCCCAGAGAGCGATTGACTGGTCTCATCGTGTAGCTCACGGGCAATTCTCCTCCGTTCCTCCTCTTCTGCTACAAGATTCTGTCGTGCAAGTTTGCGTAATCTTTCCCGTGCTTTTCTCAGCCGCTCGTACAGTCTTGCCTGCTCGATGGCTGTGCCAAGTTGATCCCCAATTGAGTGCAAGAGATACACGTCTTCCTTGGCGAAGCGATGTGGCACATGGCTAGCAACATTCATCACCCCTAGAACATTATCTTTCGCTCGGAGAGGGACGCTGATGAATGCCCTTAAACCCTCTAAGCTTATCAGGTCAATCCGAGCGGCATCTGGTTCTGAGGAAATGTCCTCCAGTAGCACTGCCCTGCCGCTTTGAGCTACCTTTCCTGCGATTCCCTCGCCAAGTTTAAGACGCATCTCTTCAGCATATTTGGCGGATAGACCGTGATAAACACGGTAGAACAGCGTCTGACTCGGCTCATCCAGGAGCATTATTCCTCCAACGGTTCCGTTCATGATGTTAAGCACATTATCCAAGCCAATCCTGAGAATAGCATCCAATTCATGCAGACCGCTGATTGCCGCCGAGACTCGGCTCGAAGCCATAAGGCCATGATAATATTTCTCGGCCTTGCTGCCTTGATCAGATAGATTTAAATCAGAACTAGCTGAATCGGCAGCTTTCTTAACTCCCTTACCTTTTTTCATTGTCAGTTACTTCACCAAAGTAGCCCTATATTTTCCAGAGCCAGTGGGGAAACTCACAAGGTTTTCCACCACGAACAAAATGCTATCCCTCAACCAAATAAGCCTATACAAAATCATGGCCTTTTGCAACCTCTTGGGTTGGCTACAATTAAGCAATGCATTGTTTTCTTCCCATACATGTGTGGGTGGACTATGAGGGTAAACAGGAGACCCCAATTGAGAATGCTCAAGTCAAGTTTTACAAAGTCATTTACAGTGGAATATAACTGGCATATAATATATCATAGCGTTATTATCAATAATGGGAGGAGGATCTATGAATAAAAGCCGTCTAGTGTTATCCCTGTCGATTCTAAACTTGCTGGGCTTTCTCGGTACCGTTGTCGTTAATGGGCTGGCCAATATCCTCCCCATAAATAACAAAACGACCGGCGAATTATCCGACCTGTATCCCAATTTGTTTGTCCCAGCGGGGCTGACTTTTGCAATCTGGGGGGTAATCTACGTATTACTTGCAATCTTCGTCATATATCAGTTAATACCCTCCGTTAGAAGAGACGCCCAGAAGGTTGATTTTGTACAGAGAATCGGGCCGTTATTCTTTATTTCCTGCCTCGCCAACATCGGCTGGATATTTGCCTGGCATTATGAAATGGTCCCCCTATCCTTGGTCCTGATGCTGATACTGTTGGGATGCCTGCTAGCAATTTACTTGAGGCTAAATATTGGCAAATCAGAGGCTACGAAGACTGAAAAATATTTGGTGCATCTTCCTTTCAGTGTCTACCTGGGCTGGATTACCATAGCCACGATTGCCAATATCACCGCTCTACTGGTGAATATCAACTGGAACACATGGGGTCTTGGTGAGCAATTCTGGGCAGTAGCCGTGATTATCGTTGGTATTGCTATTGCATTATCAGTACTCTTCACCCGGAAAGACATCTATTATTGCCTTGTGGTTGATTGGGCATTACTCGGGATACTGCTAGAACGACTTTCACCTACAGAGGTGCGCGTTCAAAGCGTGGTAGTCGTTACGATTGTTGGCCTGGTACTTATCAGCGGCGGAGTTATAGCCCAACTGGTGAGAAGCAAAGTGTATTAGCCAAAATAGTGATATATCTTAATCTTACTAATCCTTGCAGCCATCGCACAACTCGGATCATCAAACTAAGATTGTTCTCACTGGCTGAGACGGTGCTCCCCATAGCTGACCAAGCGGCGACTGCAATAGCCTCACACTGCACAAAAGCTTGAATTGTTGCACATTCACTCAATTTGTTCAGCGAGCCCTCTTTAGGCGAATTAACGCTTCGTGCATCCAAGGCTTGAATTTAAGCTCTCTTCCCTTTAGAGTCAAGACAGTAACGGGCTGTGTCAAATTATGTTACATTTATAACTAAACCGAGTTTGAGACAGATTAGGTTTGAGAGAGTCTTGGTTAGGAACCAGACACAAGACACGTATGGAGAAAACTTATGAAAGTCATCGGATTAATCGGAGGCATGAGCTGGAATTCCACATTGGAGTACTATCGAATCATCAATGAATCATTTGCGCGGAGGCTGGGCGATCTTCACTCAGCCCGTCGGCTCTTTATAACTTAGATTTTGATGAGATTCAAAGAGCTCAGCATGAAGGCCGCTGGGATGCCATAACCCATGTTCTTGTCGATGCAGGCACTGCTATTAAGCGAGCCGGTGCTGACTTCTTGGTAATCTGCACAAACACTATGCATAAAGTTGCTGATGACGTAGAGGAGAAAGTTGGCCTGCCTCTACTTCACATTGTTGATGTAACTGGCGATGCCATCAGGGAACGAGGGTTGCACCGAATAGGACTACTGGGGACACGGTTTGTAATGACAGAACCTTTCTGTCAGGAGAGGCTTCGAGACCGCTTCGCTATCGAGCTGCTTGTGCCTGGAGAAGATGATATAGATACTATCCATCAAATTATTTACAATGAACTCTGTGAGGGCAAAATTAAGGCCTCTTCCCGTCGTGTTTGCGCCGACATTATTAGCAGACTGGTCAATGAGGGTGCCGAGGGTATTGTGCTCGGCTGCACTGAACTCCCCTTGCTTATCCAGCCTAGTGACATACATGCTCCGCTATTTGATACTACACGGCTCCACGCAGAAGCAGCAGTCAACCTGGCACTCGCTGAAGTTTAGGGGTTCTGCCTCTATTGGTATGTTGTTGCACATGTCCTCAGGCATTGAACATTAGGGGCGTTTTGGTGAGGCACTGGATTCATGAACACCATGGCAGGCAAAGGCAAGCCAAATACTAGGTCAGGCATCGTGCAGGGACTTATCTCTGCTTGGCCTATTTGCCTGGGATACATTCCCGTGGGGCTGGCCCTTGGTGTAATTGCCCAGAAGGCTGGTTTACATCCGCTCGAAATTGGCTTCATGTCTCTGCTAGTTTTTGCAGGAGGCGCACAATTTATTGCCGTATCAATGCTATCCAATGGAGCAGGAGCAGTATCAATTATATTTACCACGTTTGCCGTCAATTTAAGGCACTTGCTGATGAGTTCATCACTGGCTCTACATCTAGGTAATGCCAGTAAGAGAATCTTGTCTCTGTTTGCTTACGGGGTTACTGATGAAAGCTTCGGGGTGAACCTTTCCAAGTTCAGGGACGAAAATTGGGACATCAAGCGAGCACTGGTGGTAAATCACGCAACGAACATTACGTGGGTTACAAGCACGATAATAGGCGGATACGGAGGGCAACTCATACCGGCAGGAGCCTTCGGAATTGATTATGCCCTCACTGCCATGTTTATCGGCCTTTTGGTAATTCAGCTCAAAGGACGCAAATATGTGATGACAACAGTTATCGCCGGGGCTTTGGCAATAATTTTGTCACTAGCGCTCCCAGGATATTTATACATTGTCCTGGCGTCAGTTGTGGCAGCAACAGTAGGTGTTGTATTCAGTAAAAGAGTTAAATGGGTTTAGGCCAATGTTTAAAAGCGAATATATTATTATTGTCCTTGGTATGGGTCTGGTTACTTACCTGACTAGGTGGATTCCATTCTTTGCTCTAGCAAGGCGCAATCTGCCTAAATGGCTTGTCGAAGGGCTCGATTTGATTCCGGTAGCTATACTCAGCGCCCTTCTTGTACCATTACTGATAATCACCGATGACCCAAGACGTATAGCATTGTTTCGACCTGAACTGGTGGTAGCCATTCCATTGTTTCTCTTTGCCTTAAAGACGAAATCTCTGGGCGGTACCGTGATTTTGGGCATGCTTCTTTTCTGGGGTATCAGCAAGGTTATGTAGGATAACGGCAATGTCCCTATCCGTCAATCATTGTACTTTTTAGCGCTTTGTGACTCCTTAAACTCTGTAGTATGTCTTGGACATCGCACAAAAACTATTGACAATTTCTCAGATAGCGGTACAATATTAGAATAGCTTCTGTAAGAAATAGTACTTAAAGTACTAATATCAAGGTCGGTGGTCAAGTGTGTGCCATAGAGGATTGCGGCAGTTACCACGATGCTCATCCGAGCAGATATAGACGTGTGACCTGGGCTCTTTTTCCCTGCCACAGTAAAATCAACCATCCCTTTCAAAACCCAGGGCTGTTTAAAAAAATGTAGTTGCCCAATTTATTTGGCTCGTAAGCAATAACAAATGACAAAGCTCAAATGTCAAATCAAGCTCAAAGCCCAAAGGACAAAAATTGGATTTCAAGGACAAAGGAGTAGTTTTGGCATTTAACATTTGGATTTTATTTGTTATTTGGACTTTGACATTTGGATTTTTGTAAATGGGTTTTGACATTCGGAATTTGTTCAGGGCGACTACAAGAATATGGAGGTGAAAAATGAAGACAATACTTAGTGCGAGCAGACACCATTACGTGGTAAGAGCTAGCATCTTTTTGATCACGGCAGCCTTGGTTTGGGCAATGATAGGCTGTGAACCCCCTCCTCCTACTGAGTACGAACTCACCATCTCCAGCACTGGTGGAGGTAATGTGACCATCCCTGGCGAGGGGACTTTTACCTATGCCGCAGGAACATCCCACGTCCTGCTTGCGACCCCAGATGAAGGCTATCGGTTTGTTAACTGGGACGGGGATGTAGGCAACGTCGCCAATGAGAACGATGCCTCAACTACAATCCGCATGGACGGCAGGTACTCGATAACAGCTAACTTCGAAGAGATACCGGAGTACGACCTGACGGTTTCCACCACTGTTGGAGGGTGGGTAATCACCCCCGGAGAAGGAACGTTCACGTATGACGGTGGCGAAGTGGTCGACCTGGTGGCGCGCCAAGATGTCGGCTACGGGTTTGGCAACTGGACTGGCGATGTTAGCGCCATTGCTGATGTTAACGCGGCTACCACTACGATCACCATGAACGGTAACTACTCCATAAGGGCCAACTTTGAGGAAGAAGAGGCGGTAACTATCACCGACCCCAACCTAGAAGCAGCCATAAGAGAAGAAATCGATATAACCGAGGATACCATCTACCCATCAGACCTGAAGGAAATTGAGGAGCTTGAGGCTTATGGACAAGGAATCACCGACCTCACCGGGCTGGAGCACTGCACCGGCCTAACCAGGCTATACCTTTATGATAACCAGATAGGCGATATCTCGCCTGTGGCCAACCTCACCAGTCTCAGAGAACTCTACCTTTCGGGTAACCAGATAAGCGATATCTCGGCTCTGGCCAACCTCACCAGCCTCAAAGAACTCTACCTTTCGGGTAACCAGATAAGTGATATCTCGCCTCTGGCCAACCTCATCAGCCTCAGAGAACTCTACCTTTCGGGTAACGAGATAAGCGATATCTCGTCTCTGGCCAGCCTCACCAGCCTGACCTTGCTCAACCTTTCGAGTAACCAGATAAGCGATATCTCGTCTCTGGCCAACCTCAGCAGCCTCACATACCTCTACCTTTCGGGTAACAAGATAAGGGATATCTCGCCTCTGGCCAGCCTCACGAGTCTCGGAGACCTCTCCCTTGGGGGTAACCAGATAAGCGGTGTCTCGCCTCTGGCTAACCTCACCAGCCTGACCTTGCTCAACCTTTCGGATAACCAGATAAGTGATATAGAGCCCTTGGTCGACAATCCAGGGCTTTCACAGGGAGACAAGGTATACTTATCGAACAATCCTCTGAGTTCCAGTTCTACCAGTACCTATATCCCTCGGCTGGAAGCGAGAGGTGTGATTGTTGAGTATTAGAGCTCGGGCAGTGGAGCCAAGGCTGTAATATGCCTGAAGGAGGAATTGCATACTTACTTGTTTTGTTCAGTAGGTCACATTAGCTTGGATTGTGCGTAACAGATAAGTTTTTCTAAAAACCGCCTGAAGTGTTTTCTCGCTTATCAGCTTGCTATTATGGGTTGGTATGAGACCGGGGCCAACCCCTATCACCCAATTTACCGACTTTTTACCAATCCGACGAAAATCTGGAAAGAACGAAGGAACGCTTGACAGTGCGGCGTCGGGTGATACAGTATAAACTAAGATTTTGGGGAAACTAAACTATTACTAGTTCACTATGTTACCGGGGCACGCTTAGTTTTTTCTACTGGCTAATATGGATTTAAGCGAAGAAAAGGAGCTCGTCAGACAGGCACAAAAAGCCCCCGATGCTTTTACTAAGCTTTACGACCAGTATTATCCCAAAATCTTTGGCTATGTCCTGAGGCGGACTGCTAATCTTGAAGTTACCCAAGATATTACTTCAGAGACATTTTTTAATGCATTGAGGAAGCTCTGGCAATTTCGCTGGCGCAATATCTCTTTTTCCTCGTGGCTATATAAAATCGCCACCAACGAGATTAACCAGTATTTTAGAAAAGCCGAATACAAGAAATCCGTATCACTGGAAGAATTACAGGAACAGGGTTTTGAACCCATATCACCCCATGACCCCGAAAGCGAACTAATAGAAGCGCAGGAAAAATTAAGACAACATCAGGATTTTCTGGAAATTCAGGAAAAAATCGTTCGGCTCCCTGCTAAATACCAGGAGGTCATTGCTCTCAGATTCTTCGAGCAAAAGCAGATTAAAGAAATCTCCGAAATCTTGAGGAAAAAAGAGGGAACAGTAAAGTCCCTGCTCCACCGGGCAGTGGAGAAATTAAGAGAAACAGATTAAGGGTAACAGTTTAGCTTTTCCAAAATCGTAATAGTTCAGTTTTTCCGGCAAGCTCCCTCTCAAAAATTAGGGATCTCTTCATCCCCCCTTAAGATAAGGGGGGATGAAGGGGAGTTATTTCCATGGGCATCATGTTGTTGCTTGCTCAGCATCGGTTGCATTCTTCCTAAGACAGCGTCGCTTTGATTTTGTAGTTGAGTCGTTATAAAGGTATCTATTCATAACTCCCCTTTCCCCTCTTAATCTTAAGAGGGGAAATTTTGGGAAAACTTACCTGCTACAAATAATGCAACCTTTTTCGGCCTTGTGCATTTATAGTAATAGAAGGAGACAAAGTTTATGAAACACGAGGACCTGATCAAGAAACTAGAAAACCTGGAAACTCCGGAAATCGAACTTCTCAGCCATAAACGAGCATTAAAAATGGCTTTGCTTAGCTCCGGGCGTTTTAAGAAGAGGACTATCATGGATTGGGCAAAAATATTCGCCCCCGTCGCTACTGCCGTGCTTTTACTAGCAGTTGTGGGACTTTTCATGGATACACCCGGGCATCCGTATCTGGGAGGGAGTCAAATCAGCAAATTCTCTTCTTATTGGGAATTGGAAAATTTCGTAAGGACGAACGCGCAACAAAAAACGTCCGTTTGGAGGAATGACTTTTTTGACTTTGCTATAACTGGGTCTGTACCCGCGCCAGAAAGCGGAGAAGGCAGCAGTTTGGCGCCTGCTGACTCAGGTTACTCTACCACCAATATCCAGGTTGCCGGAGTGGATGAGGCAGATATAGTTAAGACCGACGGAGAGTATATCTACCTCGTTTCGGGGAACAGGACTATTATCGTGGAGGCGTATCCCCCTGAACAAGCTCAGGTCCTGTCTGAAATCGAGCACGAGGGAACAGCGATAGGAATATTCATCAACGGAAATAGGCTGGTCGTGTTTGAGGAAGAAACACCTTATTATGATTATTATGATATGCCCGTTGTAAGGGAATCTGAAATCATGCCTTATATATCACCTAGAGTACTTATCAAAGTATATGATATCTCAGATAGGGAAAACCCCCGGCTGCAAAGGGAGCTTTCCGCCGACGGTCAGTACGTCAGTTCCAGGATGATAGGCGATTATACTTATGTGGTGATAAATGAGCCTGTGTATGAGGAAGAGGGTGAACTGAACCTTCCCAAGATTCATTTTGGCGGCAACGAGATGGAAATACCTGCCACAGACATCTACTATTGCGATGTTTCTGACTACTTTTACATGTACACGACTATTATGGCCATAAACACGCAGAATGATGACCAGGAGCCAACATATGAAACAATCCTGCTTGGAGCCAGTAGCAACCTGTATGTCTCTCTGAACAACATTTACCTGACCTTCCCGGTGTGGGGGAGGGATATGTGGGGTTTTGAAAAAAGCTCTATCCACCGGATTCATATAGAAGGTGATGAAATCGAGTTTGTCGCCAGTGGCGAGGTCCCTGGTATGGTGCTAAATCAATTCTCCATGGACGAGTATGAGAGCTACTTCAGGGTGGCAACCACAACCCGCGACGAAACATCACGGAATAACGTGTACGTTCTGAATATGTCCCTCAACGTTACCGGCTCACTGGAGAACCTCGCTCCCGGGGAGACAATCTATTCAGCCAGGTTTATGGGTGAGAGAGGCTATCTGGTAACCTTCAAGCAGGTTGACCCGCTATTCGTGATAGACCTCAGTGACCCCTATAACCCTGAGGAGCTCGGGTACTTAAAGGTAACTGGCTACTCAGACTACCTGCACCCCTACGACGAAAACCATATCATAGGGATAGGTAAGGAAACAACAGACGCGGGGGAATTTGCATGGTATCTAGGAGTCAAGATATCGCTCTTCGACGTCAGCGATGTCAGCAACCCGGTCGAGATATCCAAGTATGAAATAGGGGACCGGGGCACCGATTCGCCGGTTTTGCGGGACCACAAGGCATTTCTATTTGATAGGTCACGGAACCTGCTGGTGATGCCTGTTTCGGTCGCCGAAATAGATGAGTCGGAGTATCCTGAAGGAGTCCCCAGTTGGACTCACGGCGAGACTGTCTGGCAGGGAGCTTACATATTCCATATATCCCCGGATGCAGGTCTCAGGCTGGAAGGTAGAATCACCCATATTGAGAATCTCGATGACCTAGAAGAAGGTTATTACTACTATTACTCTCCTTTCTCAGTAGAGAGATCACTTTGCATAGGCGATGTTCTCTACACTATCTCGCAGGCCAAGATAAAGATGAACAACCTGGAAAATCTGGATTACATCAATGAGGTGGAGCTTCCATACTCAACCTGGACGCCTTATGACTACCTCCCCGAGGAGTCTCGGAGCGAGGAACCGGCTCCGGTGCTCAATCCGTAGCTGAAGAGCTTCCAGGTGACTAAATTTGAACGGAAGAGCAAAATTAAACAATTTAAACACTTGTAGGAGGTGAATGAAATGAATAGTAGGTTGATAACCGTATTAGTCATAGTATTGCTGCTGGCGGTAGCCTCTATTCAGATGGCTCAGCTGGCAGGAGGCGAGGTGCTCAAATCAGATAAAGAGCGGATAACTTCACCGGATGTCAATCTCAGCGATGAAGCACTGCTGGTTGAAGGAAATAGTGCCTTCGCCTTTGAGCTTTATCAGGCGCTTAAAGGGGAGGAAGGGAATCTTTTCTACTCTCCCTATAGCATCTCAATGGCGCTGGCCATGACATACGCCGGAGCCCGCGGCGAAACCGCAGAGCAGATGGCCGATACCCTTAACTTCATTCTTGAACAGGAGAAACTGCACCCGGCATTTAACTGGCTCGATGGCGAACTCGCCAGCAGGGGTGAAGGCGCTGAAGGTAAGGACGAGGAGGGATTCAGGCTGAACATTGTTAACGCCATCTGGGGGCAAAAGGACTACGAGTTCCTGTCCGACTTCCTCGACGTCCTGGCTGAGAACTACGGCGCCGGGATGAGAATACTGGACTTCATAAACGAGACGGAGCAGTCACGGGTCGCCATCAACGATTGGGTCAGCAACCAGACGGAAGGTCGCATTGAAGACCTTATCCCGCAAGGCGCGATTGATGCTCTCACCCGCCTTGTGCTCACCAATGCCATCTACTTCAATGCTGCCTGGGAGAACCCTTTCGATGAAGACATCACAGCAGACGGCCCGTTCTACCTCCTCGATGGCGGGCAGGTCAGCGTGCCGATGATGAAGCAGACGGAGTGGTTTGGCTACACAGAGGGGGAAGGATACCAGGCCGTTGAGCTGCCATACGATGGCAATGAACTCTCCATGGTTATCCTCCTGCCTGAAGCTGGCAACTTCCAGGCCTTTGAAGAAGGACTTCAGGCTCAGCAGGTATGTGACATCATAAGCGATCTACAACCTACTGGGGTCACCCTGACGATGCCTCAGTTCGAATTTGACTCGGAATTCAGCCTTAAGGATACCCTCGCCGGGATGGGCATGCCAATTGCCTTCTCTGGAGCTGCCGATTTTTCCGGTATGACGGGTTCACCGGACCTGTTCATAAGTGAAGTGATACACAAGGCTTTTGTCTCGGTAGATGAGGCAGGCACAGAGGCGGCGGCCGCCACCGCAGTGATTGTGAAGCTGGTAGTGGCACCTGGATTTCCTGTAAAAGTCACCATTGACAGCCCCTTCATCTTCCTGATTCGCGACATTGATACGGGTGCCATTCTCTTTGTCGGGCGCGTTATGAATCCCGGTGCGTAAGTAAATGCCGCCTGTATTGCACGATGGCTTGGATTGTTCAATCTGGAGGTGAAATGGTTCCGAATCTGAATATTTATAGGAGGTGAATGAGATGAATAAGAAATTGATAGCCGTATTAGTCATAGTGTTGCTACTGCCGCTGATAGCCTGTACTCAGTCGGCAGCAGGCGAGGTGCTCAAATCAGATAAAGAGCGGATAACTTCACCGGATGTCAGTACGAGTGAGCAAGCATTGCTGCTTGAAGGAAACAGCGCCTTCGCCTTTGAGCTTTATCAGGCGCTCATAGAGGAAGAGGGTAATCTCTTCTATTCTCCTCACAGCATCTCACTGGCCCTGGCCATGACATATGCTGGAGCCCGCAATCAGACCGCAGAGCAGATGGCCGATACCCTTCAATTCATGCTTGAACAGGATAGGCTGCACCCGGCATTTAACTGGCTCGATGCAGAACTTGCCAGCAGGGGTGAAGGTGCTGCAGGTAAGGATGGGGAGGGATTCAGACTGAACATTGTTAACGCCATCTGGGGGCAAAAGGATTATGAGTTCCTGTCCGACTTCCTCGACGTCTTGGCCGAGAACTACGGGGCCGGGCTGAGAATACTGGACTTTATAACGGAGACGGAAGCGTCCCGCCTTGCTATCAACCAGTGGGTCAGTGACCAGACGGAAGGCCGCATTAAAGACCTTATCCCGCAAGACGCGATTGATGCACTGACCCGCCTTGTGCTCACCAATGCTATCTACTTCAATGCTGCCTGGGAGAACCCTTTCGATGAGGACATGACAGCAGACGGCCCGTTCTACCTTCTTGACGGCGGGCAGGTCAGCGTGCCGATGATGAAACAGACGGAGGTCTTCGGCTACACCGAGGGGGACGGATACCAGGCAGTTGAGTTGCTCTATGACGGCTGTGAACTCTCCATGGTTATTTTCCTGCCTGAAGCTGGCAACTTCGAGGCTTTTGAAGAAGGCCTTCAGTCTCAGCAAGTCTGTGACATCATAAGCGGTCTGCAACCTATTGGGGTCACCCTGACGATGCCCCGGTTTGAATTTGACTCAGAATTCAGCTTGAAGGATACCCTCGCCGGGATGGGCATGCCGATTGCCTTTTCTGGTGAAGCGGATTTCTCCGGAATGACTGGTAATCGTGAGCTGTTCATATCAGACGTTGTGCACAAGGCATTCGTTGCCGTGGATGAAGCTGGCACCGAGGCTGTTGCCGCCACCGCAGTGATTATGCCAGAGTCAGCGCCGCCTGAACCTACTGTTGAAGTCACCATAGACCGCCCCTTCATCTTTTTGATTCGCGACATTGATACGGGTGCCATTCTCTTTGTCGGGCGCGTTATGAATCCCGGTGCATAAGCAAATGCCGCCTGTATTGCACGAAAGCTTGGATTGATACTCTAGAGGCAAAAAATAGGGTCGAGGAATTAACCTCGACCCTATTCGATTTTGAGGAATACCTTTGCCAGCCTTAATTACTACGTGATACTAAGCTAAAGGTCGTCTCGGAAGCCCTAATCTTCGAAAGGAGATTGCATTTTTCTGACTTTCATGCGATGCTGTGTTCATCCGAGTAAATAGTTTCTCTGCAAGAATAGCGTAAAGGGAGGGTTACATTTATGAGAATAGCAATCATCGGAGCAAGCGGACAGATTGGAGCATTCATTCGCGATGAAGCACTGGCGCGGGGTCATCAAGTAACTGCGATTGTGCGCCATCCTGAGAAGATAAGTGCGCGGGACCAGCGTCTGACCACTGTGAAAGCGGACATCCTTAAAGATAAGGTTGACGAACTCGTGAAAGGTCATGACGCGGTCATAAGTGCCTACAATCCCGGCTGGAGCAATCCCGATATCTACAATGAGCAAATCAAGGGTTATAAGGCGATTATCAGCGGGGTCAAGAAGTCGGGAATCAAAAGATTGCTGGTTGTCGGTGGGGCTGGAACTCTTGAAGTCGCCCCTGGTGTACAGCTTATTGATACGGCGAGTTTCCCAGAGCTGGTGAAAAAAGGAGTGCTGGCAACCAGGGAAACACTTTACATGCTAAGAAAAGAAAATGAACTGGAGTGGACATTCTTGAGCCCGCCAGCCTCGATCGCCCCCGGAGAGCGGACGGGGCATTACCGGGTTGGGAAAGACCAACTTCTTAAGAACAAAGAAGGCGAAAGCAAAATCTCCACGCAGGACTATGCCGTGGCTATGCTTGATGAACTTGAGCATCCGCAACACATTCGCGAACGATTCACTGTCGCCTACTGATGAGGCTTTCAACCTCCACAAACTACAGATGCATGGAATAGGAGTAAACAATGGCTTCTGTGAAGGACGTGCTGGACAAACTCCAGAGCAAGGCTCAGCCAGAGCAGTTAAAAGGAATGGCCAAATACGGGATGACAGTGGAGCAAAGATTAGGCGTCTCAGTTCCTGATATGAGAAAACTGGCTGAAGAGATAGGGAGAGATCACAAGCTGGCACTGGACTTATGGAGAACTGGAATAGCTGAAGCAAGGATCGTGGCTGCGATGGTTGGTGACCCTGATAAGCTAACTGAAGAGCAGATGGAGGATTGGGTGAAAGGCATTAATTCGTGGGATGTTTGCGACCAGGTGTGCATGAATCTTTTTGAAAAGAACCAATTAGCCTGGAAGAAAATTGTCGATTGGTCTGAGCGGGAAGAAGAGTTCGTCAAAAGGACTGCCTTTTCGCTGATAGCTTGTCTGGCATGGCATGATAAGAAGGCAAGCGATGAGAAATTCATCGAATTGCTTCCTGCAATAATACGAGGAGCTACGGACGAGCGTAACTTCGTCAAGAAAGCAGTGAACTGGGCTCTTAGAAACATCGGGAAAAGGAACCTCAATTTGAACGAAGCCGCAATAAATACTGCAAGGGAAATCCAGCGACTCGACTCGAAGGCTGCTCGCTGGGTTGCTTCTGATGCCATCAGAGAACTTGAGAGCGAAAGTATCCAGAAAAGATTGAAATGATAGTCCTTGCTCAATAATTCACTTTATTACGCAGCAGGCTATTTTCTGTACCATCGTAATCAGGGTTAGTATCAATGTCAAAACTGATTAGAGTACCTCATGAAGTTCATGAATCCACATGCTACGTCAACGGCCTGTTTGATGTGTTAACGTGGAAGGGTGCCAAATATGACTATTTTCTATTGCCTATCATTGGTGGAATGGCTTCATTTACTTACCTCAAGTTCAAGATGGCTAAACCTCCGTGCATGGTCTACTGGGGCAACAATCCCAAGTACCTTCTACAGGACCTTAGCGAGATCATTGGCTTCACCCAAATAATAAGTGAGGGCAAATCCTTCAAGAATGAATTCCCGAAAATAAAGATATACCTTGATAACGATGAACCGGTTATGGTTGGTGCCTTGGATATGTACTACCTGCACTACTACCCTGAACTCTATAAAAAGGAACATATCCCTATTCATTATCTCCTGGTGACTGGCTATGATGAAGAAAAACAGGTAGTCTATGTACATGACTGTAGCTTCGATGGCCTGCAGCAAATTCCTTTCGCGGAGTTCGAGGCCTCCCTTAATGTAAACGTCCCCGGTATGAGTAGGAAGAACACCTATAGAATCTTTAGGTTGCCTCAGAAGATGCCATCAGAGTTAGAAGTGGCAAGAAAAGGTCTTGCCTATAAAGCTGGGCGAATGCTCAAACCACCTGCAAGTATGCTTGGTATCCCTGCTATGCGCAAGCTGGCAAAGGAGATCACAACTTGGGAAGATAAAGATTGTTATAACCATATGGTAGCCTATGCTGGATTAACGCCGCCACTTATCACAGAAGACCTATCCCATAACGATGGCCTACGATTTGAGCAAGCACGAGTATTGAAGGCACTGGGTCAAAAATATCACAATACAGAATGGAGCAAGGCATCCAATCTGTTTACGAAATCGGGAGAGTTGATAATAAAACTGTGTAAAAAAGCGCTGGATTATGAAGGAAGTGCCTGCTCAGAATTACTAGATAGAATTGCAGGTATAGAAGAAGAAGCATATAGATATCTCGATAATGTGCACTTTCCACCACATTGACGAGTAATATAGAAGTGATTCCGGCTTTTTCGTAGTGGTTTCCCTGGCACTCCCACGGCCCGAGATGAGCAGGGGTCAACATCACGGCATCATTGTCACGAATGGTCTCTTATCCTTTTTACAGATTATCTGTGTTACATTGCGACCGGACATCGCGGCCGTGGGCAGGCCACCCCCCGGCTCAACCCACTGTCCGGCCATATAGAAGTTATCCAGCCCGGGGAGGGTCTTACTCATGCGCACCCTCAGAGACTGGATGGTGGGTAGCCACCCCTCATAGCTACCCCGCCAGTTGCCCGTGTATCTCTCCCAGGTCACAGGCGTAGCGACATCATGCACCTCCACCTTAGCGGCTAGCCCGGGGAAACGCTGGTCAAGCGCGGTAATTACCTGCTCGGCGATCTGCTTCTTCTCCGCATTATAGCGCTCGGAATCCTGCCTCAGCTTCTTCCAGTAATCATAGTCAGTATTGAACTGGACTTTTAGCACTGTCTTGCCTTTTGGAGCCAAGGTAGGGTCAAAGTTATAAATCTGCACGCCCAGTCGCTTACGCTCCTGCTCAGCAATAGTAACCGGCTTGTCAATAGGGAAGCTCATCCCGACTACTGAAGACGGCACATTATCAAACGAGCGAGCTACTCCCAGGCCAATATATACCAGCGGCGGAAATAGCTTAGGATTATCATAATAACCCCGGATTTTTTCATCGATGTATCTTCCATCGAGCATATCAAAAATGGTGGTGTGTCCATCGGCGGCGGAGATGATGATATCGCCACGGTGCTCTGTCCCGTCAGCCAACCGCACGCCAACTGCCTTATCATTCTTCACCAAGATTTTGTCAACCCTTGATTTGCAGTAAAGTTCGCCGCCCAAACTAAGGTAACGACGCTCAATGGCATCGGACAGCGCTAGACCACCGCCGACCAGGTAACCGGCCGCCTTCTGGTGCAGCCAGGCAAGCGTCATCATCATGAATAAGAGGGGAAAATCATTTCTGAAGTCACCCCCGAAGGTGGTAGAGAAAGCCGCACGCAGGAAGGGATTCTGGAAACGCCGGCCAAAATCAAGAGACGTGACCTTACCCCATTTTCTCATAAATCTTAAGAGGGGAAACATGGTAAACATCATCTTGAGTCCGTCGATGGGACTATATAACTCAGGGGCTTTTTCTACAGGCATACTCAAATGAGTGCAGTCACGCACCCCTTTGGTAAGTTCTTCGATAACATACTCATCCTCGGGGGCAAGCTCTTTCATATGCTGCTCCAGACGGTCAATGTCAGCATAGACAGTAAAGACCTTGCCTCCCTCTCCTTCAACGAGCATGTGCTGCTCGTGGTCAATGATACTCCACCCCGGTGCCACCCCCAGCTCTTCCCAAATATGGTAGAAGCTATTTGCTAGACTGGTGCCCACCAGCCAATGCATACAGCCGTCAATGGTATAGCCCTTGCGTTTCCAGCCGGTGCATACCCCACCGGCCTTGTCATGCATCTCAAAGATAGAGGTGCGATAGCCATTCATCTGTCCGTAGCACCCGGCAGACAGGCCAGTAATGCCCGCCCCGATGATGATTATTGACTTTTCCATCGCCCTCTCTGAGACCAATTCGGAAATCATTATACCACGAGAGCATGCGCTCTATTTACAGAACGGAGGTAAGATTCTGAAAAAATCTCGAAAGGAACGCTTGACAGTACGGGGTGGCTAACATACTATGAACTAAGATTTTGGGGAAACTGAACCGCATGTCAAAGTAGGTGAAATACGAAGACAATACTTAGTTCGAGGAGATACCGTTACATGAAAAGAGTTGGCATCTTTTCGATTATGGTAGCCTTAATTGCCGGAATGGTAGGCTGTGCTCCTCCTCCTATTGAAATACGGGATTGGTATGATTTGCATGCCATCAGAAATAACCTGGGCGGCAGTTACATTCTGATGAACGACCTCGATTCTACTACTGCCGGTTATGTGGAACTGGCGAGTGAGACAGCCAATGGGGGAAGGGGGTGGGAGCCAATTGGAACCTCTGATGACCAGTTTACCGGGAGTTTCAACGGTCAGGGATATGAGATAAGGGACCTGTTTATCCACCGCCCTGACGAAAATTATGTGGGGCTTTTCACTCATATTTCTTGGATACGTCACATTGAGAATGTCGGGGTCGTCGAGAATGTCGGGGTCGTCAACGCCGACGTGACTGGCTCTGCTCAGGTTGGTAGTCTGGTAGGACATAATGAGGGCATTGTGAACAATTCGTATTCCAGCGGCAGTGTGACTGGCGATTCGCGTGTCGGCGGTCTGGTGGGATGGAATCAGGCTACTCTGAGCAACTCCTATTCCACCGGCACCGTGACTGGCGATTCGCGTGTCGGCGGTCTGGTGGGGGATAATTGGTATTATAGGGGCATTCTGAGCAACTCCTATTCCACCGGCAGCGTGACTGGCTCTAAGCAGGTTGGCGGTCTGGTGGGAGTGAATTATTATGGCACCGTGACCCACTCCTATTCCACCGGCACCGTGACTGGCTCCTCGCAGGTTGGTGGTCTGGTGGGATGGAACACGGCCACTGTGAGCAACTCCTTCTGGGATAGGGTAACTTCCGGGATGGAAGAAAGCGACGGCGGCACGGACAAGACCACGGCGGAAATGATGGACATCGCCACCTTCATAGACACGGAGACGGAAGGGCTCGACGACCCGTGGGATATAACCGCCGTCGCTCCTGGCGAGATCAACCCCATCCCCACCTGGAATATCGTCGACGACGAGACCTATCCCTTCCTGAGCTGGCAGTCCGCTGCCTAATATAAAATGATATCCATGAATCATTTTACCACCTATTTCCTTCAAGACTATGAAGTGCTAAAATATGAAACGAACCGTAGGAAATCAGGATATGCAGAATGCAAAGTGAACGAGACTACTACGAAGTCTTGGGCATTGCGCCAGATGCCAGCGCAGAGAAAATAAGAGAGGCGTATCACAAGCTAGCTTTTAAATGCCACCCAGACAGGAATCGGAAAAGCGGGGAAGCCCATAAAAAAATGCAAGAGATAAACGAGGCTTATGCTATCCTGGCTGACCCGATTAAACGAAGGGAGTATGATCTTCCCCGGGGGTATGGTAACAGAGTGCCGAAGTTCAAGAAAGGCAGCAAGGTGAAAATCAGTGTCAATTATCCTTCACCGTACAGCGGCCACACCGGGTTCGTAGATAAAGAACCTGTTAAGGATACCTTTCGCTTCTGGTATATGGTGAGAATAGAGTCCAAAGGCTTGACGGCGCGCTTCGCTGAAGAAGAACTTGAGGAACCGGACGATTAGCAGCTAGACCGACCAGTCAGCGTTCGGAACGGGTAGCTATCACCCGTGTGGGGTGGATAACATACCATAAACTAAGGATTCTGGGAAAACTAAACTCTTACAAAAGGTGAACCTTTCATACGCACGAAAGGTGTTTCAGTTTTCGGATGAAGGATAATCGGAGGTGGCAATGAAAAATAGAAAAATCCTCTTACCAACTCTGCTCTCTATCGCTCTGGTCTTCAGCCTGATTCTTCCTGCGTCGGCGGCGGGAGCTTCAGTAACCGTGCCTCTGCCAGATGACCATTCTATTATTCATTCGGCGGTAGATAGCTCCGTCGCTGTTTCCACAATGGCCCTGAACACGCCTCAAGGGAACATAACGCCCATGGTCGCCGCAGGCCTCTTTCACACGGTGGGGCTTAAGTCCGACGGCACCGTGGTCGCCGTGGGAGGGAACGACTACGGGCAGTGCAATGTCGGCAACTGGACGGCCATCGTCCAGGTCGCTGCAGCCTATTGGCACACGGTGGGGCTTAAGGACGATGGCACCGTGGTCGCTGTGGGATGGAACGAGTACGGGCAGTGCGAGGTCGGCAACTGGACGGACATCACCCAGGTCACCACAGGCTGGGGTCACACAGTGGGGCATAAGTCCGACGGCACCGTGGTCGCCGTGGGAGACAATTACTCCGGGCAGTGCGATGTCGGTGGCTGGACGGATATCATCCAGGTCGCCGCAGGCGTGAGTCACACGGTGGGGCATAAGGCCGACGGCACCGTGGTCGCCGTGGGAGGCAACGACCACGGGGAGTGCAATGTCGGCGGCTGGAAAGGCATCGTCCAAGTCGCCGCAGGCGGGAGTCACACCGTGGGGCTTAAGGCCGACGGCACCGTGGTCGCCGTGGGATACAACGACCACGGGGAGTGCAATGTCGGCGGCTGGACGGACATCATCCGGGTCGCCGCAGGCAACGGTCACACGGTAGGGCTTAAGGACGATGGCACCATGGTCGCCGTGGGAGACAACTACTACGGGCAGTGCAATGTCGGCGGCTGGACGGACATTATCCAGGTCGCCGCAGGCTACGCTCACACGGTGGGGTTTAAGTCCGACGGCACCGTGGTCGCCGTGGGAGCCAACTACTACAGGCAGTGCGATGTCGGCGGCTGGACGAATATTATCAGGATCGCCGCAGGCTGGGGTCATACAGTAGGGCTTAAGTTAGACGGCACCGTGGTCGCCGTGGGATGGAACTACTCCGGGCAATACAATGTCGGCAACTGGACCGACATCACCCAAGTCGCCGCAGGCAACTATCACACAGTGGGGATTAAGGCCGACGGCACCGCGGTCGCCGTGGGAGATAACGACTATGGGCAGTGCGATGTCGGCAACTGGACGGACATCATCCGGGTCGCCGCAGACCACTCTCACACGGTGGGTGTTAAGGCAGATGGCACCGCGGTCGCCGTGGGAAATAACGGCTCCGGGCAGTGCGAGGTCAGCGGCTGGACGAGCACCACAGAGGTCGCCGCAGGCTACGCTCACACGGTGGGGCTTAAGGCCAACGGCACCGTGGTCGCCGCGGGATCGAACGACGACGGGCAGTGTGATGTCAGTGGCTGGACGAATATTATCAGGATCGCCGCAGGCTGGGGTCATACAGTAGGGCTTAAGTTCGACGGCACCGTGGTCGCCGTGGGATACAACGGCCACGGGCAACTCGATGCCGGCAGCTGGACAGACATCATCCAGGTCGCCGCGGGCACTTATCACACGGTGGGGCTTAAGTCCGATGGTACCGTGGTCGCCGTGGGAGACAACGGCTCCGGGCAGTGCGATGTCGGCAACTGGACGGACATCATCCAGGTCGCCGCAGGCAGCTTTCACACGGTGGGGCTTAAGGCCGACAGCACGGTGGTCGCAGCAGGCCCTGAGATCGAGCTTGCCAAATGGAATCTGGGAGTTATCGAGTATTCCCTTACCATCTCCAGCGCCGCCGGCGGTTCCGTAGCCACTCCTAGCGAGGGGGTGTTCACCTATAATGCCGGGGTGATGGTCCGTGTGGTTGCCGAGCCCGAGGCGGGCTACCGCTTTGTCAACTGGACTGGTGATGTGGACACCATCGTTAATGTTGATGCCGCTTTGACCATCATCACTATGAGCGACAACTATTCCATAACGGCTAATTTTGAGGAGAAACCACCAATCAACTGGCTGCTAATTGGCGGGATTATAGCGGCGGTGGTAATAGTAGGACTGGTGATTTTCTTCGTTCGTAGAAAGAGAGCTGCCTAGACCAAAGGACGCTGAATTGAGCTTTCCCTTCTTTACCCCCGCCACTACACTTTGTCAGCCTTATATTACTACGTAGTACCAAACCAAAGGTTGTCTCTGAAGCCCTAATCCACGAAAGGGGATTACACTTTTCTGACTAAAGTGCAATTTGCGACGTAGTTACAAGGTCTTGAGGTCTTATTGCAATCTAGAACACTGCCTGTTAAATTAAATAAAATCTTATTGGGAGGGAGATAGTTCATGGAGATTAGATTAAATACACACGGGCGGAACTCATTGGCGACGAAAGTCTTTTTCAGCGACGAAAGTGGTTTTGAAGTTGCCTCTGTAATCGTGACAGGCAAGACCGATGCCGTTCTTATTGATGCACAGTGGACGTTATCAAATGCCCATCGAGTAATCGCAGAAATACTGGAAACAGGCAAACATCTTAAAACGATTTATATTACTCATGCGCATCCCGACCATTACTTTGGACTCGGCACCATCGCAGAGGCCTTTCCTGAAGCTCGGGTTATAGCGCTCCCCTCAGAAGCCCGTATCATCAACAAACAGTTTTTCGGCAAAATCGAGCACTGGGAAAAAGTGATAGGAGCTATAAACGTACCCAGAAAAACAGCCAATATTGAGCCTCTTACCGAGAACTACTTCGAACTGGAAGGGCAACGTATCGAGATTATCCCGAAAGTGATGGGGGACATGAAATACAACACAGTGGTCTGGATCCCTTCAATACGGACTCTGTTCGGCAGCGATGTTCTTTTCAACCAGGCACACCCCTTTACCTGCGAGCTTACCGCGGAAGAACGCCAGCAGTGGATACAGGATGTTGAGCGCTTAGAGAAAATGGACGCCGAGGTGATTATTCCCGGCCATCAGAAACCTGGAATGCCTTTCGACTCCAGTTCCTGCGATTTCACCAGGGATTATCTTGTCGCTACTGATGAGGAACTGGCCAGAACAAACGATGTTGCCGGTTTTTATTACGCTATGGTTAAACGCTTCCCTGAAGCCAACCTCTTTATCAGTAATGAAATGAACGCAAATGTGTTCAAAGGAGGATTGGATTGGAATTGGCGGGAATATTAAAGTATGGTGTCACCGGAATTCGGGAATTTCCAAAGTCTATCTCTGAAAAGCCAAAAGGTAGACATAAGCCTGAGTAAGAACTAAAATTTAGCTTCTATGCCAGCGTAGCTCAGGGGTAGAGCAGCGGTTTCGTAAACCGCCGGTCGTCGGTTCGAATCCGACCGCTGGCTGGGAGTTCATCAGGCAGCATTTTTGCCAAAAAGACTTTTGTGGTAGAATCTGCCTAAAAGTCGACCAATGTCTTCGGTACACTCATAGCTAGGGGGCCCAACAGGAGGAGAGCGTGTCTCTCCTCCTGCTTAGTAAAGGAGAGGTAATCATGGTATCAAATATTCAGCAAGATGCCAGCCAGAAAACAGGGGCGGTACTCGTTATTGGCGGGGGCGTAGGTGGCATACAGGCAGCACTGGACCTAGCAGAGTCTGGGTACTATGTCTATTTAGTGGAACAATCCCCGGCTATTGGTGGGGTGATGGCTCAACTGGATAAGACTTTCCCTACCAATGATTGTTCTATGTGTATCCTTTCCCCAAAATTGGTGGAGTGTGGAAGGCATCGCAATATCGAGATCATAACCTGTGCCGACGTTTTAGATGTCAAGGGGGAGCCAGGGAACTTCAGTGTATTAATAAAGAAGCGGGCAAGATTTGTAGATGAGACACTTTGTACTGGTTGCGGAGACTGTAGCAAGAATTGCCCGGTGAGGTATATACCCCAAGTAAAAGAAAGAGGAAATGAACCAGGAAAAGATTGACCAAATCATAGATAAATATGCAGGCGAGGAAGGGGTTTTGATCCAGTTACTACTGGACGTGCAGAGGGAATTGAACTGGGTTCCGAAGGAAGCTGTACGGCGGATAAGCGAGAGACTCCAGGTTCCGCTGAGTCAGATATATCGGGTAGCCAGCTTCTATAAGAGTATGAGCCTAAAACCGAGGGGCAGGCATTTAGTAAACGTCTGCTTGGGTACTGCCTGCCATGTACGGGGTGGCCCCAGGCTCATGGATAGGATAAGAGACGTTCTTGGCATAAACCCTGGGGAGACGACCCGGGACATGAAGTTCACCCTGGAAAGGGTCAATTGCCTCGGCTGCTGCGCTTTGGGACCAGTGATGGTAGTTGATGGTGAATACCATGGCAAGATAATGCCAGCCAAGGCGGAAGAGATACTAAAAAGCTATGATTAAGGGAAAGTTATGCCAAAGATAAATTCGCCTGCTGAATTAAAAAAACTCAGGAAGGGCATTTTATCGAAAAGAGACCCAAATAAGTCTTGCATTGCTGTATGTACTGGAACCGGTTGCCTTGCTCTTGGCGCAGAGAAAGTTGTCGCTGCCCTTAAAAAGGAGATTAAAAAGTATGGTCTTGAGGATAAAGTAGATATCAAGGAAACAGGCTGCCCCGGCTTCTGTGAGAGGGGTACTGTGGTTGTGATTTATCCTGAGAAGATATGCTATCTTCAAGTGCAGCCGGGGGATGCAGGAGAGATCATTTCTCAGACCATACTTGCCAAGAAGGTTATCAATAGGTTGCTTTATGTTGATCCCACCACGAGCGAGAAGGTAGTCCGCGAATCTGAGATACCATTCTATAAGAATCAGATGCGGCTCCTCATCGGCAATAATATTAAGCTTGACCCTAAAAGCATCGATGACTATCTGGCACTCGGCGGCTATTCTGCTTTAGCGAAAGTCCTTTCCCAGATGACCCCCGAGCAAGTATTGGAAGAAGTTAAAAAATCCAACCTGAGAGGGAGAGGAGGCGGTGGGTTTCCTGCATGGAGAAAGTGGGAAGAATGTCGCAATGCTCAAGGGGAGATCAAATATGTAATCGTCAATGCAGATGAGGGAGACCCTGGAGCTTTTATGGATAGGGCTCTTCTCGAGGGGAACCCTCATTCAGTCCTCGAGGGGTTGACCATCGGAGCTTATGCCATTGGAAGCCACGAGGGCTATATTTACGTTCGGCAGGAATACCCCTTAGCAACAGAGAATGTGACCATCGCTATCAAGCAGGCTGAGGAGTATGGTTTTCTGGGGGAAAATATCCTTGGCTCCGGATTCGATTTTAAGGTCAAGGTGCATCGAGGAGGGGGAGCTTTCGTCTCCGGAGAATCAAGCGCGTTAATGACAGCGATAGAAGGCAACGTGGGGGAGCCTAGACCGAAATACATCCATACCTCAGAAAAAGGCATTTGGGACAGGCCCAGTTGTTTGAACAATGTGGAGACGTGGGCCAACGTACCCCTCATAATCAATAATGGAGCTACTTGGTATGCCTCAATCGGCACCGAGGGAAGCAAAGGGACCAAGATTTTCTCTCTGGTGGGCAAGGTGAACAACACTGGACTCGTAGAGGTTCCCATGGGGATTACTCTGCGGGATATCGTCTATAAGATTGGAGGAGGTATTCCAGGAGGCAAGAAGTTCAAGGCGGTTCAAACCGGCGGGCCATCTGGAGGTTGTATTCCCGAGCAATTTCTTGATTCTCGCGTAGATTTTGATGAGCTTGCCAGGTTGGGCTCCATGATGGGGTCGGGGGGCATGATTGTCATGGATGAGGACACGTGCATGGTTGACACGGCCAGGTATTTTCTTGATTTCCTCGCTGATGAATCTTGCGGGAAGTGCACCCCGTGCCGAGAGGGCATCAAACAGATGCTGGAAATTTTGACTGATATCTGTGGAGGAAGGGGTAGGGATGGAGATATTGAGCTTCTGGAGGAGTTGTCTGAAGTAATCAAGGATACGTCTCTCTGTGCTTTGGGAGCAACCGCACCCAATCCAGTTTTGACCACTATCCAATACTTCAGGGATGAGTATGAAGCACATATCAAAGAGAAAAGATGTCCTGCTTATGGCTGCAAAGAATTGGTGTCGTATTATATTGACCCAGCCAAATGCCAAGCCTGTATGATTTGTCTGAGAAGCTGCCCCGCGGAGGCTATAAGCGGTGGTAAGAACCAGATTCATGTCATTGACCAGTCTAAGTGTACTAAGTGTGGCAACTGCTTTGACCTCTGTCCACCTCGCTTCAATGCGGTTAAAAGGATTTCGGGTGAGCCTGTGCCACCATCCCTGCCGGAGGATGAAAGGGTCCTGGTAAGGGGCAAGGAATAGGGAGACCAAGATGGATGAAGTAACTTTGGAGATTGACGGCAAGGAAGTCAGGGCTAAGGCAGGGACGACAATACTAGAGGCAGCTAGAAGCGTTGGTATTGATATACCTACACTTTGCTATCATCGGGCTCTGACTCCCTATGGAGGTTGTCGGCTTTGCATCGTGGAGATTTTTCGAGGGCGGAGGTCGAGGATAGTAACTTCCTGCGTTTACCCTGTGGAAGAGGGACTGGTAGTTAAGACCAAGAGTGACACTGTGATAAGAGACCGCAAGATGCTCATTGAGCTTATGCTTGCTCGTGCCCCCAAGGCTAAGGTAATCCAGGATTTAGCTAAAGAATATGGTGTTGAAAAAACGAGGTTCAAAATAAAAGACCCAGAAAACCTCTGCATTCTCTGCGGTTTGTGTACCCGAGTTTGCGAAGAAAGGATTGGAGTAAGCGCGATCAATTTTGTTGGCCGGGGGGTTGAGCGTAAAGTACAAACTCCTTTTCAGGGAACCCTGGACGTAGACTTTGATGCTTGCATAGCATGTGGGGCTTGTGCTTTCGTTTGTCCTACGGGGGCAATCAAGCTCGAAGATATTACACCGAAGAAGCCAATCCCGATCCTTTCTGAATTTGAGATGGGTTTGGACTCAAGAGCTCCTATCTATATTCCATTCGCTCAGGCAATTCCTAATGTTGCCACAGTGGATCGTGACAAATGTGTTCATTTTGCTACCGGGAAATGCAAAATCTGCGAAGAATTCTGCGAAGCGGACGCTATTGATTTCACGCAGACCGATCAGGTCATTGAGCTGAAAGTAGGGTCTATTGTCGCATGCCCCGGCTTCAATGAATTTGATCCTCGCCCTGTCTTGCAATACGGGTATGGTAATTTCCCCAATGTCATCACCAGTATTGAGTTTGAGCGAATTCTAAGTGCCTCTGGACCATATGAGGGTGAGTTACTAAGACCTTCTGACAGGCAAAAGGCACAAAAGATTGCCTGGATCCAATGCGTCGGCTCACGTGGAATAGCTCCGGAGCATGGCTATTGCTCCTCAGTCTGCTGTACCTACGCTATCAAAGAAGCAGTAGTGGCTAAGGAGCATAATAAGTCGGTTGAGGCTACTATCTTCTTCATGGATATACGGACTTTCGGCAAAGGGTTTGAGGCCTATTATGACAGGGCAATGACCGAATACGGGGTGAGGTTTATCAGGTGCAGGCCATCAGTAATAGAGGAGATAGCAGAGACAAAGAATCTGAGAATAAAGTATGAAGCTGAGGATGGCAAGCTAATAAAGGAGGAGTTCGACCTGGTCATTCTCTCAGTCGGGCTTGAACCACCCAAAGAGGTTGAGAAGCTGGCGAATATACTGGGAATTGAGCTTAATAAATATGGATTTTGCCAAACTGACAATTTTTCTCCAGTTGAGAGCTCTAAGCCAAGCATATTCATTTGCGGAGTTTTCCAGGGTCCAAAGGACATCCCCGAGACAGTGACGCAGGCAAGTGCCGCCGCAGCTTCTGCCGCTGCTTCGCTTTCCTCAGTGCGTAATAGCTTGATAAAGAGAAAGGAATACCCCCCAGAAAGAGATGTAAGGGGAGAGCCACCGAGGATTGGTGTTTTTATTTGCCACTGTGGCATCAATATTGGTGGGGTAGTGGATGTACCCCAGGTTAAGGAGTATGCGAGCTTACTTCCTAATGTAGTCTATGCCGAGGACAATCTATACTCCTGCTCCCAGGATACCCAAGAAAGGATAAAGGAGAAGATTAGAGAGCATAACCTAAATCGAGTGGTAGTTGCTTCTTGCACTCCCCGGACCCACGAACCTCTATTTCAAGAGACAATTAGGGAGGCAGGGTTAAGCAGATATTTATTTGAGATGGCTAATATTCGAGACCAATGCTCTTGGGTGCATAAAGAGTATCCGGTGGAGGCTACTGAGAAAGCTAAGGAATTAGTAAGTATGGCGATAGCCAAAGCCAGGCTGCTCCAGCCTGTCGAGCAGACGCCTCTGGAGGTAATTCATAGTGGCCTGGTCATTGGCGGTGGAATAGCTGGGATGGTGGCTGCCTTGAACCTAGCTGAACAGGGATTTGAGGTCTACATGGTTGAGAAAAGCGACCAACTGGGTGGGATAGCCAGAAGAATACAACATACTCTTGAGGGTAACGATGTCCAGACCTATCTTCAGAACCTTATCACCAGGGTTTCTGAAAATCGCTTAATCCAAGTGTATACCAATTCGGATATTGTTGAAGCCACCGGCTATGTAGGGAATTTCACCACCAAGATAGCGGTTGGTCCTAACCAAGATTCCCACGAACTCAAGCATGGAGTAGTCATTATTGCCAGTGGTGGCGAGGAGTATAAACCCAGTGAATACCTTTATAGCAAAGACCCCAGGGTAATGACCTTACTGGAATTAGAGGGTGAGATCGCTAAAGGCAACGGTAGGATTACGGGCTGTGATAACCTGGTGTTCATTCAATGCGTGGGTTCCCGGGAAGGTGAACGCCCCTATTGCAGCAGGGTGTGCTGCAGTGAATCTATAAAATGTGCCTTGAAACTAAAAAATGTGAACCCTGAGATGAATGTCTTTATCCTCTATCGGGATATGAGAACCTACGGATTTAAGGAAGATTACTACCGGGAAGCCAGGGAGCGTGGGGTGATATTCATTCGCTATGAAGTAGATGATAAGCCCAGGGTAGAAACTATAACAGAAGACAATCAGAATCTGCTGAGGGTTACCGCGAAAGACCCACTATCAGGTGAGGATTTAATCATAGATACGGACATACTGGCCCTGGGGGTGGCTACTATCCCTGCCGCCGACAACAAAAGACTATCCCAATTATTCAAAGTGCCATTAAACGAGGATGGCTTTTTGTTAGAAGCCCATGTGAAACTACGCCCTGTGGACTTCGCTACCGAAGGTGTGTTTATGTGTGGTCTCGCTCATAGCCCCAAGTTTACTGATGAAAGTATTGCCCAGGCTAAGGCTGCTGCATCCAGGGCTGGTACTATCTTATCTAAAGACGTAATTGAAGTAGGCGGATTAGTCTCGTTTGTCAATAAGAACAAGTGTAGTGGTTGCGGCGTTTGCCAACTAATTTGTCCCTTCCAGGCAATAGATATTGATGTTGAGGAGAAGGTAGCAGTGATTAATGAAGCTCTATGCAAGGGATGCGGAGCGTGTGTTTCCTCCTGTATATGCGGTGCTATAAACATAAAGGGGTTCAGCGATACTCAGATTCTGGCTGCGATTGATGCGTCCTAGTACTTATAATGAGCTCATGAAATGGAACTCAACATAATGGAAAATCAAATGCAACAACCTAGGGAAAAAGTAGACGAATGGGAACCCAAGATAATCGCCTTTCTTTGTAACTGGTGTAGTTATGCCGGGGCAGACCTGGCCGGGGTAAGCCGGCTTCAATACCCTCCCAATACTCGGATTATCCGTGTTCCCTGTTCAGGTAGGATCAGTCCGTTACTAATTCTAAGAAGTCTGCAGCATGGAGCTGACGGTGTTCTTGTTTCAGGATGTCACCCTGGCGATTGTCATTATATCAGCAGTAACTATGTAGCTAGAAGAAAGTTCGCTATTCTAAATAATTTTCTTGACTATTTAGGTATTGAGAAGGGGCGAGTGCAATTCGCTTGGATATCGGCAGCTGAAGGGAAAAGGTTTGCCGAGCTTGTCCAAAAGGTTACCGAAGATGTAAGGACCTTGGGGCCAGCAACGAGATTGGTTAGAAAACAGGGTTAAGGCAGGTTCATGTTGGATACATCCGTTGCCATAAGAGATATAGCCAAGAAACTGCTTGATGAGAAGAGGGTTGACCTCATAATTGGGTTTGAAAAAGGCAGCGTCCCTCTGCGGAGCACTCCTTGTTTTGTCAGGAGCGCCTCGGAAGCAGACAGGCTTATCTGGAATGTAAATTGTGAGAATAATCTCGCCAAGTATCTACCGAAGACAAAGGAGAGGGTTGGCATTGTTGCCAAAGGCTGCGATGTCCGCTCAATCATTGGTCTCATCAAGGAAAAGCAGGTTACCAGGGAACAAGTGTTTATCATCGGTATTCCCTGTAAAGGGATGATTGATAGAAGGAAGATAGAAGCCAAACTGGACGGGAAGGAAATAATAGAAGCTGAGGAGGAGGATGACACGATTATCATTAAAGGTCACAACTTCAGGGAGATTATCAAAAAGGAGGAATTTCTTCACAACTCCTGCAAGACCTGTACCCACAGGAATCCAGTAATCTATGATGTCCTGATAGGAGACAAGGTCGTGGAGGACCAAGCAGTTGATGAATATGGAGAAGTGAAGGAGTTTGAAGCTCAATCTCATGATGAGAGATGGCAGAGTTTCAGCGATGAAGTTAGCAAATGTATTAGATGCTATGCTTGTAGGAATGTCTGCCCTTTCTGCTATTGCCAGGAGTGCTTTGTAGATAGCTCCCAGCCTCAATGGATTGGAAAGACCAATAACCTTAGCGATACTGCGATCTTTCATATTATTCGCGCCTTCCACATTGCCGGGCGTTGTGTTGATTGCGGTGCCTGTGACAGAGCCTGTCCGATGGGGATTGACCTCAGAAGGCTTACCAAAAAGATGGAAATGGATGTTAAAGACCTATTTCATTACGAAGCCGGAATAAGTCTTGAGGATGTGCCGCCATTGGCAACCTTTAAGCCAGATGACCCTCAAGAATTCATAATGGTGTAAGTACGGTGAACCACTGAAAGTAGCTGATGCAAGAATTGGAAATTGCTAAAACTGAGGTAGTTAGCCTCCTGAACACCTTAATCAGGAAGTATAAGGTATTTGCTCCAGTAGAGCAAAACGGCTTTATTACATTCCAAGAAATTCACTCAGGCAGCGAGGCGTTCCTCGATTATATTAACTCCAAGAAACCTCCCAAGGAGATATTTTTCCCTCAGTCAGAAAGATTATTCAGCTATGATTTGAGTAAAGGAGAAGGTTGGGATGTCGAGGCACCTACCTTGGAAGAGAAGCAGAAGATAATCTTTGGCATCCGCCCCTGTGATGCTAGAAGTCTCGTTCTTCTGGATAATGTATTTGATGGGAAACTATACAAAGACCCGTACTACACAGATAAGAGAAAAAACACAACCATTATTGCCATAGGTTGTAACCAGCCAGGCAGCACCTGTTTTTGCACCTCCCTAGGAGGGGGCCCTTTTTCCCAGGACGGCTCAGACCTACTTCTGGTAGATATCGGTCAGAAGTATATCATTCAGGTAGTTACTGAGAGAGGCGAGAAGCTTGCAAAGGAACATAACAACTTTAAGGAAGCAGAAGAACATAGTTTGTCTTTAATGCGAGACACCAAAGAGACAGCAGAAGCTTTGATAAAATCCAAGATAGAGGTACAGAAGGTAACGGAGAAATTGGATAGTATGTTTGATGACCCCTTCTGGGACTTGGTGTCTGAGAAATGCCTCGGTTGTGCCGTTTGTACTTATCTTTGTCCCACATGCTATTGCTTTGATATAACTGATGAGGCTACAGGTCAAAGGGGAGAAAGGGTTCGTACCTGGGATTCTTGCGCCTTTCCCAATTTCACCCTACAGGCCTCAGGAGTTAATCCCAGACCCAGCAGCAAGGAAAGACTCAGGCAAAGGATAATGCACAAGTTCGACTATTTCGTAGCTAATCATGGTATGGCAGCCTGCGTGGGGTGTGGCCGGTGCATTAAAGAGTGTCCCGTGAATCTGGATATTCAGGTAGTACTAAATAGCATATTAAATCGTTAGGACATAGGGTAACGATGAAGAACCCATATTTACCATTACCGATGAGGGTAGAAAAGATTGTCATTGAAACCGAGGACAAGAATATAAAGACGTTCAACGTCAAGTTCCTCAATGATGAGGATGAAGCTAATTTCAACTATCTGCCAGGTCAGTTTGCCCAGCTATCTGTCCTAGGCGAAGGGGAAGCTCCCTTTGGAATAGCCTCGTCCCCAACACAGCCAGGGGAGCTTCAGTTTACCGTCAACAAGGCGGGGGTGTTAACCACAGCACTCCACAACTTGGAAGAAGGAGAAATAATCGGTGTAAGAGGTCCCCTCGGAAATTGTTTCCCTATAGAGGCGTTTGAAAGCAAGGATACGATTATTATCGGGGGTGGTTTTGCCTTCACCACATTGCGCTCCCTTATCAGCTACATTTTACATCAGGAGAATAGGAGCCGCTTCGGCAATGTTGTAGTAATCTATGGGGCCAGAAGCCCCGGCTTGTTGCTTTACAGGGATGAACTTGAGAAGTGGGAGGTAAGGACTGACCTTGACCTACATCTTACCGTTGATAGGGCAGACGAGGACTGGCAAAGGAAGGTGGGAGTCGTCCCCAATATCCTCAGGGAGATTGCTCCCAGCCCGGAGAATGCCTATGCTGTGATTTGCGGACCGCCAATCATGATAAAGTTTACCTTGCCAGTTCTCAGGGACCTTGGTTTTCCACCGGAAAGGATTGTCCTGTCGCTGGAGATGAAAATGAAATGCGGGATAGGAATGTGTGGAAGGTGCAACATAGGAAACCAGTATGTTTGTAAAGACGGTCCCATATTTACCTTAGCCCAGTTAAATGAGCTACCCAGCGAGTACTAAAAATTGACGGAAAACTTTTAAAGGCGGTGATTGAAATTGAGTCCGATACTGGTAAACCAACTGGATTTCAAATTTAGGGACAAGATTGTAGCGCAAGTTGGGGGAGAAGATTTAAAGCATTGCCTGGGGTGTGGAACATGCAGTGCTGGCTGCTTCGTTAGAGAGGTTGATAAGAGATTTAATCCCCGCAAGATAGGTCACATGGTTTTGTTGGGAGCAAAAGACTACTTCAAGGAAAACCCGGAAATTCCCTATCTATGCAACCTTTGTGGATTATGTCAAGAAACTTGCCCTTATGGACTGAATATCGGCGATCTATGTTTAGCGCTTCGCGCGCAATTGGTAGAGGATGGGATAGGTCCACTTCCTCAACATAAATTTATGGAAGAGGAGCAGGAATTCGTCACCACCCCTTCTTTCACCCTGTCTCTCCCCGACCCTGATAGCACTGAGTGTAAGAGAGTCTTCTTCCCTGGCTGTAACTTGTCGGCATATTCTCCTTCGGTTGTTATCGCTACCTGGGACTATCTTAGAGCAAAGCTGCCAGGCACAGGAATTATCCTGAGATGCTGTGGGGCCCTTTCCTATGACCTGGGACTGTACCCCCAGTTCCAACAGATATCACAGGAGTTGGAGAACGAGGTGCACAGATTAGGGGCATCCGAGCTAATTACTGGTTGCCCCGAATGCTATGACACCATTAAGCGGGTGGCACCTCGCTATCAACTAAGAAGTTTATATGAGGTAATGGCAGAAACAGGTATCCCTGAGATACCTAAAGGGAGCGGTCAAACTTTCACTCTTCACGATTCTTGCAAAACGAGATGGGAAAAAGGAATACAGGATAGCGTTAGAGATTTGGTGGCTCATATGGGCTATCAGATAGAAGAGATGAGATATTCCAAGGAATTAACCCGCTGCTGTGGCCAAGGGGGATTAATTATTGGGCTCAATCCTTTCCTGGTGTTTAGCTTAACGAAATCAAGAATAGCTGAGTCTCATTTTGACATGCTCACCTATTGTGCTGCTTGCCGTGAGACTTTCGCTATGCACAAGCCCACTTTGCACATTCTCGACCTCATGTTTAACCCTAACTGGGAAAAGGATAAAGCCAAACCTATCAATAAAACAACGGTAAGGAGAGAGAATCAAGCACTCCTTAAGTCATTATTGACAGAAAGATTAAAAACGTCTTAAGAAGCGAGGTGTCAATATGTCGTGGGAAGAGATAAAGTTGCAGGTGGGAGATGAGGTAAAGAAGCTGCTGGAGGAAAGGCATATATCAGAGGAGGAGGTGAAGAAGGTAATAGATTTTGCCGAGACCAAGGGTGAGAAGCTATACCAGCCGGAGGGAAACAGATACCTGGCTAAAAGCAGGCTTGGCGAGGTGACAATCTACGTTGAATATTCTACCGACGAAAATGGCTATATAGTCCATACAGCTTACTCACATAGGTCGAAGATAGGCAAGGAGTAGAGCCATGGAGCAATGGTATTGCTTTAAATGTAAAGAGAAAATGGAAGAGGGTGAGGTAAACCTAGTCTATGGGGATATGAAGTTGCCAGGAGCTTTTGGAGTTAAATGCCCTAAATGTGAGGCGGAATACCTACTGGAGGAATTCGTGCTCACGCAAGTAAACGAAGGTGAGAAAATGCTGGAAGCGAAGTAAGAGGTAAAGCGATTATGAAGTCGGAGTTAGACGATTCCAGGCTAATGTCGCTTACCCAAGTTTTTGGAATGCGTCCCAGTAGACTTAAACTTATTGCTGACGCAGTAAGAATTGCTGGACTTAGCGACACCCATACGCTTTTAGAGGTCGGCTGTGGCAATGGAGCTGCAGCCGTTTTTTTATCCCAAAAATATGGCTGCAATGTCGTTGGCATCGATTCATCGGAGAGGATGATTGCTTTAGCGGCCAAACAAGCCGAAGCTGAGAGGTTAGCTTACAACGTTAAGTTTTTGGTGGCAGACGCAGTGAATTTACCATTTCCAGATTCTATGTTTGATACCATAATATGTGAAGCTGTCTTTTCCACTCTTGTAGATAAAGACAGGGCTGCTAAAGAGTTCAGGCGTGTCTTAAAGTCTGGTGGGAAATTATTAATACTAGACTTTGTACTTCGAAGGCAAGTAACAAAGGAGTTCCAGAGCCAAATGTCTTTCCTTCCTTGTTTAGCCAGAACAAGACAGTTAGAGGGATATATCAGGCTCTTTGAACAAGTGGGCTTTCAAAATTCCTACGTTGAAGACTACCCGCAGGAAGTGAAAAGGACAGGTTGGTGGATAGCTTATACCTCTGGTTCTTGGGTTAAGCTGTTTGCTAACCCATCAGCACAGTCCGGCTGCGGTAGTAAAGAGATATTAGATGTTGATTCACTTATTGAGACCTGCCAAAGGTTCTCTGAGGAAGCGGAGCTTGGGTATGCTCTGATAGCTCTGACCAAACCATAGAGCAAGCAATTTTCTACCACCTTCTAAAAGGAGTGTAGTTTCATATTTATGTAGCTTCTAGTTTATGTAATAGAGGGTTTGGCAAGATGAAGGAGGTACTAACTAAGACAGAGAGCCTGTGCCCGGTTTGCTTAAGCCGAATACCAGCCAAAAGGGTGGTAGAGGGGGGAGATGTCTATCTGGAAAAAGACTGTCCCGAGCACGGTAACTTCAAGGCTCTGATTTGGCGAAATGCTGAGCTTTACCGTAATTGGAGTCAGTACAGCCAGCAGGCTGTTGGTCCCGAAAAGAGATTTACTGATATTGCTCGAGGCTGTCCTTATGATTGTGGTCTATGTCCCAGCCACGAGGCAGATACCTGCACCACTGTAATGGAAGTCACCAACAACTGTAACCTCAACTGTCCCATCTGCTTTGCTTCTGGCAACGAAGGTCTCCACTTCGAACCGGATAGCGATGCAATTCAAGGCATGTATCAAACCATCATAGAAGCTGGAGGTCCTTACCCGGTGCAAATGAGTGGTGGAGAACCTACCATCCGGGATGACCTGCCCAGCATTGTGGCGCTGGGAAAGAAATTGGGGTTTTATCATATTCAGATAAATACCAATGGTATCAGAATAGCTCAAGATAAGGAATACCTGCAGAGGCTAAAAGATAGTGGTGCTGACTTGATATACCTCCAGTTCGATGGCGTATCCGACGACGTTTATCGTACCATCCGAGGTAGAAACCTATTTGACCTCAAGGTTAGAGCCATAAATAATTGCGCTGAGGTGAAGATAGGGGTCGTCCTGGTGCCAACAATAGTCCCTAATGTTAATCTTCACCAGTTAGGCGAGATCGTCCAATTTGCTAAAAAATGGATACCTACCGTCAAGGGCGTCCATTTCCAACCGGTTAGCTATTTTGGCAGGTATCCCCAGTCACCGAAAGACGAAGATAGGGTAACCTTGCCAGATGTTCTGGACGGGCTAGTAGTCCAGACCAAAGGCGAACTTAAGAAAACGAATTTTGTGCCCCGCAGATGTGAAGACTCGCATTGTTCGTTTAGTAGTTTTTTTGTGCTGATGGAAGATGGTAAATTACAAGCAAGGACAGACATCGCCCGGGAATCAGTAAGCGGATTCGGCTATAAGAAAGACCCTCCTGCGGTAACAGCGAGAAGCTTTATCAATAGACGTTGGAGATTGGTTAATGAAGAAACAGAACAAACTGAGAAAGGGTGTGGCCAGTGCTGTGGACAAAATCAAGACTCCTGGCTACGTTTCAGAAAAAGAGAAGGTACGTACTACCTGACGATTACTGGCATGCCCTTCCAGGATGTATGGACCCTAGATTTACAAAGGCTAAAGCGATGCTGTGTCCATGTGGTCACCAACAATAAGCGATTAATACCTCTATGTGCCTTTTATGTCACCAGTATTACCGGGGAAAGGCTGTACCAAAACCTTCCCATAGACACTGCACTATCTCTCACAAATTAGGGAATTCATCCGGATAATGTAATTGGATGAAAGAGATACTGAAAGAAACAGAGAGCCTATGTCCAGTCTGCCTGAGCAGGATAACAGCGAGGATAATCACTGAAAATAACAAGGTTTATCTGGAGAAAAGTTGCCCCCGACACGGCGATTATAAAGTTATCATTTGGAGGAATGACGCTGAACACTACCTTAAATGGGCTAGGTTTGGTGGTGATAGAATTCCTATAGGCCCCAAGAAGAGGCTTACCGAGCATAACAGGGGTTGCCCCTACGACTGTGGTATTTGTCCCGAACATGTACAAGACACTTCTTCTGCAGCTATTATGACTACCAATAGATGTAACCTTCACTGCCCTATTTGTTTTACCTACGGCAGCGAAGGACCTGTCTACGAGCCTTCCCTTGATAATATTAAAAGGATGTATCAAGTCGTGTTGGATACTTGCGGGACATATCCTATGGAACTGTGTGGCGGGGAACCAACCGTCCGGGATGACTTGCCTCAAGTTATTGCTATCGGTAAGGAGATGGGCTTTAATCATATCCAAGTAAATACGAATGGCATCAGACTGGCTAAAGACAAGGAATATCTAAGCAGATTAAAGGAGGCGGGGGCTACCACTCTCTATCTTCAGTTTGATGGTGTAACCGATGAAGTATATCGCTATACCCGGGGCACAAACCTCTTCGACCTCAAGGTGCAAGCTATAGAGAATTGCGCTGAGGTGAAGATAGGGGTTACCCTGGTGCCAACAGTCATCCCCAACGTTAATTTTGAGCAAATAGGAGAAATCATCCAGTTCGCCAAGAGATGGGTGCCCACGGTAAAAGGAGTCTACTTCCAGCCAGTCAGTTACTTCGGTAGATACCCGGGAACACCTGAGGACAAAGATAGGCTAACTATACCAGATATACTTAGGGCTCTTGAGGAACAAACACAGGGAGAGTTGAGAGAAAGCAACTTTGTGCCCCCTGTCTGTGAGCATCCTCACTGCTCTTTTTCAGGTTTCTTCGTATTGATGGATGGGAAGTTATTACCAATCAGTCACTTGGAACCAAGAAAAATCAATGAAGATGGGGCTGAACATTCCCGACGATTTGCCAAGCAATATTGGAGATTTGTTGAGGAAGACGAGGTACAACGCTGTTCATTGCCTCAACATAAGCCAGCTCCCTTTAGTGCTTTATTACAGCGCCTGCAAAGGGAGTATTTATACATTTCAGGCATGGCCTTCCAAGATGTGTGGAATATCGACCTTGAAAGACTGAAGAGATGCTGTATTCACATCGTTACTTTTACAGGGAAGATGGTACCTTTATGCGCCAAATACTTGACCAGCGTCGACGGGCAGCGGCTTTACCCGGGAATAGCATAGCTAGGAGGCAAATCAAATGGCAGAGCGGATTTCCCTACAGGAGTCACTCAGCAAGCTACTTAAACAAAGGATAAGGGAGACTCCGGAATACCGAAAACATATTGCTAAGGAAAGCCTGGAGAAAATAACCAGAGGTGATTTTGAGGATTTTCAGCTTTTCCAGCTTCAGAATACATTGCACTATGTTTATGACAAGAGCCTGTTTTACCGAGAACTGTTTAGCAAAAAGGGGATAGAGCCGGGTGAAGTCCAATCCCTGGCTGATTTGGCCAGGCTTCCTTTAACTGCACCCGAGGAGTTGGCCGAGAAACCCCTTAGATTCTTATGTGTTCCCCTAGGAGATGTGACCCGGGTGATTACTTTTACCAGCTCAGGTACCACTGGCCCGCAGAAGAGGATTTTTTTTAGTGAAAAGGATGTTGAGGTAATGACCGATTTTATGGGGGCTGGCATGAGCGTGGTGGCCACCAGCGACGATGTCGTTCAGATAATGCTGCCCAGGGGGCCGGTTTTAGGGCAGTCTGACCTGCTGGCACGAGGCGTAGAGAAAATGGGCGCTACGCCAGTCATCACTGGTACTGAGCCAAGCCCTAAGGAGCAAATTCAGGCGATTGAGAGACATGGCTCAACTGTTGTGTTCTGTGAGACACTCCGTTTTAATCGAATTACGGTGGAAGCTAAAAACAATCGTGATTTAACAAAATTGGGGGTCAAAGCCCTATTCCTTACTTCCAACTATCTATCTGACTCAATGAGGGTTAACCTCCAGTCTGCGTGGAACTGTGAAGTCTTCACCCACTACGGTTTAACTGAGATGGGATTAGGAGTAGCTGTGGAGTGCCCAGCCCATAATGGCTACCACTTTAACGAGGCTGATCTTCTGGCCGAGATCATAGACCCGGAAACCGGGGAGGTTTTGCCTGACGGGGAGGAAGGAGAATTAGTCTTTACCACCTTAACTAGAGAAGCAATGCCGTTAATCAGATACAGAACGCACGATATATCCAGGTTGAGTATTAAACCTTGTGAGTGCGGCATAACCACTCTCAAGAAGTTGGACAGGGCAACACGAAGGCTGGAGTCGGCAGTAAAAATAGGAGAAGGAAATGAGATATATCCAGCGATGTTTGACGAGGCACTTTATGCGATTCCTGACATCGTTGGTTATGAAGTGAGCGTTAGCAAGGATGGTATCAAAGATAGTCTGACTTTTCAGGTGGAGATAGCTAGAAAGGGAGCGGCGGTCGAAGAACTGGTAAGGGAAGTGATATTAAAAGTCCCGTCGGTTCAAAAACATGTCAAAATGGGGGAAATGACCATGCCCGAGATACAACTGGTAACCCCAGGCTCATTGCGAAAAAGCACCCGGGCCAAAAAATTGATAAAAGATATGCGCCAGGAGGTCTGAATGAAATCTGACGGAGTTGACCAAGCAAAAGCTCCACGCTTTTTCTACGGTTGGGTAGTGGTGGCCGCAGCCTTCTGCGTGGCTCTGGTCGCATATGGGATCCAATACTCCTTCGGCGTATTCCTCAAGCCTCTGTCAGCAGATTTTGGCAGCCGGACATTGGTATCGGGAGTTGCTTCACTTTTCATGTTTTCGCGTGGCACCCTGGCCATCCTCACCGGGTGGGCCACCGATAGGTACGGACCTAGAATAATAGTCGCCATCGGTGGCTTTTTCTTGGGTCTGGGCCTCATATTGACCAGCCAAAGCAGCGCTGCCTGGCAATTGTATCTATTCTACGGTCTAATGGGAGGGTTCGGACTAAGTGTGGCCTTTGCTCCTCTAGTGGCAACAGTGTCAAGGTGGTTCGTGTCCAAGCGGGGTCTGGCAATAGGTATTGTTACTGCCGGAATAGGGGTGGGCACAGCGGTCATGCCTCGGCTAGCCACAGATCTCATCGCTACTTATGATAACTGGAGCCAGCCCTATATCATCCTCGGGCTTCTGGCCTTGATTATCATTATCCCGGGGGCATTTTTGCTAAGGCGTAGTCCCGAGGAGAAAGGGCTGCTGCCACTGGGTAAGGCTGAAGCGATAGCGGGTGACGAGGAGAATTTAAATATAGCAAAAAAAGAGGACAGCCTTACTTCAGAAAGCGCAGGATTCTCATTAAAAGACGCAGTGCATACCAGAGCATTCTGGCTGTTACTGGCGATGATTATCTTTTGGGCTACATGCATCCAAATGGCAATGATGCACATACCTTCCCATGCAACCGACCTCGGCATACCTGAGGTAGTGGCTGCTAACTTCTTGGCTGTGATCGGTATTTCCAGCATTATCGGCCGGCTGGTGATGGGCGCCGTCTCCGACAGACTGGGGGGAAAGCGCACACTCGTTATCTGTCTGGTCCTCCAGGCCCTGGCGATGTTCTGGCTCCTCAGGGCGACAGATATATGGATGCTCTATCTGTTTGCCGCAGTCTTTGGGTTTGCCTATGGCGGTTGTGTCCCCCAGCTCCCGGTGATAGCTGGGGAAATCTTTGAGCTGAAGGCAATAGGCGCAATTATCGGTGTTCAAATGTTAGGGGTAGCAATCGGTGGAGCAATTGGGCCACTCCTCGGAGGATATGTGTGGGATGTAACAGGTAGTTATTACTTTGCTTTCACGGTCAGCGGCATATGCACCATACTTACGCTGATACTTCTCGCCTTTATCAAAGTACCAAGGAAGGTGAGACACTGAGATAGTCCCTGAAATTTGGACAGCTTGTTAAGGTCGGGTCCTGCTCCCTAAAATAATACACGGAAAAAGGAGGAGCAGGACATGAAACAGCACCGAAAGAAGCACAATTACATAATTGTACACCACTGTCACGAATCTCTTCTATCATAACAGTTCAAAGTCCTAGGTCATTCCCAGCAGCTAATGACATCCGCTGCGCCAAAGTTGGCAGAACGCTTTTTCTTTTTATAATTCGGTACCAGTCTTTGTAGCAGTAGATTCCCTGGAAGATAATGGCGGAGAGGAAGCCGTAAGAGACCTCCGGTGCCAGGATGTAGAAGCCTCTTACCACGAATACTCCGCCAATAACCAGGGCAAGAAACCAGTGGTGCAGGTGGAGCTGATAGTTCCGCCAAGGGATGATTATTGACCTGACAATTCCTTTTTTACCGTCTGTCCGGCCGCTGAGGTACTTGGTGGCGGCGAAAGCGACAAACCAGGTCTTGTAGCAGAATATACCAAGGAAGATAAAAACGGCAATCAGGCTAATGAGGACTATCTTCTTCCTCATTCTATCTCTTATGATAATCCTAAATAGCCCAAAAGTCCATAGGCAAGACAAGGGGATTTCTCTACTGGCTGAACCGACTTCTGGGTGACGTTAGACTCGCATATAATAGAGCAGCCCAACTCCGCTCTCTGGTTTAGACATTTCCTAGAATATTCCTCTAATTAAGACATACAAATCCTATATATTTATTCCTTATACTGCTTATTTCCTAACGTTAATATTCTATCAGATATCATAGGATTTATTGTGTAATCGCCTTTCCTTTTGACATAATTTATCGAAGTCATTTAGAATGATACTAATCTTTCGTGAAACCTATGTAGTAATACCAAGGGGGATTGAAATGAGTGCTATAACGGAAATAGGTATTAAAAATCTATTCGGTCAGCTAAATTATAGAATTCCATTGAATATGACGGACAATATCACCATCATACATGGTCCAAATGGCTGTGGTAAGACTTGGATATTACAGATAGTAAATGCCGTTTTTTCCTTAAATTATTCGTTCATTATAAGGGCTCCATTTGATTTGATTGAGTTTAAATTTCGTGACGGTGGTCATTTTGTTGTTCGTAGACATGCTGAAGAACGCCTAGCTCTTTTCCAGCCAGCATTAGGAGATGCTGATTGGCCCCCCTATTCTAGCATTAAGTTGAGTTTTACTTACTCTAGTCGTAGGACTAAGCAACCAAAGGAGTTCTTTTTGCGAGGGGAGGGTGGCCGTTTGTCCATTGCCAGACAAATGCCCCTATCAATTATTGAAAGAGAGATACCTGAATTAGAGCGAATTGGTTCTAGGGAATGGCTGGACGAGTCGCGACGCGAGGTGTTGACATTCGAAGACGTCAGGCGAATTTATGGACATAGATTGCCTTGGATATCTAGGTTCAAGACTACTCCTAATTGGCTTTCTGAATTAACGGAACGCGTTGATATTAACTTCATACAGAGTCAGAGGCTGATTAGGATGCCAATTCCTAGGTCAAGACCTGAACCTCCCTCTCGCAGAGACATTACTGAGATGGTAGAACACGATTCACAGGAAATCGCAGAAAAGATACGAAATACATTATCTCAGTCGGCTGGGATTTCTCAGTCCATGGATAGAACCTTTCCGGCAAGACTCATGAGTGGAGATTACTTCAAAATTGAGTCGGAATCTCAATTGAGGGAAGAACTAAACAAAATAAATTTGAAAAGACAGTCACTTTATGCTGCTGGTCTGCTTGACCAGGAGGAGGAAGTACCATTACCGGAAAAAAGCATGAATGATATAGAGAAGAATGTTCTGTCGCTATACCGTCAGGATGTAGAGAAAAAACTTCATGTTTTTGATTATTTGCAGAAGAGAATTTCTACTCTGATGGATCTAATCAATTCTAAGTTTCAACCCCATGGCAAATCTCTCGTTATTGATAGAAACAGAGGTTTCGTTCTAAAGGCTGACGTTGGTGGTGGAAGGACTTTTCGTCCGGCTGAACTCTCTTCAGGAGAGCAACAGCAGCTCGTCCTATTTTATGAATTACTGTTTAAAACAAGCAGTAAGTCTCTGGTTTTGATTGATGAACCAGAAATATCTCTTGATGTTGGATGGCAAAGGCGATTTCTTGACGACCTTGCAAAGGTTATTAAACTCGACCGCTGCTCTATACTGATGGCAACTCACTCTCCTCAAATAATACACAATAGAAGAGACTTGACTGTTCCTCTAAGTGGAGGTGTTCTAGAATGATTCCGACTGCTGAGGAAATTGCCAATGAGATTCATATGAGGTGCGTTGACACCAAAGGTCCATTTATCCTCGTTGAAGGTTCCTCGGATGTTCTTTTCTTATCGTGTCAAATGACCGTGGGAATTGAAAATATAGTTCCCACATTCGGCTGGGAGCGACTGGTTGATGCGATGGTAATTCTCCAAGGAGACGGCCTAGTAAATATTCTTGGAATAATAGATCTCGATTATCGTGGGATAGTTGCATCAACCGGACTACCGGCAGATATATTTACTACTGATTCTCACGATATTGAAACCATGATGTTCAGTTCTCCCGCTTTTGAAAAGGTGCTAAGGCAGAAGTCATCGGTGCAAAAAGTACGAATGTATCCCTCAGGCAGTGAAGGCGTCAAGAGTAAGATACTAAACCTTGGACGACGAATTGGAAGTCTCAAATTCTATTCTCAGTTCATAGAAGAACACTACTCTTTTAAAGATTTAGATATCGGAAAGTTCGTTGATAGGAAGTCCTTGGTTTTTTCAGACCCACAATGCGTTTCCCATATACGAGGAATCAGCCCGAAGAATAGTCGTATTCCTAACGACATCCTTGCCAAGGCTTTAGCTGAAGCTGGAAATGTTCCCGAATTTGCAGATCCATATAGGCTATGCTGCGGGCATGACTTGATGGAGATTTTGGCTATCGGGCTCAAGTCAATATGGGGTTCTTATTCTTCAGGGGAGATTTCAGGTGATGTGATTGAAGAATCATTTAGACTTGCCTATTCACATGAGATGTTCTATATAACCAATCTCTTTCGGCAAATAAACGATTGGTTTCACAGCCGAGGCTATGATGGCCCTTGGGACTAGCAATCTTATTTCTCTCTATATATATTGATTTTTGTTTTTAGCCTAGCTTTTCCGGCGTCCTGTTAGTAGGGTAGGACGTTGTTTTGGCAGCCGGTAAAGATACTGGCAGGACGTTAAGGAAGCTAATCAAGTAGCCGCCAGTTCCCAGGTATATCTAACCAAAGAGAGGAGAGTGGCGCCACGGCCATTCTCCTTCGCGGTGCCAAACCAAAGGTTATCAGTGAGGCATTAGGTCATGCGAGTGTTGCCTTTACTATGGATACCTATTCCCATATAATATCTGGTATGCAAGAGGACATGATGGCTTTACTTGACGAGGTACTGCCGTCAGGCGTGCCCGGAACGTCAAGACGGGGAAGTCCACGATTACAGTGCCAGCGTAGCTCAGGGGTAGAGCAGCGGTTTCGTAAACCGCCGGTCGTCGGTTCGAATCCGACCGCTGGCTGGGGGTAATATGAGCAAATTTGTAGATAAATTACAGAGTCTTTCTAAGTCTTCAACTACGCCCATAGGTTTTCATCCGTCTGTATCTGAACTAAAAAGCCCAGCAATGTTGCTTATTGCGGGGCTGTCCGGGACACAGGTCAAGGAAGCCAAAATCGTGGCTGATGTCAATACTGATGCCGGGTTGATATTGAACGAGGACCCAAGCGCCAGGATTGTTAGGCAAATGGTCGAAGCTGTGGGCGATGTCCCTCTGGGGGTATTTGTGAAGGGCATGAGCGAAGAGAAAATAAATGAGCTTGCGAGCTTGGGGTGCGACTTTATGGTTTTTGACATCAAGGCGGCTGCGGCAGTCTTGTACAAAGAAGAGGTAGGCAAATTTTTAATGATAGAGCCTTCATTAGACCAGGGGTTTGTTAGGGCCATTAATAGCCTTGAAGTAGATGGTGTGTTTATCAGTAGTAGAGGCGAAGACTCTTTTGTTGCTGTGGAGCATCTGCTTGTTTGCCGAAGGTTCGTCGAGCTCTTAGAGAAACCGGTTATTATGGCCTTGCCTTCTCTGGTCACAAAGGCTGAGCTAACCAGTTTATGGCAAGCTGGGGTAGATGGCGTAGTTGCTCCCCCAGCACAGTCGGTTGAGGCATTGGCAGAGCTAAAGAAGATGATTGGCGGTCTGCCCAGAGGAGCCAGAGGTCGCCGCGCCAAAGCAGGTGTGATGCTCCCTCAGTATGGTGGGCTTGTGGCTGAGGAGGAGGAGGATGAGGAACAAGAGGAAATTTAACCTGAATCTGGTTTTGCCCAAAGTAAGTCATGGAAACAAGCCTGGGCCTATTTTTATTGTCAGCAGCGGGAATTTCTCTTACCGGCGTTATGCTACCCGGACCGATGACTGCGGCTACCATAGCCAAGGGGTATAGTGACAAACACGCTGGTGCCTGGATTGCAGCAGGGCATGCTGTTATCGAAATACCACTCATAGCTGTAATTTATTTTGGATTCGGGCATTTCATCGACTCTCCCCAGGTGGAAAAGGGTATATATCTTGCCGGTGGCTTGATGCTGCTTTATCTGGGCTTCCGGATGTTTCGAGCCACTGGTGAGGCGCCTGGTGCGGTAGGCGGTCTACCAGCTAGCTCTTTACTGACAGGCATTGTAATTACAGGAACTAACCCGGCTTTTTACATATGGTGGGCGACTGTCGGTGCAGCTCTGGTAACCGGTGCCGCCAAGTTCGGGCCTGCCGGTGTTATTTTGTTTACCACAGTGCATTTGCCCTGTGATTTTGCCTGGAGTGAATTTCTCTCTGTGAGTACATTTAAGTCAAGGCGGTGGTGGACACAGAAGGTACAA
>Ga0315533_1000228_pt1 | contig 51643 bp, 47 predicted proteins | sample SalMarSW160130MG_FD_203081 | JGI IMG/M metagenome (GOLD analysis project Ga0315533, IMG submission 203081) | Salt marsh sediment microbial communities from the Plum Island Ecosystem LTER, Massachusetts, United States - Salt Marsh Sediment SW1601-30 ...
ACCAAAGACTTAATTTACCGAACGCCAATCACTGTGACCTGTGAAGTGTGATCAGTGATCTGCCAATATGCCAAAAACTCAACTTCACCTCATCAACTACTCAAATTCTACCTTACACCCTTGATTTTTCATTTTTAATTCTTAATTACTGATTGCCTGCTTCTCACCCTCTCACTTTCCCATCTTCTTTCTTCCGACTTCGGACTTTCAAAAATTCCAAACCCATAACACAGAATGATCCTTGCGGTTATGAATAAGTGTTTTGATCATTGGAATTTGAAAATTGGAGTTTATTTGATATTTGGGATTTGTGATTTGGAATTTTAAATAGTATTGCTTCGAATCACACCGAATTCCAAACCACGAATTTCTGCAAGACTTTTCATTCTGCCATACAAACCATATCCGGGATAATTTTCTCTTCCTATATCTCCCAGAATCTGATTCCCGTGATCAGGGCGCATAGGAATTTGCCAATCAGAACGCTTCTTCTTTTTCCTTTGGCTCATCTCCTGCACTAAGATCTGCATTACATCATACATATCGATATCTCCTTCAAGAAAGTAATTTTCATTGAAGTTTAATTTTTCATCCCGGGTAACATTCCGAAGATGAGCAAAATTGATACGATGTGAAAACTTCTTTGCTATGTTTGAAACATTATTAAAGTAACCTGCTCCCAATGAACCTGTGCATAAAGTGAATCCATTTGCAGGAGAATCCATAACAGCAATTATTTCTCCGATATCTTTTTCTGTACTGACAATGCGTGGCAAACCCAATAAAGGCCATGGCGGATCATCAGGATGAATAGCCAAACGAATACCATATTTTTCTGCAACAGGAATGATCTCTTCTAAAAAATCAAATAAATTCGATTTCAGTTGCCTGTTATCTATCTTTTCATAAGTTTTTAATTTTGCTTTCAGTTCATCGAGAGTATATTCCTCACCGGAACCGGGTAATCCTAAAAGAACCGTATTCTTCAGATCCTGTATCTCTGCTGATGTAAGATTATTGAAATAGCTGTTTGCCTCCTTAACCACTTCCCGAGGGTATGATTTCTCTGCAGATTCACGCTGTAAAATTTGTAAATCGAAAGCAACAAATTTTGCAAAATCGAACCTTGTAACTTCTGAATTGTCAGTGAATTTATACAATAGATCCGTTCTGGACCAGTCAAGTATTGGCATAAAATTATAACATACAGTATGTATACCAAATTCTGCCAGATTGATCAAAGACAGTTTGTAATTCTCAATAAATTCTTTGTATCTGCCGGTTCTTCTCTTAATATCTTCATGAACAGGGATACTTTCAACAACGGACCACCTGAATCCTGCACGTTCAATGATATCTTTTCTTTCAAGTATATTTTCTCTGTTCCAGATCTCTCCAACAGGAATCCGGTGAAGGGCAGTTACAATGCCTGTTGCTCCTGTCTGCCTGATCTCATCAAAAGTAATACGATCTTTTGGGCCAAACCAACGCCAGGTATATTCAAGCATTATTCTGAATAATTTAAATAATTAGATCCTATCGACAGCATATCCATATATGAAAAAAACTGAACACATATAGAATTAAACACCGCTATATATACTGAATCCTCCGTCAACAGGCAACACAACCCCCGTAACAAAAGAAGATGCATCACTGACAAGATAGAGTACTGCTCCGATAAGTTCATCAGCATGGCCAAAACGTCCCATGGGTGTTTTTGAAATCACTTTTTCTCCTCTTTCAGTAAAGGATCCATCAGGATTAGTTAAAAGTTTACGGTTTTGCTTTCCAATAAAAAATCCCGGAGCAAGAGCATTTACACGTATTTTTCCCTTAAATTTCATGGCCATTTCCATGGCCAGCCATCTGGTAAAATTACTCACTGCAGCTTTTGCAGCTGAGTAACCAACTACCCTTGTTATTGACTGAAGTGCTGCCATTGAGGAAATATTAATAATATTTCCTCCCTTTGACTGTTTACTCATAATCTTTCCAATAACAAGTGAAGGAAGCACTGTACCTTTAAAATTAAGGTCAGATACTTTATCCATGTCATCAAAATCAAGATCGAAAATAGTTTTATCAGGTGGGATCGTAGCCCCGGGCATATTTCCTCCTGCAGCATTCAATAAAATATCAATTGATCCAAACTTATTGATAACTTCATCACGGGTTTTTTCCAATGAAGCAACATCAAGGACATTCGTACTTAATCCAACTGCATCCCCTCCCTCCTTTTTAATCCTTTGTGCAACTGCTTTTGCATGTTCAGGCACTATGTCAGCAAATACAACATGCACGCCTGCTTTTGCCAGACCACTGCCAATTGCACCTGCCAATACCCCACCTCCACCGGTGATCAATGCAACTTTGCCATTCAAATTAAACAGATCATCCAAATAACCCATTTCCCAAACGTTTACGTAATGTAATAAAACTCTTTACTCCAAATCCTCTTTGATTTTCTTAACCAGCCTGAGGACTTCTTCCACTTTATTTTTTACTGCAACGTAATTGCCTTTTTTAATATCCTCTCCCGGGAAAAGTTTTGATCCCATTCCAACACACCACGCACCGGCTTTAAACCATTGGAGTAAATTCTCATATGTTGGTTCAACACCTCCGGTAGGCATAATGTTCGACCAGGGCATAGGGCTTTTGATGTTTTTAATAAATGAGGGACCACCAACTTCCTTTGCGGGAAAGAGCTTCACAACATCTGCTCCCAATTCCTGCGCATTAATTATTTCTGTTGCTGAGCCACAACCGGGACACCATGCAACACCTCTTCTATTGCACATCTTTGCAGTATCAGCATTTAGGATAGGTGATACAATGAAGTTAGCTCCTGACTGAATATAAAAAGCAGCTGTCGCTGCATCAACAACTGATCCAACACCCAGAATCATGCCGGGCAATTCCTCTTTTACAAGCTTTACAAGTTCACTGAAAATCTCATGAGCCAGATCTCCCCGATTGGTAAATTCAAAGATTTTTAACCCTCCATTATAACATGCTTTTAAAACATTCTTACAAATTTCGTTATCGGAATGATAAAAAACCGGTACAACACCACTGTTTTTCATGGTAAGTAATATCTCCATTTTATTGTATTGAGCCATGATCACGTATGTATTTAGTAAGCAAATGCAAATGTAAACAATACCTTGAGAATAAAACAATTCAATTGTTGAAGAGTTCGGGTTCAATCTGAAGAAAGGCTAAACAGAAAAACTTCGAGTATGACTCTGAAATGTATTCAGAACTCATACAGTTTGAAATAATCTTATATGCAACATATGATGCTGAGGATATAAATTAAAGTATTTATATTGCAATTTCATATTCCATTTTTAAAATTGAATATTGTTGTTTAACTTTATTAATGTAAAAACATTTTAAAAAGATTAACGTTTAATTGTATGATATTTGAATAGTAATTTTATCGAAAAAACTAAACTCAGTCTATTTTTTTCAGAAAATTTAATTTAAACTTTGAAGATTGTTTATCAGTATTGCATTAATTTAATACCAGTTGTTTAAAAATAGTTTAATCATGTCACGGACAAACAAATGGCAACCAGAAAGAGAAAAACCCAGAAAATTTAAACCTGAAGGGAAGAAAAAATCTTCCATAAAAAGAATGAAGTACATGGACTTTGATGATGATGAAGATCAAAACTTTTAATCTATCTTAAATTAAAAACAATGGCAACAAAAAAAACAAAAACTACACCTAAGAAAGTGACAGTGCGCAAAGCAAAGTATTCTTCAGACGATATTCAAAGAAGAGCTGATCAAATTTACCATAATAGGGTAAAAGCAGGAAAACCAGGTGATGAACTTTCAGACTGGCTGCAAGCTGAAAAAGAATTAAAAAGCGTCTAATTCCGGTTTTTCTGATTTACAAGTCAACAGTTAGATGTCTGTGTGACCATTATAACAATTGACGATTAAAATCTATTCTGTATCAGATTCTTGCATTTTCCAAATCAATGCAAATGCATATGTATTGTTAGAATAACTCTATTATTAAAGATACTCTTCTGTTTCAAGAGCAAGAGCTTTTAGCGAAAGTGAAACATCGGCAAAAAGGTAAACAGATGAAAGAATGATACCTCCAATACTTAGAACAAGCAAAATGCTTCCGGGAATATTCAAATCTAAAGAGGTTATATTCATGATCAATAAAACAGGGATCATTAAACTACTTGTTAAAACACTAAAAGCTATTCCTGCCATAGCAGATTTTAAGTATTTATTCCTTCGATGCAGAATCTTAAGTTCTGCAATTAATACTGCTTTTCTATCTTCGGCAGTATTCCTTAACTCAGAAGCAAGCATTCTTGATCGATCAATTGTTCTTCCAAGCCTGCTTGTGAGTGATAACAGGATCAATCCAACACCTGAAATCAATGCTACAGGAGTGATACTTGATTGCAGAAATAATATAAAGTGTTTTGTCGGTTCCAAATTGTTCCAAAGTTTTAACGGTTAGTACAATATTGGTATCACCTTTGGAGGACTTAACAAAAGCTTGGGATTGCTTTGATCAATTTCATCAATTGCCTTTTCAATTTGCAACAATGTGCATGGCACTGTTGCTATTGAGAATATAGCACGGTCAGTCATGTGCCTGTTATGACTTACCGTATCAATATTAATGTTTTGATTGCCAATAGACGTTGTTACAAGTCCGGTTATACCCGGACTGTCAACCGTTTCAAAAGTAATAATATAGGGAAGTTCAAAATGTTTTGCATCAATGAAATCAAGTGTGTTTTTATCATAAACTGATTGATTTACCTTTGAATATTTTGCCGCAAATACTATATCTGCAACAATTGAACTGGCAGTTTCATAAGACCCCGCACCGGCTCCTAAAAGAATGTGTTTGCCCGAATATTTGTTAATCACCCTGACCGCATTGGTAGCTCCGTTTACACCGGAAAGAAAGTTGCTGTTTTTTACCATCATCGGGCAGACAGTAGCATATATTTTGCTGTCGATCTTTTTTGCATAACAAATCAATTTGATTTTACAATTTATCTCATCTGCAAACTCAATGTCTTCTTTGGTAATTTTTTCAATCCCGGCAATTGATAACTGATTCATAGTTGCTTCAATACCAAAGGCCAGTTTTAAAAGAATGACCAGCTTATGACCTGCATCTCCTCCATTGATATCCAGCGAAGGATCAGCCTCAGCAAATCCATTATCCTGAGCCAGTTTCAATGCCTCATGAAAATCCATGCCTTCGTTTTGCATCATGGTGAGAATATAATTGCTCGTGCCATTTAAGATGCCTGAAAGCGAAATGATACTGTCTCCTGTAAAGCTTTCTTTAATGGTTTTAATAATAGGTATTGCTCCACAAACGGCGGCCTCAAAGCCAAGAGTTATATCATTGTTTTTTGCGGCTTCAAATATACGTTTTCCTCGTTCAGCTAAAAGAGCTTTATTGGCTGTAACGAGATGTTTTTTTGCATTGCATATTCTTATTGCAAGTTCTTCAACATAATCATTGCTTCCTCCAATAGTTTCAACAACCAGATCGATATCATCCGATTCTATCAGCTCCTTAATGCATTTGTCTGCCTCATCTTTTGTAATACTTTTGCCTCCACCACAAAACAATTCCGGAGCAATACCAAATCTGTCTATTGCTGTTTTCGGATCAAGATCAACAATCTTTTTTAAATTGATATGTCCGGAGACTCTGGATGATAAAACCTCCTGCATATCACAAAGTATTCTTGCAACACCTCCACCTACAGTACCACAACCCAGAATGACTACATTGAAATCTTTCATATACAATTCCGATTAAGTAAGTTAAATTATTATTGTGCCAAATTAGTAAAAATTGAGAAGAAGCAACCTGTTATAAGGTTTGAAGCAAATGATATTGATTTTTACCAGAGACTGATTATTCCATCAACTGATTATAAAAAAAAGAGTAGTACATGGCCGATACCTTCGCCATATGATCAGGAGTGTATGAAGCCCCATGACCTCCTTCCGTATTTTCAAACAAATACACATTATACCCCATTTCTTCCATTTTGGCAGTCATCTTCCTTGCATGTCCCGGATGCACCCGGTCATCTCTCGTAGAAGTGAGGAATAATACATCCGGATATACCTTCCTTGCTTTCACATTATGGTAAGGTGAATATTTGCTTATATAATCCCATTCTTCCGGAATATCCGGATCACCATATTCAGCCATCCAGCTATTTCCTGCAAGTAATTTTGAATATCTTTTCATATCCAGAAGAGGCACAAAACAAGCTACAGCCTTGTATAAATCAGGCCGTTGAACCATAACTGCCCCTACCAGCAAACCTCCGTTGCTTCCGCCATAAATGCCAATCTTTTCGGGAGATGTTATTTTCCGTTTTATAAGGTCTTCAGTAACGGCCATGAAATCATCGTATGATTTTTGTTTGTTTTCTTTAATAGCCGAAAGATGCCAGTCAGGGCCAAATTCACCACCACCACGAATATTGGCAATAACGTATACTCCTCCTTTTTCAAGCCATAATTTTCCTCTCGATCCGCTATAATAAGGTTTTTCTGAAATCTGAAAACCTCCGTATCCATATTGAATTACAGGATTATTCCTATCATACTTCATTCCTTTTTTATGCAGAATAAAATAAGGGATTTTTGTTCCATCCTTCGATTCAACCCAGTTCTGATCCACAACAATGTCTTCTGTATTAAAATAATCAGGTAAATTCATGATTTTTTCAGGTGCAGTTCTGTCTCCACCATTAACATAAAGGGTAGTTGGTTGAATGGGCGATTCATAGGTTAAAAAATAGCTGGTTTTGTTTCGATCAGCTTCTATTATCTCAATTAATCCGTTTTTTGGAAGGTCAACAACTTCACTTTCCCATTGATTATTTTCGTTCGTGAATTTCAATAATTCACTTTTTATGTTATTGATTGTATTGATAAGTACAAATTCACCGGTAACATCTATACTTTCAACAGAAACGCCGGGCTTATTTTCAAGCACAACCTGATATGTGTTAGAATTTGCAAGTAAGGAATCCAGTACTATTGCGATAACGGTTCCTTTTTCAATTAAATCATACCCGAATTTCCAGTCAACTAAAGGCTGAAGAATAATTGTTTCTTCAAAAAGATCGAATTGAAAATTTTCCGGGAAATTAAGTTGAACAGCTACACCATCCTTAATGAGATAAATCGACTTATTGTAAAAATTTTTCAGGTGATAAAGTATTTCATACTTTTTTTCACCCTGATTCATCACCAAAACCCATAAACCAACATCTTCCTTTGAAATTTCAAAAATAGTATCCGCTTCAGATAATTGTATTCCTCTTGTCAATTTCTTAGCAAATCTTGGATATCCTGAATTTGTAAGTGATCCCGCTCCAAAATCCGTTGAAATATTTACAGTGTTTTCATCAATCCAGGCAAAACTTGATTTCGCTTCATCAATAAAAAAACCATCTTTAATAAACTCTTTCTTTTCCAGATCAAACTCTCTGATCACTACAGCATCAGAACCCCCTTTTGAAAGCCGGACTGTACACAATTTATCATTACCATGAAGAAAATATGTACCCTCGAATGCCCAATTATTATCTTCATCTTCGCATAATTTATCAATATCAATTACAGTCTCCCAGGTGTTTTTCCTCTCTAAATAATCACTGTATACTATTCTTCTCCAAATCCCTCTGGGATGTTTTTCATCCTGCCAGAAATTATAAATATAATCTCCATGCATAATGGGATATGGAAGCTTATCTTCAGAAGTAAGAATCTCATAAAGGAAGTCATAACGATCCTGATACCCATCAATATTCGTAATATAATTTAATGTTATTTCATTATGGGAGGTCACCCATTCAAGCGATTTCTCACCTTCCACATCTTCCAGCCATAAAAAAGGGTCATCGACAGATTGTGCAGACAAATGCAAGCATGATATGCTAATTAAAATAAAAAATCCGCTAAAGAACAATCCGGCTGGTTTCAAATTGTTTACAAATGTTTTGTACATGATTTTGGTTTTTAATATAATGTAATTCTTGTTCTCATCAGAATTAAACAGGAACATAAGGCTCATAAATAAGCCTGCTAAAGCCTGATTGGAAATACTCCATATGCAATGATCTGGTATTCATCCAGATAGCATTTCCTCTTGCAACACTTGGAAGCATTTGCTTATCAGACTGAAATGTAAACTCAAACTTTTTACATTGGAAATTACAGGATTCATCTGTTGGATGCAATTTTTTCCCAGGCTGTGTATGAGCAGCAATCATGCAGTTACGACCGCTAGTTATATATGTCCATGGCCAATATATATCAACAGGGAAATTCCATTTTTTAATGGTTTTTAGATTTATTCCCTGTGTTAATGCATCAATGCCAATACGTTCGATCCCTTTTTCTTTCAGAAATTCCTGGTAAACATGCAACTCAAGCGTAGATCCCTGGAGCGCTTCAGCCTGGTTTGCTTTTATATGCTTCAAATTTTTTATTTCAATATTCGCAATTTCAAAACCCGATAGAGAATACCTGGGATCTCTTTTAACTTTAATTAAAAGCCTTCCCAGAACCGGTTTAAGGTTTGTAAACTCAGTATTTAAAAGATGCAATACCCCAAAATCATTGATTACTACTTCGCTATCAGGGGCATTCTCATTCAGAAAAGCAAATATCTTCCTCAATTTTTCCATGCCTTTTGGGCTAACATACGGTGTGGCAAATGAAAAAAGATATTCCTTTTCAGAGCAATATTCAACAGCCTTTTCGATAAGTTTTACTGGAGGAATAAGGTTTTCACAGGTTTCCTGACCAAAATAAATGCCTTCAATATTTCCTTCATATTGAAGTCCGTAATATTTATACATATAATCTCTCAGTAATGTGAGAGATGCCTGGTTACTCAATACATTTTCATCAAAGATCTCGATAAATTCCTGTTCGGGCTTTGGAATTATTCTCAGAGTTTCTTCCAGGTTAAGCAAGTGATTGATATCACTGATGTATATATGTAAATCGAATTGTTTTTTCATAATCTGCGACTATTTGGGATAAGGATAATCATAATAACAACTTATGCCTGAACAAAAGCGCGGACTTTGCATGATCGATTTACAGTATTCAGGTATAGCATTTTCTTCATCAATCACCTTTTTTGAAAGTTCAATTACGGCAATATTCCCAATAAAGTCCTGCCCGCGCAAAGGCAATTTTACAGCTTCTATACCCCATTCCTTAAATTTCTGGAATGCACACAAACCACATTTCTTCAACCTGGCCAAAAAATACAATTTGTTTATCTCATTTTTGCCTAAATTGGGTGTATTGCGTTTTGAATAGTAGGCTTCACGACTCATGTTTATTTCATTTATAACTTCAGTCTGCTTTCTGTAAAAAGAACTAATCGGTTCATTGAAAACACTATTCTTCCATTTAGAATCAAACAGCAAGGGTTTTGCGCTGCGAAATTCGAACATTGCAGATTGACAAAAACTCCTTTTCGCCGGACCATGCCATGTAAAACAATACTCATCATTAAAGACACAATATGGGTCCATACCAAAAATTTCAAGACGTACCTTATTTTCCAGGGCATATTTGGCTATGATCTCAATTTCACCTACAGTAAGTTTTCTTGGCAAAATGAACCTTCCGATATTCCTGAAATTATCAAGAAAAAACTTAAGTGTCTCAATATTATTACTACCACCTCCAATGCTGATATTCATATCAATCTCAAATCCATTCTTTTGTAATTCCAATAATATACCAACATTACTAACAATGAATGCATCAAATTCAATATTGCGAATACTATTGAGAATTTTAATCAATAATTTCGTTTGACGTGTATTGTATTCATGTGCATTTACGGTAAGATAAACCTTACAGTTATTCTGATGAATGAGATCAACAACATTCGCAAGATCTTCCCTGGTTCTGTATTGATAATTTGCTGTTTCGCGCCGGTTATTTGATAATTCCCATCCATATTCATCACTCCATTCTTTTGGAACATATCCAACAAAGAACTCGCCCACACCTGCTTTCACATATTTCTTTATCTCTTCAGGATTATGGGCATTACTGATACCTGCAATTATTTTCACATCTTCCTGTTTTAATAATACCTAAAATTAGCTTTTTTGAACAAAAACTTTCAGTTATTAAATTTTAATCAATGACTGTATGGTCATCTGATTAAAGACTGCTTTCTGGATACAATAAGCAATCCTGCAAAAGTAATGATTCCATTCAAAACAAGTATCTCAAAACTTGCATGATAATTCTGTATAAGCGATTCAAGAAGTAATTTTAGCAGATAGGATAAGAAAGGTGCAATAACAGCAATTATAGGTACCGCCCTGTCGCGAAGTTCGAGTTTTGTAAACAGTCCGAAAGCATACAATCCCAGGAGCGGCCCGTAAGTATAACCTGCTGCCATAAACAGCGCACTGATCACCGTATCGTTATTCAATATCCTGAAAACAAAAATAACTGCTCCGATTACCAAAGAAACCAAAACATGAATTGTCCACCGAAGCTTGCGAAGTTTTTCTTCTTCCAGATCTTCAGCTTCAAATAAATCAATAGTAATCGATGTAGTTAGTGCAGTTATGGCAGAGTCTGCACTTGAATATGCCGCTGCAATAAGTCCAAGCATAAAGATTATACCCATCAGGTTTGGCATATGCCCTCCGGTTGCCAGCAAAGGAAACAGATTATCAGTGTATTCAGGTATTGGAATTGCCTTAACATTTGAATAACAGACCAAAAGAACTCCCAGCGATAAAAACAGGAGATTTACAGGTATGAGCATAGCACTGTACCAATACATGTTCTTTTGCGCATCACGCAAGTTACGACAACTTAGGTTTTTCTGCATCATATCCTGATCTAGTCCTGTCATCACAATCGTAATAAATGCCCCGCTAAGAAACTGTTTAAAGAAGAAACTTCCTTCTTTCCATTCTGTGAAATTAAATACAGTACTCAGTTCACTAACGGATATTTCCAAAAACAAGCGTTTAAAACCGAAGCCAATATCTTTTGAAATAAAGACTATGCATACTACCACCGCCAATAACATAAACAATGTCTGAAGTGTATCCGTCCATACAATGGTTTTTATTCCTCCTCTGAACGTGTATATATAAATAAAGATAAGTGTAATCAGAATGGTCAAAACAAAAGGGATATGGAGTTTATCAAAAACTGTTATCTGGAGTACATTAGCAACTATAAAAAGTCGAAATGACGCACCAACAATCCTTGAAATCAGGAAAAAAACAGCGCCGGTTTTATACGAAACATTCCCAAATCTTGATTTCAGATAAACATAAATTGAAGTAAGATTCAGTTTGTAATAAAGTGGAAGCAAAATATGTACAATAGCTGCATAACCCAACAAATAGCCCAAAACCATTTGCATATAATAAAATTTACTCGTCAATACCCAGCCAGGTACTGAAATAAATGTAATTCCCGACAATGATGCTCCAATCATACCAAAAGCTACAATGTACCATGGAGACCTTCGGTTTCCTATAAAAAAACTATTGCTATTTGCTTTTCTTCCTGTTATTGCACTGATAACCAGTAATAAAGAAAAATATCCCAGGATTACAATAAGTATTATTAAGGGATTCATAATTTGAATCTGAAATTTATCTGAAGAATTGTTTATTCATTTCAAGGAAAATTATTGCTGCCCGTATGCAATGATAGTAATTTTGTAATATTAAATTTCTATTTGTATGCACAGTGAAAATTATCCATCCCGTCTTTTAGCCGAAGCTGTTGAGCAATTTTCGAAATTGCCCGGAATTGGTGAACGTAGCGCTTTGCGAATGGCCCTTTTTTTATTACGACAAAAAAAGGAAGAAGCCCTGGCATTTGGTACTGCATTAAACAATCTGGTTGATCATATCGTGTTTTGCAAAATATGCCATAATCTTTCCGATACTGAAATCTGTTCCATTTGTTCTTCAAAAAAACGCAATATTACAATTCTCTGCGTTGTTGAAAATGTAAGAGATGTAATATCTATTGAAAATACTCATCAATTTAACGGCCTCTATCATGTACTGGGAGGAATTATTTCTCCTATGGAAGGTATAGGCCCAAATGATCTGGAAATAGAATCCCTGATCAGGAGAGTACGTTCAGAAAAGATTAACGAAGTAATATTTGCACTTAGCGCAACAATGGAAGGTGATACCACCAATTACTATATCTATAAGAAAATTAAAAGTCATGTGGATAAGATATCTGTTATTGCACGCGGTGTTTCTTTTGGAGATGAACTGGAGTACACAGATGAAATTACTCTTGGCAGGTCCATTATACAACGAACCCTTTTTGAAAATCCGTCTGATTAATACCTGAAATCACTTAAATATATCCCTGTTTGCCCTTGTTGCCAAGGCGGCACCGATTATTCCCGCTTCATTTTTTGCCTTAGCCATTATAATTTTTGTTTTTACTGTTAAATGGCTAAGAAATTTTTTCGGTTTTTTGCTAACTCCGCCTCCAATAATTATGAGCTCAGGCCAGAATAATTTTTCCATTTCATTCAAATAAATATCAAATCGTTTGGCCCATTCTTCCCAATCAAGTCCTTCCTTCTGTCTTACAGCATCAGAAGTATAATCTTCTGCTTCAATTCCTGATTTAAGATAAAGATGGCCGAGTTCGGTGTTTTGAACCAGCTTACCTTTTGTAAATAAGACTGTCCCGATTCCAGTACCCACGGTAATAAGCAATACAGATCCTTTTTTGCCTTTTCCTGCTCCAAATTTCATAGCGGCCATTCCGGCAGCATCGGCATCATTCAATACATAAGCAGGTAAGCCGGTCTTATTTATTATCAACTCCGAAGCGTTAATTCCAATCCAATTTTTATCAATATTTGAAGCCGTTTTAACAATACCGTTCATCACCACAGCAGGGAATGCAAGTCCTACAGGACCTTTCCATTTAAAATGTTTCACTATCTTATAAATAACATCCGTTACACCTTCAGGTGTAGCCGGTAAAGGAGTCGGAATTCTGTATCGGTCAGCGGTTAAGTATCCCTTCTTTGTATCTACCGGAGCTCCTTTAATTCCTGAGCCTCCAAAATCAATTCCCAAAATATGCCTGTATTTCATTTCTAATCTTTATCTAATACCACAAAGAAAGTAAAATAAGAACAAATCAATTAAAAAAATCAAAAAAGTACTTTACAATGAATTGTTAAAATCTTCAATGTGTTGTCCCATTGATATTTATTAATTTTGTATCTATATTCAATTTAAGAAAAATTTATCCTGATGGAAAAATATATAAATGAAATCCTTGAAAAAAACAACAGAGTCATTGTCCCTGACTTCGGAGCCTTTATTGTTAAGCAAAGAAAACCACTCACCATAGTATTTAATGAATTCCTTCAATACAACGATGGAATGCTTATTGATGCCATATCTAAAGAAGAGAATCTTGACAGGGAAAAGGCAAAAGAAAAAGTTGAAGATTTTGTTAAAGCAATTGTTGCCAAACTCGATAAGGGTGAGAAATATCCTGTAGGTAAATTAGGAATACTTATTAAAAGTTCGGCTGGTAAAATTTCTCTTGAAGGAGATGAAATAAAGACAATATCAAAAGCAAAACCAGCAACAAAGACAGCAGAAAAACAAGAAGAGGCAAAAGCAGAAAAAGATAAGAAAGCAAAAGCTGATCAGGACAAAAAGATACAGGAAGAAACTGCAAAAGCAGAAAAAGAAAAGGCGGAACAGGAGAAAAAGGAACAGGAAGAAAAAACAAAGGCTGAAAAGGAAAGGAAAGCCCTGGAAGAGAAAGAAAAGGCAGAACAGGAGAAAAAGGAACAGGAAGAAAAAGCAAAAACAGAGAAAGAAAGAAAAGAGAAGGAAACTTTAAAAGCAAAACAAAATGAAAGTATATCAGCTGCCTCACCTTCTTCAAAAACTTATTCGTATACCTCAACCAGGACAGAAACTGCATACCGCAAAAAACACACAAGCAAAAGGAAAATTTTGCTTTGGATCATAGTAATTATCCTGATCAATGGAATATTGATCACTGGATATTTTATTTACAATAAGGATCTGCCATCCTTTTTTAAAAAATCAGATGCAGATGAATTGTTGCTTGAAGAACCTGTTATCGAAGAAGATAATTATGTCACTGAATCCTATGATGAAGTGCCTGAAGTCAATGAAACAGAAGAAACAATTGTTGAAGAAGAAGCAATTCCTGAGAAAGAAACAATTCCGAAAATAACAAAACCAAAACAAACTCAAACAATACAAGGAACAAAATATTACGTTGTTGCCGGTGCTTTCAGCAATGAACAAAATGCTGATAATCTTGTCATCGAACTGAGAAACAAAGGTTATAATGCTGAAAAATTTGGAAATTTAGGCAGTTTACATGCTGTCAGTTATGATGTTTTCAACAATAAGCAAGAAGCAGATCGTTTTTTAAAAACGATTCAGGATGAGGTTGATCCTCAAGCCTGGATTAAAAAAATGAATTAATTTATTCCATTTTAGAGTTATCTTTTTCATTCTTTCATTCTGTTTTGAGCGAATTAATTAGTACTTTTAATTAGGCTCAAAGCATGAATTATATTAATAAAATATTATATCATTTAAAACTAATCCTATTTGGTTCATCTTTCAAAAGAAGTATATATCGGAGTGAGTTTTTTTCAGATATTACACTGATAAACCTGAACAGAATAAGGATTTTTTCCTATTTTCTGGTTGTTTTTGTGAGTTTTATATTATATGCAGATTTTTTTCTTAGCGATTTTTGGAATACTTTCCAGGTGAACCGATTTATGATTCTTGACATTATCCTGGGAATAGCAACTATTTATGCTGTAATTATTACTCATATTAAGGTTCCAAAAAAAACCAGTGAAGTTAGAGCTCTTCATCATTTTTTAGTTCAAAGCTGGGTGCTTTTTCATATACTCTGGTCGACAAGTATTTCAATTGTTGAATCTTCAGCAAACAATAGTATCCCTACCTTGTTAGTGGGTATCTTTTCGGCCGCTACCATCTTTTTAATACGTGGATTACTCTTTTTCTCCTTTTTATTACTTAGTTTTTTAATCCTTGTATTTGGTTTGTTTTACATAAATCAAATCACCATCGATATACTTGTATCTCAATATGTATCAATAGTTGTTTTATACACTCTCGCCTGGATTGTCTCACGGATTATATTCAATACCAGAATAAAATCATTTAATGAAAATAAACAACTGGAAATAGCAAAGAACAATCTTGATAAAACGGTAAAAGAGCGTACTCAGGAACTTAGGAATACCAATAAAACACTCAGAGATGAAATTAACGAGCGTAAACGTTATGCAAAAAGTCTTGAAACAGAAAAAAAGAAAGCAGAAGAAGCAGACAAGCTGAAATCCGTTTTTCTTGCCAATATGTCACATGAAATACGTACTCCCTTAAATGGAATTCTTGGATTTGGCGACCTGTTGCAAAATCCTGATCTTCGCGAAGAAAAGAAAACAAGGTATCTGGAAATCATCAACAGCAACAGTCAAAGACTGCTGAAGTTAATTGATGATATTATGGACATATCCATGATTGAATCAAATCAGTTACGATTGAATAATATTAATTTCCGGCTCAGCAATATTTTCTCCGATGCTTTGGTTTTTTTTGAGAATTTCAAACGGCTGAATGATAAAGAACATATAAAAATTATCAACGAAGGATTTCCCGAAAATGTAAACGACAATGTAAATCTCGATCCTGCACGAGTTCAGCAGGTACTTTATAATCTGCTCAGCAATGCAATTAAATTTACCGAAAATGGCACCATCCGTTTTGGAGGAAAATATGATAATGCATATGCTCTTGTTTATGTCGAAGATACCGGAATTGGTATTGATCCGGATAAATGCCATGCAGTTTTTCAAAGATTCCGGCAGGGAGAAGAATCAATTTCAAGAAAATTTAGCGGTACAGGTTTAGGACTTTCTATTTCAAAAGGTATTGTCGAACTCTTAGGTGGTATGATATGGGTAGACGTATCATATACAAAAGGAACAAGAATTTGCTTTTCATTACCAACGGAAGAAATTATTGAGCCTGACAAATCAATTACTTCACTGGAAAATATTAAATTATTGGATAAACGATGCCTGGTTGTTACCCATGTAAACAAAACTTCGCAAGGTGCATTAACCCCCATTTTAAAATGTACAGAGAACAGTTGCGTCTATAAAACTCTGAATAACTATTATCCTGAATCTATAAAATCGAAACATGAAATTGTAATTCTGGACATCCCTGATAAAAATACAATGCTTCTAAATTGTATTCAAAGCACCATCAAATCACTAAATCATCCTCATATAATTGCGATAACAAATAAGAATAATATCTCCACTGCAAAACTGGTCAAGGCCGGATGCTCTCTGATAATGGATATCCCTGTGAATGTACAGGTATTCCTGCTCTATCTGCGTGGTCTGCTAAGCTGAATTGTCAATGTCTTTGTGTTTTGAAATGTTGTCTTATGCCAAAGTTTCAGCCTAAATTTTCAGAGGAAAAACAATCTTGATAAATGAACATGAATCTGAAACAAAACTATCTATATATCTATAATTCAATCACCTAACAATCATTTTTGTGGTATTTTGGCTTATCCTGCCTTTCAGATAATTGAGAGCCTGAAATTATATCAAACTCACGTCAGATTATTCTTCATCAGAATTTAATTGCACACAATTGTTTGACCGATCTTTATCAGGAGTATGTTTGTAATCCAGATGTACGCTCTTTATTTTGCCTTTCAGCGAATGGTTTATTATTATCCTGTTGTTATCCTTCCAAACATCTAACTCTCTTCTTACAATTTCATTGCTGCCATCTGTATACTCAATTGAAAGCAGAACAGGAACAGGCAATGTTCCTTTATTAAGTATTTCTGCCTTTAGTGAATCATTTGCTACTTTAACTTCCCCAATAGCCAAATCGGGCCACCCGGGAGCAAAGAACCAGGCATCTATTAACCAGTTTATATTCCTGGTTGTATGGCTCATTACTATTTGAAAAAAATCATAGGGTAGAGGATGTTTGTATTGCCAGATTTCAATAAAATCTCTAATTGCATCTCTAAACTGCTTTCTTCCAATATATTCTTCAAGAATATACAATGCAACAGCCGGACGAAAATAACTGTAAAACTGGTAGGAATAATCACGCGTCTGATATGCAGGAACATAAAGAGGAATATCGACTTCCGTTCCTGCACCGGCAACATACCTGTTTATGATCAATTCAATAGGATAATAATCAGAATGCATTGCTTTTTCTGTTTCTACAGGCAAATATGTAGTAAGACCTTCATCGAGCCATGAATATTTTCTTTCGTTAATTCCTGCTAAAAATGGAAAATAACTATGGGCAATCTCATGCATTGTGATAAACACAGTACCATTTCTCTTAGACATGTTTTCATTATTAACTATCATAGGAAATTCCGTTCCTCCATTGCCGTTAAATATTGTTATTCCGGGAAATGGAAATGGAAATCCATAACTATTGTAATTCAATTCATGAATTACCCGGCATCCTATTGAAGCAACATCCTGAAAACCCGTAGCATCCGGATGGTAAACCGATGATACCAATACTCTTTTCTGCAGAGAAGAATCGATGATAACAGAGGATGCATCCCACAAATAATTGTTACTAACTGCAAAAGCAAAATCAGGAATGCTGTCTTTTATAAAATGAAATGAATGATTTCCCTTTTTAGAAAAAACAATATCCTTTTTCCAGTCATTCTGAACAACGATCTGCACAACATCATCGCTTTGAAATGCTTTCTCCATTTTTGCTGCAATATTTTTATTCAGCACTTTTTCCGGATTCTGCCAAATGCCGGTTGCCCAAACCATATGGTTATCCGATACTTCTATGGTTACATCATACCTGTTAAAGTCATTATAGAATTCATGTGTTCCCGTATAATTCATCATATCCCAGCCATCAATATCGTCATAAACAGCTACCTGGGGATACCAGTATGCTACAAAATAGCTACTCTCATGGTACTTCCCATAACGATGAAGATGCCCTGATGGCATACTGAAATCCCAATGAATAATCATGTTACAGGAATCTGAGGGTTTGACAGGCTCTGACAAATAAACGATCAGATTCGTTCCATCCTGCTTTATTCCGTATTTAGATCGCTTAAGCAAATCGGAACCATTTACCAGGAAAGAAGAAATGTTAACTCCATTATGGATATCATCGGGATTGAATGATTCATCACGAATTCCCCCTTTTTTCATAATATTCTGATACAGACGAATTACAATCCTTGTTAAAGTATCTCCGCTGTTATTATAATAAACAATTTTCTCCTTCCCGCTCAACTTTCCGCTTTCAGGATCAAAAAATGCATTAATAGTATATTTTGCATAATTCTGAAAATATTGTTCTCCCGGAATTCCTTCAGTCGTTCGTGTTCCCTTTTCAATCGCCCTTAAGACATTATAAGGTTTAAAACTCTGACCATCTGCAAAGTTGAAATGGACCATAAAAATCAGTAAGAGTGAGTATAGAATTTTTTGCATGCTTTATTCATTCAGAGTGAAACGAATTATCAAGGGTTGATGGTCAGAATTTTTAAAATTCAATTCCTGAGGATTAACTTGTAACACAGTGATATTTGGCGATACAATAAAATAGTCAATTACCGTGGTAGTTGTTACACCTCTTGTATACGGAGTTTTTATCCTTCTGTTTGTAGGAATGGTATCACAAAAAATTCTCCGCCAGTCTCTCAAAAATCCGGAAGGCAAATAGGAAAGATTTATTGTATCAAAAGGTTGATTGTATTCAGGCTTGAATGTATCCGGACTTTGATTCCAGTCTCCGCCAAATAATATATAATTTCCTTTTGTGTACTGATCCAAAGCATATTCATTTAAAAGTGTCAGCTGATTTGCTTTTAAAGTTCCATCATCGTATGCGGAATTGTGAATGTTAATTACATTCAATTCTTTGCCATTAATCACAGGAAACGTTGTTACAAGAAAACATCTTTTTAACATAAAAAGTCTTTTTGGCCAGGGATAATTTGCATCAAAAGAATAACGAGTAACCTTCAAGGGTGGCTTGGCTGAAAAGGTTGCTATTCCTGATTTCACTTTTCCAAGCGGATCATGTACAGGAACAGGTACAAAACCAACCTGATAATTAATCCCCAGAAATCCATCATGATCTGAGAGAAGAGAATCAAAAAAATGCAGCTGATTGATGTAATAACTTCTTTTGGATGACTGATCAACTTCTTGTAAAAGGATAAAATTCACCGTATCATTGGAAGATAAAAACCGGGATATTGCATCAACATTCCGAATAACATTTTCTTTTGTATCCCGAACATTCTCGCCTCCATCATAAAAAAAGTCCATGTTTTCACCCAAACCTGCATAACCAATATTCCAGACAAGAGATGAATAACTCACTCCGGTACTTAAAGTATCTGCTGCCAACGAAGAAAACAATTCGGTTTCTTCTTTTGGCCTGTATTCAAAAACAGTGAAGAACAAGAGGAAAAGTGCAAAAAGAATTACCGGAATAAGCAACAACCTGATCAATGCGAAAAAAGCCCTCTGCATGGCAAACTGGTTTTTATCTAATTTCTAACAAAATACTACATCCGCAATGATTTTCCTAAATTTATTTTAATTTTCATATTTGAATTAACTCTCTCCTTCAATGAAAAATACATCTTGTATTATTCTTGGCCTGTTCTTGTTTCTTTATAATTCCTCATTCGGCCAAAAAGCAGATACAACTGATAAAAAGAAAGAAAAAATTAAGGAAGGATGGTCATTGGGGGCTATACCTGTGGTTGCTTTCGAACAGGATATTGGATGGAAATTTGGCGGTGTTGTAAATTTTTATGATTACGGTGACGGAACAATTTACCCGGATTACCGCCATTCACTTTATTTTGAGTATTCTTATACAACAAAAGGAAGTGGTATTGCTCAATTTATGTATGATTCGGAATATCTGATACCCAATCTCCGTGTTTCGGCTGAAGCCAGCTATTTGACAGAACGCGCACTGGATTTCTATGGATTTAATGGGTATGAAGCCAATTATGATATTAGGTTTGAAGATGATGAGGAAGCAGATTCGATCTATTTATCCAGGGCTTATTACAGGCAGGAAAGAAAGTTACTCAGATTAAGAGTTGATTTTCAGGGACGTTTCTTCAATGATAAATTCCGGTGGCTGGGAGGTTTTACCCATTACAACATCAAGGCAGATACCATTGACCTTGATCGCTTAAACAAAGGAAAAGCAGAAGAAAAAAAATTACCTCCTGTTCATGGCGGCTTATTCGGACAATATGCCTACAACTGGGGAATTATAGCTGAAGATCAGATAAAGGGCGGTAGCAACACTCTCCTGAAGATCGGACTTGTTTATGATACTCGTGATAATGAGCCTAATCCCATGCGGGGAATGTGGACAGAAGTTCTTTTCCATTGGGCCCCCAGGTTTATTGGAAATGGAGATTATTCATTTTCAAAAATTGGAATTACCCACAGGCAATATTTTACCTTGATACATGATCGTCTTTCTTTTGTTTACCGGATAGGATATCAGGCAAAGCTCTCAGGAACAATGCCATATTATATGCTGCCGTTTTTTTTAAATGGAGGCAATTCAATTGATCGTGATGCTCTCGGTGGTGCAAAAAATTTAAGAGGTATACGACGAAACCGTATAGTAGGCGAAGATTATCTGTTCGGAAATCTTGAATTCCGATGGAAATTTATTAAAACCGTGATCTGGAATCAGAACATTTATCTTGCTTTAAATACTTTCTCTGATCTGGGCATGGTGACAGGAAAATATGAGATCGACAAATCAGGTGTGCCGGATGAATACATTTTTATGTTTCCTGATGAGAAAGAAAAACCTCATATCAGCTATGGACTTGGATTGCATATTGCACTAAATCAGAATTTTGTTGTCGCCACCAATTTTGGTTTTGCAGCTGATGAGCGTGACGGCAAAACTGCTTTGTATATCAATTTGAACTGGTTGTTTTAAAAATTAGACTTCATCCTTTATGGCAGAAAAATTTAGAAAAGACGGACAATACTATAAATTCTGCCTCTATGGATTCCTGAAAAATCAAAGATTTTTTGAACCTTTTATCCTGCTTATTTTTCTTTATAATAAAGATCTAAGTTATACAGAAATAGGCTCCTTGTATTCTATACGGTTTATTCTTCGCACTATTTTTGAAGTTCCCAGTGGCATTGCAGCAGATGCCATGGGCAGACGCGGCACCATGCTTTTTTCATATGGATTTTATATGATCTCATTCCTTGGATATTATTTTGCTGAATCATTTCTGTGGCTTATCGCACCCACAATATTTTTTGCACTGGGAGATGCATTCCGTACCGGAACACACAAAGCCATGATCTTTGAGTACCTTAAAAGCAAAGGATGGCAAGATCAGAAAGTTGAATATTATGGCCATACACGGTCCTGGTCGCAAGGTGGCTCTGCCATTTCATCATTAATAGCTGCCGGACTGTTGCTGTTAAGCAAAAATTACAGCTCGGTTTTTCTTTATTCATTTGTGCCCTATAGTATCGGGTTTATATTATTGGCTACTTATCCAAAATACCTTGATGGTATTAAACTGGGTGAAAAGCAAAAACTGAAACGCATGTTTGCTGATATTATAATAGAATCGGTAAAATCTATGCGCCGTTTTGTTAACCTGAAACTGATTTTTAATGTTGCTCTTTTTAGCGGATTCTATAATGCTTCAAAAGATTACCTGCAAATTATTATCAGTTCCCTGGTGCTTGCCATGCCAATTTATATACAGTCAAGATATTCAGAACAGGAAATAACAATCGTTCAGATTGGTCTGATCTATTTTATACTTTATTTCCTGACTGCTTTTGCATCAAGAAATACAGGACGCTTAAACTCTTGGTTTATATCAACCAATATTTATCTTAATTTTTTATTGCTGACCGGAATTTTAACAGGAGCAGCGGCCGGACTATTTTACAGTTTTGATATAACAGGAATGGCAATTGTATTGTTTGTTTGCATTCTGGTCATCGAAAACTTAAGACGCCCTGCTGGTGTTGCATGCATTGCAAATCAATTTGATGAAAGAATTCTGGCTTCTGTATTATCAGCCGAATCACAGATAAGTTCGATGATCGGAGCTATCATAAGTTTTGGCATTGGAGTGTTTGCAGATCTAACAGGACCTGGATATGCAATAGCAGGTACTTGTTTTGTTTTGCTCCTTCTATTTCCGATGGTTCGTCTGAGTGTACCATACAAAAACATAAAAGTTTGATCTATGCTTGTGAAAATAACAACAAAAGAACTGGATACTCTTTCAGAAAAAGCAAAAGAATCTTCCAGGAAAAGAGTGAATTACAATTATCATTATCAAATGGATGACACCTTACAACGAATGATTCATGCAATGCTCAGAGGAACCTACATACAACCGCACAAGCATGAAAATCCTGACAAAAGAGAAGCTTTCATTATTTTAAGAGGCAGAATAGTTGTTATTGAATTCAATGATGAAGGAAAGCCAACAGATCATATTATTCTTGATAGAAAAACCGGCAACTTTGGAGTGGAAATCCCTCCGCGAACATGGCATAGCCTTGTTGCACTGGAAGACAATTCAGTGGTATATGAAGTAAAAGATGGCCCGTATTTCCCTTCTGACGATAAAAATTTTGCTCCCTGGGCACCAAAAGAAGGGGACAATTCCAGTGAAAGATTTTTAAAAAAACTAATCACGATGCTTCATCTTACATAACCTGACATTTTGCGGCAGTTTTTGTTGCATAAGCTGATATTGTTACCTTTGTAGCGCTCAAAAATGGATGATTATGCAAAAACCTTCTATACCAAAGGGTACACGCGACTTTTCACCATTTGAAATGGTGAAAAGGGATTATATTTTCAATGTGATTAAAGGAGTTTTTATTAAATATGGCTATAGTCCGATTGAAACTCCGGCTTTGGAAAACCTGTCGACATTGCTGGGAAAGTATGGTGAAGAGGGCGATAAATTGTTGTTTAAGATTTTAAATTCAGGCGATTTTCTATCCAAAACTAATCCTGCAACAATACAGGAAAAAGATTCCAACTCCTTCGCAATGGAAATATCAGAAAAGGGATTACGATATGATTTGACTGTTCCTTTTGCCCGTTATGTAGTTCAAAACAGGAACGATATTACATTCCCTTTTAAACGTTACCAGATTCAACCTGTATGGCGCGCCGACCGTCCTCAAAGAGGACGATACCGTGAATTTTACCAGTGCGATGCAGATGTTATAGGGAGTGATTCCCTGTTAAATGAAGTTGAATTGCTGCAAATAATCGATGAAGTTTTCACTCTGCTGAACATAAATATAACTGTTAAGATCAATAACCGGAAAATCCTTGCAGGAATAGCAGACCTAATAGGCCAGCCTGATAAAATGAATGAAATTACAACGGTCATTGATAAAATTGAAAAAATCGGTTTGAGCAATGTCAGGAAAGAATTGAAAGAACGCGGAATTCCTGAAAAAGCTATTGCTGAGCTTTCTCCTTTCCTGACAATGAGCAATAAAAACTTTGAGATTATCAAAGAATTAAAAGAACGATTGAACAACTCTGAACAAGGATTAAGGGGAATTGAAGAAGTAGAATTTTTGCTGAAGATGACAGAATCATACAACATAAATCTTAAACCTGATTTCGACCTCACACTTGCACGTGGTTTAAATTATTACACAGGAGCAATTATAGAGGTCAGATCTGATGATGTCCCTATAGGAAGCATCTGCGGAGGAGGAAGGTATGATGATCTGACAGGCATTTTTGGTTTAAAGGATGTTTCTGGTGTTGGTATATCCTTCGGTGCTGACCGCATATATGATGTTATGGAACAAATGAAAGTATTTCCTTCAGAAGTAACAGCATCCGTACGCATACTCATTGTTAATTTTGGAGAAAAGGAACAAAATCAATGCCTTGAAATACTAAAAAAGATCAGAAAAGCCGGGATACCAAGTGAATTTTACCCGGATGCTGTGAAATTAAAAAAACAAATGACCTATGCGAATGCGAAACAAATACCTTATGTCTTACTTGTTGGTGAAGAAGAAATAAAAAGCAGACAGTATACGTTAAAGAATATGATTACCGGAATACAGGAAAAACTTGCTCTTACGGAGATTATTGAAAAGCTTCGGCAGTGAGTTTTCAGACTTAAACTTTTTTTTAGTATGTTTGTTACACAAGTGGTTAAATCGTTGAATTTGATATGAATAAAAGAGATTTTCTAAAGACAGGTTTTGTTAGTGCTTTGGGGTTGATAAGTTTACCTTCTTTAGCAAAAGGAAAAAATTCACTTTTCAGTAAGCAAAAAGAGTTTATTCTTCCCGAATTGCCATACCCTTATGATGCACTTGAACCATACATCGATAAGGAAACCGTGAGGATTCATCATGATAAACATCATGCCGGATATACTGCCAAATTAAATGCCGCATTAAAAAATTATACAGGTCCGCCACCGGCAAATGTAAAGGAAATACTTTCCAATGCTTCTCAATACAATGATGCAATTGTTAATAACGGCGGAGGTTTTCTGAATCATAAGCTTTATTGGAAATTTATGTCTCCTGACGGAGGTGGAACTCCTAATGGCCCTGTTGCTGAAGCAATTCAAAGAGACTTTGGTTCCTTTGATAATTTCAGGGAGGAATTCAGTACGTCTGCTATCAAACTCTTCGGATCAGGATGGGCATGGCTTATCATTCAGGATGGAAAATTAAAAATTACAACTACAGCTAACCAGGATAATCCCTTTATGGATACGCTTCCTGAAGATCAGAGAGGCTTTCCCCTTCTCAACATCGATGTTTGGGAACATGCTTATTATCTGAAATACCAGAATCGGAGAGCTGAATATGTCGATGCTTTCTGGAATGTAGTAAATTGGGAATTTGTTAACAAACGATACGATAAAGTTACAAAGTCCTGATGACAAAGTGGGCCCTTCATCTTTTCAAACATTCAAAATGTATCATTGTATCAACCGTTCTTCTGGTATTTTGTTTGTCTTTTTCTTCTGAATCTGCCCCTGAAGTTGCAATACTGGAAAAAGTATTTGCTACAAATCATGCGTTGGATGGAGTTAAAGTTACCATGCTGATAAAAGAAAGGATAGATGGTGAATTGATTCATAAAAAAACCGATTTTAAAATCTCTTACAATCCTTATAAGATCTATTTAAAACAATATTATCCGCACCAGGGACTGGAAATACTCTATATAGACGGTGAAAACAACGACAAAGTGTTGTTGAACAGAAATACTATAGCAATTTCCAATCTGAAACTGGACCCCCTGGGCAATCTGATGCGTAAAGACAATCATCATTCGATCTATAGGGCGGGATTTTCCTATTTTCTTGAAGTTGTTGAAAATCTGTATAACAAGTATGATAAAAATGATGTCAGTATCTGGCAATATAAGGGCCAGGTAAAATATGACAATATTCTCTGTTATAAAATTGTTTTTCTGAATACTAATTTCAGGTATGTGCCTTACACAGTGAGAAATGGAGAAACCCTTGAATCCATATCAAAAAAATTGCTGGTTTGCGATTATTTAATACTTGAAAAAAATCGTGAAATAAAATCTTTCGAAGATCTTACACCCGGCACTACAATTATGGTTCCGTCTGATTACGCAAAACAGATCGTGATGTATATAGATCAAAAACGCGAATTCCCGGTCGGTTTAAAAAATTACGATGACAAAGGTCTATTCCAGGAATATACCTATGTGGAATATGAACTTAATCCGACATTTTCAAAACTTGATTTCAGTATCGAAAATCCTGATTATGGTTTTAAAAAATAGTCTGAGAATAATAAATGAGACTTTTTTTTCTAACATTGCAACTGATAAAACTGGCCAAACACTAAGTTATTTGCCATGAAAAGGACAACTGTATTACGTATACTTTTTACAGTTTTTATTGTTTTGTTCAATTGCAGGCAGGTTGTTTATTCCCAGGAAAATACCATTCAAATCTCATTGCTAACCTATAGTCCGGGGAACAAACTGTATTCAGTATTTGGTCACAGTGCGATACGTGTAAAAAACAACATCAAAAATACGGACGAAGTCTATAATTATGGTACGTTTGATTTTAATGAACCTTCTTTCTATTTTGGTTTTGTGCGTGGAAAGTTGATATACAAACTGTCCAGGTTACCTTTTGATATTGTTTTGCAGCAGGTGAAGATTGAAAATCGGTCACTTATCGAAACTCCGCTGAACCTCTCTCCTTACGAAAGATCAAAAATAGTCCGATTGCTGGAGGTGAATTATATGCCTGAAAATCGTGAATACCTGTATGATTTCTTTTATAACAATTGTTCATCTAAAATCATTGACCTGATCTCTGAAAGTGTTTCAGACACCCTGGAGTTTAATCAGCTTATTGTACCTAAAAAAAGTTACAGGAAATTGCTGAATGATTATTTAAAGGAGAGGCCCTGGACTGATGCAGGAGCAGATCTTCTTATGGGCTTCCCTGCAGATAAAAGAGTCAGAGGAACTACGATTTCGTTTTTGCCGGATTATTTGCATCTTCTTTTAAAAAACATCCGGATTAAAGAGGAATTTGGTTTTCAGAAAAGCCTTGCACAATCTGATATTGTCCATTTTAACTGCCATGATCAATCTTCAAAACCTGCCATTCAACCCGCGATTATTCTTTGGTCGCTGGTTCTTGTTTTGTTGATCTCACAGGTTTTTGGAACTTACATTCCGGGATTCTTCAGAATATTGGAAAAATCAATTCTTGTCATCTTTGGTTTTCTTGGTCTGATAATTCTTCTTCTCTGGCTATTAACAGATCATTACATTTTCAATTTCAATACCGATCTTCTCTGGGCAAATCCTTTGCTTCTTGTTCTTGCCTTTATGAAAGATTCGGTAAATCAGATCAAATTCAGAGTTATACTCACTTACCTTGTAACTTTGTTCGTCATAGCCGGAATATTCACTACTATAATTGTTGAACGTAATTTCAATCTTACTGCCGTATCTGTTATGACAGTCATTATTCTGGTAAACAGAATATATGTTTACAGAAAAACAGACAATGATCCTTTTTCCCATAAGTAATTTATAATCTCTACAAACTTCCGGGATTTCAATTTTTCTTTTTATCTTTTGCTATTAAAAACTGAAAAAGGATTTAATACGTTGTAAACAGAAACATCAAAATAGTTCTATATGAAAGTACTTATTCTAATTATTGGACTCGCCTGGATTTCATTGAACTGTTCTTCACAAGATGCAATTATAAGAACCAATGGTGAAAGAATCGATTGTGAAATATTAAGTGTTGATAGTACTAATGTATATTTCTACCTAACCAATGGAAACAAGAATGTGAAAACAAGCTTGTCTCAGGATAAGATAGAAAAGATCTATTATAATTACGAAGGTGAATTTGATGAGAATACCTCTACTCCGGATTCAATTCTTATGAGAAGAGAAGGATTAACATATAAGTATTATCACAAAGGGATTATTCTTTCAAATATTGAATTATCAGGCATTTTAAGCCTGAATCAGAGTGCTTTTCAAGAATTTAAATCTGCAAGAAGTAGCATAGCTATGGCATACATTCTTGGTTTTTCAGGTGGGTTTCTGATTGGTTGGCCAATAGGAACGGCTATTGCGGGAAAAGATCCTCAATGGTATATGGCAGCTATCGGCGGAGGACTTATTCTATTATCGATTCCCTTTTCTAGGGATGCAAAAATGAAAACACATAATGCAATTGATATTTATAATGGGGGATTAAGTAAAACTTCTTATATAAAAAAAGAAGTATTGCTTGGTTTCACTACCAATGGTATAGGGGTCTGTTTGATCTTTTGATATAATCCATGAATATATATCGACGTAAAATATCGCAGAGAATCCATGAATGAAATGGCAGGGAATTTAATTTAAAAGAAAACAATGCGAATCATCAATTCTCATACACATCTTATCGATACATCAGTAGTGTTTGCAAAAGATCAGTTGTATAACCTTGATTATTTAAAGGGTATTCCAACATTTTCTGATCTCGATGATGTTGTAGCTATGTTATCGCTTGATAGTCTTTTATCCCAGATGGATGAAGCAGCGATTGAAAAGTCTGTTCTGTTTGCAATGGACGGACCTTTGTTGACTGCAAGCAATCAGTTTGTTGCTGATGTATGCAGTAAAATGCCGGACAGATTCCTGGGTTTTGCCTCCGTAGATCCCAAAAAAAAAGATGCATGTGAAACGCTTACCAACGCAATTGAAAAACTAAACCTGAAAGGTTTAAAACTTCATCCTCCCCTTCAAAATTTTTATCCTAACAATAAAAATGTATGGCCTGTTTATGCTCTTGCCTCTGACCTTGGAATTCCCGTGGTTTTTCATGTAGGAACTACTCCCTTTGGCAGCCTGGTGAAACTGAAACAGGCCGATCCTATACTGATTGATGACGTTGCTAACGATTTCCCCGACCTGAAGATCATTCTGACACACCTTGGCACACTCTGGCACAATGAATCCTTTATGATTGTTGAAAAACATCCGAATGTTTTTATTGATACGGCAGCTTATCCTTATGAAATAGCAGAAATACTTAACGAAAAGCTAATTATGCGGGTGGGAGAAGAAAAATTTATTTTCGGGACTGATTTTCCTATGCCTTATGAAGGAAAAATGCACCGAATGAAAGATTTTGTGGATGTATTTGAGAAAATTGATCTTTCATCTGAATTAAAAGAGAGGATATTGTTCTCGAATTTTAAAGCAATTATGGATGGAGCTGTAAAATGATGAATTGTGTATCCGGACCATTTGTTACCGTTTGGTTGTAATTAAAAGCTATTGTAGCTATATTTAATGAGGTAACACCTTCAAGATTAAATATAAAAAAGAAGAAGAATGGATATTTGCCTTGTTTCAATGCCATTTCCCAGCCTGGAAAGACCCTCTCTCGGACTTAGCATACTTTCTGCTTCAGCAAAAAAAGAAGGTTTCACTGTAAGTACCTTATATGAGTGTTTTGCGTTTGCTGAAAAAATTGGGTATGATGCCTATTCAACTGTTAGCCAGGACCTGCTTTACCAAATTGGCGAATGGACTTTTGCCGGATGCTTTCCCGAATTTAACCCAGACCACAAAGCTTATTTTGAATTACTTTCAAGCAGGGCGTGTTATATACTGCATGCCAGCGAATATGAATCAACCGGTAGGCACAAGCGCATAGTAAATAAAGATTTTCTATGGGAAATAAGAAGAAAGGCAGGCGAATTTATCTACGAATCAGCAGAAAGAATTCTGCATCTGGATCCAAAAATACTTGCTTGCACTACAATGTTTCAGCAGAACAATGCTTCACTTGCTTTGTGCAGAGAAATAAAGAAACAACGACCAGATATTGTTACTATTCTTGGTGGTACCTCCTGCGATGGTGATGCCGCACAGGTAATCGTGAGGAATTTTCCGGAGATTGACTTTGCAGTATCGGGTGAAGCTGATCTTCTTTTTACACAACTTTGTAACTCTATTGTAAAGACCGGTATTGACATCCCAAGGGATGAAATTCCAAATGGTGTAATATGTAAAAAAAATCTGTCTCTAAATAAAGCAAGAGGATATGAAGCTCCTATTGCAATTGTTGACAATCTTGATAACACTCCCCTGCCCGATTTTGATGATTTCTTTCTGCAAATTAATTCCTTTAAATACAATAATAATCTTATGCCTCATATAACATTTGAAACAAGCAGAGGTTGTTGGTGGCATGAAAAGTCGGGAGGATGTACATTTTGTTCCTCAGCTCCAAAAAGGCTATGTTTCAGATCCAAATCGACTAACAGAGTGATTGAAGAAATCAGATCGATAATAGATAATTACAACATCAAAGTTCTGATGGCTACTGATGAAATTCTCGATTTGAATTATTTTAATGATCTTCTTCCAAGAATTGCCGGAAAAGATTTTCCAGACTGTATGTATTTTTTTGAAATTAAAGCTAATATCGAAGAAGAGCAGGCTGTTAAATTGTCTCAGGCAGGCATAAGGTGGGTGCAACCTGGCATTGAAAGCCTTCATGATGAAGCCCTGAAATACATGAAAAAAGGAGTAACTGCGGTACGTAATATTTATCTTTTAAAATTGGCCTATGAAAATGGGATTAGGCTTATGTGGCATATTCTTTATGCATTTCCGGGGGAAGATGATAACTGGTACAAAGATATGGCCGAATTTCTACCACTACTCTATCACCTGAATCCGCCTGATGCTTTAACGCATCTGCACCTCGACAGGTATAGCCATTACCATAAATTTCAGGAGAAATTCAATTTGGAACTAATCCCTCACAGATCATCGAATTACTGTTTTCCTATTCCGGAAAAAGAACTAAATGACTTTGTCAGGTTTTTCGAAGACAGAACACTTATTGAGCAGAATTATCCTGATACTGAAAATATTAAAAGATTAAGATCCAAAATAAATGAATGGCATGAATTATTTCCTGTAAATAATCCTAGTGAAATAAAGGCTCATCTGATTTTTAAAGAACACGGACAAAAAACATTAATAAAGGATACAAGACCGTGTGCACAAAAAAAAGAAATTGTACTTGACGGATACAAACATCTTGTCCATAAAGCCTGCAGAGAACCAATACATGAAAGTTCTTTATTTAAAAAAGTTCAATATCTTTCAGATTCAACAGTCGACAAGAAAATGATAGAAAAAGCGATAGATTGTCTGATAGAACATAAACTGCTTTTCAATTTTAATAAGCGACTTATAAGCCTGTCTACAAAAGAACCTACATTAAAGCTTCCAACTTTCGAAGAAATTAAAAGCAAATATTACCAGGACTAGAAACTTTAACAAGTAAACATACCATGCCAATTGTTTTTTATAAAAAATGGTACGCCAAATTAATACGATTTATACTTGAAAGGTCATTTAACAGGCTTAAAAACGTATCACCAGATGAATTTGAAGCTCTTGCTGTAAAACGACTAATTATTGTAGTCAATCATGTTATTAATCATTCGTCGGTATATCTTAAAATGTCAAAGAATGAAAATACAAACGCCGGGCCAATAAAAAACATCGATGATTTTAATGAAAGAATACCTGTTATTGATAAAGAAATACTTTTTAATAGTCACAGTCTGAGAGACCTTACTCTAGGGATAAAATTCGAAAACATTGGTACTATTAGAATTAGTTCAGGAAGTTCAGGAAGTTATTCCTATCAGTTACAGCCGTTTGGTTATAAAAGCACATCAGGTATAGCCACAGAATATTTATTAAAGAAGATATTTAATGTGCCAATTGACAATACGATAATAATCAATACTTTACCTGCAGGATTCAATATCCCAACTTTTACAATTCCTGTGGTAGTAACCGGAACTATCGAAAACCATGCCTACGCGACTATTAAAAAAATTGCCGGAGATTTTAAACATATAGTGCTTACCGGAGAAGCCCCATTCATTAAAAACGTGCTTGAAAGTGGTACAAGAAATGGTTTTTCGTGGAAAGATCATGATGTCTATATCATTACAGGAGGAGAATATGTGCCCGAAAATATGAGAAATTATTTTTCATTCTTATTGGGCCGCGATAAGCCTGATGAGGGCCGCATCCAACTAAACATGGGATTAACAGAACTTGCAACAACAGTATTTTTTGAAACAAGAGAGACTATCAATTTACGCAGACTTGCTCGTACAAACGAAAAGCTTAAAAAATTACTCTTCACCGACGATACCAGATCGGTTCCAGAAATTATGCACTACCTTCCACACGAGATTTATATGGAAAGTATCAGAAATCAATTTAACCGATCTGAACTGGTAGTGACACTATTGGATAAGAAACATCAAATTCCAATTATCAGGTATAATACAAAAGATGAAGTAGAAGTTATGAGCTTTAAAAATTTAAAATCGGTTCTTATCCAGTGCAATCTGGAAGCTTATTTACCTTCTTTTAAATTACCAATAGGGATCATTTACGGACGGGGCGAGCGAATGACTGATGGTTTTGACTGGTTCTCTGTAAATGAAATTAAAGAAATCATTTATTCCGATTTTGAAATTGCAGGAATAATAACCGGAGCTTTTAAAATTTATCCTGAAAACAACGGATGTTTCGATATTAAGATCCAGTTACAAGATCATAAGAAAGAAAATCCTGATATGATTGAAAGATTAAAGTTAATTACTAAAAGCTATACACTTTGTATCATTGAATATGAATTTATTTCCTATTTTGAATTTCGCTTTGGAATGGAATTCAACTATGGAAGAAAATTTGATTATTACCTATAATTCATAGGCTTCTTAGATGATCCCTAATCTTCTTACAGAACTGTTTGTGAACCTTGTAATTCATCCTTTCGTAAATCAATTCCACTTCGTTGCGGTCTACAAGGCTATTTGCAATTAATATATTTAGTAAATCCAATATACCAATATGAAAACATAACGCCATAATTCTTTACAAGTTGTCCTATACACAGTACTTAAAAATTTGAATTGCCATTTTACGAGCAGGGCTCCTGCCAAAAGGAAAACATAACAAATAATCTCTTACATGATTAGACTTAAATTATGATATAAAACTTTCCGCTTTTTGATATGGTCAAATGACTCGTGGAAAATACCATTCCCTTAGATCATCATAGCCTCTTCCTTCCAATGGAAATTCCATGTTTCCATATCATTTGCTTTCCAGCGAGCCTCAGTTTTAGCAATATCACATGCTGCTATCAGGGTAAATCCGCCATAATACTTTGTAGGAGTGGAGATTGGATGAAAAAAGTATTTATACCGATCAATAAACCGAATCAGGGAAGGTTCAGATACATACACCCAATTGTCAACGCCTATCCTTCGACTTGTAAGATATACAAGCCTGAGCAATCCCTTTAATACCAGATGGCGATTTTTGGTTGCTGATACGACAAACCTTGAGAGTTCAGCGAGATTCGCTGCTTCATACTTCTTTCCTTTCATTCCGGGATGATCGAGATAGGGAAGCCGCTCATGATCACATTCTTTAATGATCCTCATGATCCCGATAACATTAAAATCCTCATCCATTGCCATTACATGAGTTGCATTACTATCGTATTCATCCTTTTCCAATCCGTCAGGATAATCATCAGGGGATAACCACCGCTTTTTTTCACAGTATACCTTGTAACGTAAGCGGTAACATTTTTCAAATTCCAATTCTGTTTCTGCAGTTTTGAAATACAAATCATTAGCTACTCGTTCCATTCATTTTTTATTAGTCAAAAGCTTTGTACCAATTAAAAAAACTATAGGCCGGTAGGATTTGATAAATAAAAATTACTAAAAATTGCACGAATTAATAGCATTCTTTAAACCAATGAAGAGAAAATATCCTGAAAAATAACTACATAACGTATAAAGTGTAAATACAACAAGTTAAATATCAATGCATTAGCATGTTATTTAGAAAGAATATAAATTCTACTTCATATAGGTGATAATAATCACTTATGAGTCAAACCGTTAGAAAATTCATATTACTTGAAGAATGATATAACCTTTTTCTTATATAAAAAATCATACTTACCCGGTTTAAAATACTGTATCCGTTGCCGGAAACTTCATGGATTTGTTATGACTTTTTTTATAATACTATCCGCCATGAGGAATTTGCCGTCAATGAAAGAAGGAGAGTGAGAGTCTGAGAAGAAGGGAAGATGAGAAATATTGAATTAAAACTGACTATTTCCAGAGGTTCAATTTTTCAAGTTCAATTTCTTCCTCAAAAAACATTCGTGCGATCAGCTTGAAATAGCGTGTGAGGTCAGAAACATAAAATTTTTTTACTCCTCGTTTTGTCGAGGTATTCCTGATGCTTTCCTTATCCAATAGCAGGCGAAGATTGTCAGCAACTATTTTACCGGTATCAATTATATCCACATCGAAATTATAGAATTTATTGATTTGATTTTTAATGATTGGATAATGAGTGCAACCCAATATGAGCGAATCAATTCCGCTAATTTCTCTGCGTGAAAGATACGTTCGGATAATTGCATTGCTGATATCATCAAAAATAAATCCCTCCTCAATCATGGGCACCAGCAAAGGAGTAGCCATGGATAAAACATATACTCCTTTTTTCTTTTTATGTATTTTATTGAAATAAGTGTTGGTATCAATTGTGCTTTTGGTACCAATCACTCCAATTTTATTATAGTCAGTCTCAATGATATAATCCACTACAGGATCAATTACATTCAGAACGTGAATGTTACTTCCTGCTTGTTTTACAACTTCTTCATAAGCGTTTGATGAAGCAGAATTGCATGCAATTACAATTACCTTACATTGTTCTTCAACAAGAAACTTTGTAATTCTTGTAGAATATTGAACAATAGTATCTTTTGATTTGTCTCCATAGGGAAGATGAGCCGTATCTCCAAAATAAATTATTTCTTCGTTGGGAAGCATCAGATGAATTGCTTTGGCCACAGTTAATCCGCCAAGTCCCGAGTCAAATATTCCAATTGGTCTTGTTGCATTGTTTTTCATAACGAAAGATACAAAAAAGCCAACTCAAATGAGTTGGCTTGAAAATTTCTTTTCAATGCCTTATTCGAGGCCAAGTTTGGTTTTTACCAACTGTAAAATATCTTTGGAATCAGGCGATGCATAGACAACCGATCCCATACCTGTATCTAAAATATATGTGAAACCGTTTTCTTCAGCAACTTCGTTTACTGCATTCAGGGCAGCCTCCTGAACAGGGGTAAACAGTTCAACTCTTTTCTGTTGAATATCCTGTTGAGCAGTTTGTTCAAAAGTTGATATTCTGTTCTGCAAATCTTCCAATTCAGCTTCCTTTGTAGCTCTTGCCAGATCACTCATTGTTCCGGCTTCCATTGCTTTACGGTAAGCTTCGAATTTCTTATTAAACTCAACTGACATCTCTTCTAACACCAGTTCATGTTCCTTGGCAATTTTTTCCAGCTTTTTTTGAGCACTATCGCTCGCCGGCATAGCAGCCAATAGTTCCTGACTATTGATATGTCCTATTTTGAGTTTGTCCTGAGCATTTACAGATAAACTAAGGATAACTGCACTTATTAGCAAAAAAACCAAATATTTTTTCATGTTTATTAGAATAAATATAATTTCCGGCACAAATGTATGAAATTAATTTTTATAACCTAATCTTTGTAATACCTCGTCACTTATATCGTAACGGGGATTTGTATACAACATTGTAGGACCGCTTGCAGAATCAAAAATAACAGCATACCCATTCTCATCAGCAATCTCTTTGACTGCTCCATAAACTTCATCCTGAATCGGCTTGATCAGTTCCTGGCGTTTCTTAAAAAGCAAACCTTCCTGTCCAAAATAGTCATTTTGCAATTTCTTGGCTTCACGTTCTTTGGTAATGATTTCCTCTTCTCGCTTTGACTTTATTTCATCGGTAAGCAATACTTTTTCTGCCTGGTATTCACGATACATTTTATCAATACTTTCAAACATGGCCGATACTTCATTTTCATATTGCTTTGATAGTTTATCCAGTTCATTTTCGGCTGCTTTATTGGAAGGAATGTTGTTCATTACGTAGTCCGTATCAACAAATGCAAATTTTTGCGCAACTGAAAAAGAAATTGTCAATACAGCCAATGCCAAAGTTGTTATTACTTTTTTCATTGTTTTAATATTTATGTTCGCAATAAAAATACAAATTCTATACCGTTCTGACCACTAAAATTGTTGTCCCAAAACAAAATGCCATTGTGGGCCTGATCGTTCATAGGGTTTGCTGCGACTGGGATCAAATCCATATCCCCAGTCAATCCCGAGCATCCCGAACATTGGCAGAAAAGCTCTTACTCCCACTCCGGCAGCTCTTCTCACCTCAAACGGATTAAATTCATCCCATTTGCCCCATGCATTACCACCTTCAACAAATACCAGTCCGTATATTGTAGCAGATGGATTCAAAGAAAACGGATACCTGAGCTCGGCATAATAACGGGTATAAATATTCCCATCCGAAACACTAACATTCCTATATTCATTATCACCTTCCTCCTCCGTCGGATATAGAACTTGTTCCGTATGATATGGCGTAATGCTTCCATCCTCATAACCTCTTAATGCAATTACATCGGTTCCGTATAAATTATAACCACTCAATCCACTACCTCCAACATCAAATTTCTCAAAAGGAGGAGGCCCGATTGTTTTATTGTATGCACCAAGATAGCCAAAATCAGCCCGCAACGCCAAGACCAGCTTTTCTATCAGACTGGTATACCAGGCACTTGAAAAGGTCCACTTATGAAATTCAATGTTTTTAAATCTGTCTTCATTGGGAGCTTCGGAATAATCCGTATTATCAAAGATTGAATAAGGGGGTGTTAATCTTACACCCAGACTAAAAGCCGAGCCTTTTCTCGGATATATCATCTGATCCTGAGAACTTCTCGCCAGAACAAGTTTAAGGCTGAATAAATTGTAGTTGCCGTTATAAAGTAGTCCCAGATTATAATTATGCAACCTGTATTGCTGATATGATAATTCGGAGTATAATGAAAAATAGTCGTCAGGCCATTTCAATCGTTTGCCCAAACCTACTGAAGCTCCAAATGTTCTGAAAGAGGGATCCAATTCGTCAAATGAATTGTATTGGGCATAGGGTCGTTGTTTTGAATAATAAAATGAAACAGAAAAAGAATTTGGTTTTTTCCCACCGAACCATGGTTCGATAAAACTTATATTATATCCATGGTAGCTTGGTCCGGATGCCTGTGCTCTCAACTGCAATGTCTGTCCGTCACCACTCGGGACAGGTCTCCAGGCTTTTGCATCAAAAAATCTGCGGATTGAAAAGTTTGAAAAACGAATTCCGATAGTTCCCATAAATCCGTAATAGCCACCCCATCCGCCAGAGAGTTCAAGCTGGTCATTGGCCCTTTCTTCAAGACTGTAATCAATATCCACAGTTCCATCGGCAGGATTTGGTAACGGATTTGGTGAAATTGTTTCCGGATTAAAGTGCCCCAAAGTAGCCAATTCCCTGACAGACCTGATTATATCAGATCTCGAGAACAATTCACCCGGCCGGGTGTATAATTCTCTTCTTACAACATGCTCATTGGTTTTTGTATTCCCGCTTATTGTCACCTCATTGAGCGTGGCTTGCTTCCCTTCATATATTCTAAGCTCAAGATCTACCGAATCGTTTTCAATTCTTGCCTCAACAGGAGTAACATTAAAAAATAAATACCCGTTATCCATATATACCGATGTGATTGCATCCTCATCATTTATAAGTCTGTCCTGCAATAATGTCTGATCATACAAATCCCCCGGTTTCATTCCCAATATCATTCCCAGGTACTCAGATGGGTACTTGGTATTGCCAATCCATGTTATGCTTTTGATATAATATTGATTCCCTTCAAAAACATGTATTTTCAATGCTACACGTTTATTGTTCAAACGAACCAACTCATCCTTAATAATTCTAGCATCGCGATAACCATTTTCGTTATAAAAACTTATGACCTTATTTTTATCTTCCTTGTATTCGGCCTCTATAAATTTTGATCCTTTGAAAATATTTAAATCACGTTGCTTTGTTTTTTTCATTAATCTGCGCAATCGTCTGTCTTTATATACGGAATTCCCTTCAAACACAATTTCCTGGATTTTCACTCTCTTGCTTTTATCAATATCAATATAAAGGTTTACCATGTTGATGTTGGTGGTATCCTCTTCCTGCCTGATATCAATATTTACATTGAAAAATCCCTTTTCTGTAAAATGTTTTTTGATGATCAGGGTTGTATTGTTCAAAATATCTTCGGTAATCTGTATGCCCCTTCTGATATTTATCTTTTCTTCTATGTCGCCCTTTTCTGTTTTATTGGTACCGGTAATTTCCAGCCTATTCAGTCGTGGTTGTTCTACCAATTGAATTTCCAGATATGCTTTCCCATCTTCGATTTTTGTTACCAGAATTTTTACATCCGAAAAAAGTCCGTGTTTCCAATATTTATTTACTGCCTGGGTAATATCAGAACCCGGAATTTTAATTTTCATCCCTTTGCTCAGCCCGGAAATAGAAACCAAATGTGATGGTTGAAGGTACCTTACACCGGTAACTTCTATATCGCCAATAATGTATTCTTTAGATCTTGAATAATCAATGGGTTCATATTCAATGCTGTCTGTAACAAACCTGGAAAAAACACTGAGGTTGATTGAAACAATAAAAAATGAGATAAAAAATATTCGCATCCTACACTAACTATTTGCGTTCATATTTGTGACGAGTTGTTCACTTGTTTTACCAAATCGTCTTTCTCTTTTCTGGAAATCTGCAAGTGCCTGATAAAAGTCCTCTCTTCTGAAATCGGGCCAAAGTACTGGAGTAAAATACAATTCGGTATATGCAATCTGCCATAGAAGATAATTACTTACTCTAAATTCGCCGCTTGTACGTATTAGTAGTTCCGGGTCAGGGATACCCGATGTAGTCAAATAAGTTTCGAAAACAGAATCATTGATATCTTCACAATCCAGTTTTCCTTGTTGTATATCTTCAGCAAGATTCCTGGCTGCATTAAGAATTTCCCATCTGGAACTGTAACTTAATGCAAGAATTAGGTTTAATCCTGTCTTTTTCATGGTTTTATCAATAGCTCCGTTTAACTGGTTTGCTACCAGTTTTGGTAAAGTATTTAAATCTCCGATAGCTCTCAACCTGACATTATTTTCAAGCAATGTCTTTGTTTCTTTATCAATTGTTGATACCAACAATGACATAAGGGCATCGATTTCTGTGCGCGGACGATTCCAATTTTCTGTCGAAAAAGCATACAAGGTAAGAAATTCAATTCCAATTTCAGCAGCAGCTTCAACAGTATCACGAACAGCAGTAACACCATTGTTATGGCCAAAAATTCTCGGATTGCCTTTTTTCTTTGCCCATCTTCCATTCCCGTCCATAATGATGGCCACGTGTTTTGGCAACTTTTTCAAATCAAGCTGTTCCTTATATCCCATTCTCAAATTATATTCTAATTATATGCCGGACAATCAGCTGCAAATTTAAAAAACTTATAGGTAATAAATACACCTATAAAAGAATACCAGTCATTATTATTAATAAGTGTGTTGCCAAGTTGATTTTCCACATTATCAATATTGTCTCTGAATGTTTTTCTGAAAGACCATTCACATCCCGAACTTAACCTTTTTGTGAGGTTAACCTTAAAGCCAACTCCAAAAGGAATGGTTAAAAACGGACTGCTTCCGGTTGATATTCCACACCCTAATCCGGCGCTTACGTAAGTGCTGTAGAGCCATTTTTCTTCTCCTGTTATATAGGGCAGAAAATTAAATTCCAGCTGACTGCTGAAATCCAGTATTTGTTTATTAAAACTCTGTGGCGATCGAAGCGGAACATCCCTGTCAGGAAAATCGCTGTCACTTCCTCTTAACCCGGCGTAAATACCACTTATTCTTACAGCATATCTTTTGTTAATGTTTATCCTGAAAAGTGCTCCGAAAGCTGGTGATAATTTATAAAAATGCCTTTTCGGATTAATTTCTCCCATATAATAAGTTCCACCACCAATTAAACCAAAATCTGTATATCGCTGAGCTTTAGTCAGTGAAAAACTAAACATGAAGAAGATAATGATCAAATGTTTCATCAGAATTTATATATTTATAGTGGTCTGATGCCTGTCTGCCGAACAGGCAGGAAACCTCCGTGTTTCGATTATTATATTTATTCTTGTTTTTGAATTTAAAAACATGGAGGTTTCATACAATTCGTCTTGTTCGCTTCTCAACAACGAAAATAAGTGTTCTTTTAGCGCCCAAGATCAGAATTTTTCTTAAAAAAACATAAAAGAATTAAAGAATAAAGCATTTTAATAATAAAAAGTCTATTCTAATGCTTCTTTTTTGGATTTGGGTATTCTGGGAGTTCGCTTTTTGATTTTTCTATCTCCTGCTTTGCCTAGCTTGTATTCCCTGTCCAGGAATAAAGGCAGACCTCTTCTGGAAGTTTTCAATCTATAACCCACAGAAAATGTTAAAAAGTAATATACATCCTTGTGTTTCGAGTCTTCCGTTTGCTTGTAACCTTCAATATAATCAGATACAGAATACCTGTATCCCAACTCAGCATTTACCAACCATCTGTCATCAACAATGTATTTTAATCCAAGTCCGAAAGGAAATACAATTCCGATATTGTTATTTTTGATCTCATCAACAGGTGTAATATCTTGTGTGAATGTAACATTAGATCGGGAATAAACACCGCCAATTCCAAGAAAAGCGTAAGCATTGAAAGACATATAGTTATTTAACATACCACGCTTGTTAAACATGGCCGCCGATCTGTATCTTCTCTCTTCAGGAATAAAATAGTATTCAGCCTGAGCTGAAAATTCAAAAAGCATGGTTTTATAACTTCTCCCTCTGTCATTTCTTGAATCGGCATCAGTGCCGTTCCCCCATGCCAATATGGTATTTACTTTCAATGCATATACCGGATCAAGTTTATACCTGGCATACAATGGAAAAGCAAGCCTGGTTTCATCAATTTTAATGTCTTTCAGGCCAAACCAGTTTTTTTCATCAATGGTGCCACCAATATCACCAAAAACCTGAGTTATACCAATACCTCCACCCACTTCATACCTCCTAAGCTTCCAGCGCTGGCCATTCACCGGTTCCACAAAACTTATGATAAGAATTGCAATGAAAACACTAAGCTTAACATGATCAATTTTTGCTATATCCTTTGCTACCATTCTTGTTTAATTGGTCATTTCCTAAAATTACATCTTTTCATGCAAAAAAAAAATTCCTCCTCAAATACTCTAATTTCTCTTGTCTGCACCCCACATCAATTTATTACGAATTGTATAATAATAACTATTAAAAGAAAAATTTACAATTTTCAAGGGAAACTTAGCCTTTTTAACATAAAATATATTGTCTTTCACATCCATGATCTCCGTTCTGTTATCTAATGTAATATGAAAGTTGCCGCTACGTATTTTCACTTCCAATCTGATTTCGATGTTATCTGGCACAATGATTGGCCTCACAGTTAAATTGTGTGAAGCAATTGGCGCTATAACAATGTTATTGGAACCGGGCAAAACAATTGGTCCCCCTACACTCATATTATATGCTGTCGACCCTGTTGGTGTTGAAATAATTAATCCATCTGTCCAGTAAGTATTCAAGAATTCATTATTAAGATAGGTGTCAATTGTAATCATTACCGTATCTTTCTTTTGGATTGTAACATCGTTCAAAGCAAAATTGTATTGTCCAAATATCTGATTTTTAGACTCCACCGAAAGCATAGACCGATTTTCAAGTTTATAATTACCTTTTAAAATTGCATCCAGTGCTTCAGATAGTTCTTCTTTTGAGATATTTGCCAAAAAGCCTAACCTTCCGGAGTTAATCCCTATTACAGGTATTTCAAAACTCTTAAGAAACATAATGCTTTTAAGGAAAGTCCCATCCCCTCCAATACTGATTAAAAAATCAATATCTTCCGGAACATTTTCCGTACTCGTAAATACCCCATCAAAATCAGGATTTATTTTGCATTCAGTACTCAGGAAATCGCAGAAAGGTTTGTACAAGAATAAACCTACTCTATTGGAATTCAAATATCTGAATAAATCTTTGATGTATTTATTAAAATCAGTATTGAAAGTGCCACCGAATATTGCAATTCTCATTAAAAGGTCAATTATATACTCAAATACTTCATGAACGAATCATATCTGTTTTCGTACAGACTATTTAGATCATTCTCATCCATAAAGGAGGCTTTGATGATGTAATTGTATCGAATAAATGTCTGGATTATTGAAGTAAGTTCTTTTCTGTTTATCTTAAGAGTAACCTCCATTTTCGTGCTATCTGCAAGACTAGTAATGTAGCAGCTCAATATTTTAGCATCATTGCTTTCAACAATCTGAGCAATTTCGGACAAGGAATAATCATTCGCATTTAGATCGAGGACAATAATCCCTCCCGGTTGCCTTAATGCTGAAACATCGGCAAAATAATGAAGAAGGTCCGTAAGTGTGATCACTCCCTGATAATGGTTTTCGTTATTTAACACCGGAACTACAGACAATTGAAGTTCAGAAGCCAATTCCATAACTTCGTAAATATGTTGATCATAAATCACAAATGGACTGAAAAGAGACAAATTATGATTGCCAATGGGTTCCTCTGCCATATTGTTATCATAAATGTCTTTATCAGAGATAAGTCCCAGGAAATCAAGATTATTCACTATAGGCAAATGGGAAATCCTGAAAATATCCATCCAGTACAATGCCTTTTGCCCACTGTCTGAAGTTCGCAAAGCCGGTATTACGTCTGATATCAAATCCTTAGCCAACATAGAACGGTTCTCAGAAAATACTATAATTTTACATCCAATTGATCATGTAAATAAATTCAATGACCAGATTAAGTGTAAATATAAATAAAATTGCAACATTAAGGAACTCCAGAGGCGGGAACATCCCTAATGTTCTGGAAGCTGCTATCAGATGTCAGGAATATGGTGCACAAGGTATTACTGTGCATCCCCGACCAGATGAAAGACATATTAAAAAACAAGACGTATTTGATTTAAGACCTATTATCAATACCGAATTTAATATTGAAGGCTACCCATCAAGAGAATTCCTTGATCTGGTGATCGGAGTTGCACCGGAACAAGTGACCCTGGTTCCTGATGCACATGATGCCATTACATCAAACCAGGGTTGGGATGCAAAAAAACACAATGCCTTTTTAAAAGACGTTGTTTCCGAGCTTCAATCATACAATATCCGTACATCTGTTTTTGTTGAAACAGATTTGAACAATCTTGAAGCTACAAAAGAAACAGGCACCAACAGGATTGAATTTTATACAGAACCTTATGCAAAACAATTCCTGCTGAATAAAGAAACAGCTGTAAAACCATTTACTATAGCTGCGAAAAAAGCATTGGAACTTCAGTTGGGAATAAATGCCGGGCATGATTTAAATCTTGAAAATTTAAAGTTATTTGCTATTAAAGTGCCCGGATTATTAGAAGTATCAATTGGTCATGCCTTGATTGCAGATGCTTTGTATTACGGACTGGAAAAGACAATTCATCTTTACCTGGAACAACTTCAATAGATGCAGCTTCATTATAAAAAGTCAGGTGCCGGTTGCCCCTTGATTATACTTCATGGTTTGTATGGTTCATCTGATAACTGGTATACTTTCGGGCAGAAGTTGAGTGAATACTTTACTGTTTACCTTGTAGATCAGAGAAATCATGGAAGCTCACCTCATTCTCCGGAGTTGAATTACGAAGTTATGACCGCTGATCTGGAAGAATTTATGACTGCCGAAAACATTGATTATGCATGCCTTCTGGGCCATTCCATGGGAGGAAAAGTAGCAATGAATTATACACTGCAAAATCCATCGAAAGTTAGAAAACTGGTTGTTATAGACATCGCTCTCAGATCTTATGCCCTGGATAGTAACTTTGCTCCACAAGCTTATTTCCATCAAAAAATTGTTGAATCCTTAAATCAACTGGATATTTCAGCAGCAAAAACAAGATCCGCTGTCGATAAAGATTTATCCGTAAATATTCCTCAGAAACCGTTAAGACAATTCCTGCTTAAGAATCTGAAACGTAATCGAGATGGAAAATTTTACTGGGGTTTGAATTTGCATGCTCTTCGAAATAACCTGATAAGACTACTGGACGGTATTAATCCCAACAACCAGGTATTTGAAAATCCTGTTCTGGTTATTAGCGGAACACAATCTGGCTATATTAATAATGAAGATAAAAATTTGATTCACCGGGTATTTCCAAATGCTAAAATCGTTGAGTTGGATACAGGACATTGGGTACATGCAGAGGAACCTGAAAAACTTCTGGAGTTGCTTGTTGAGTTTCTTCCTGCAAAAGAATTCTAAGTTTTCACTATTTCCACCTGATCTTCCCGCAGCAAATCCAGTCCTTTGTATCGTAATATGATTTGTGCCACGGCAAGTACATCACTCTGACAATACGTGACAATTCTCTGAATATCTCTGTCTTGCCAATATACTTCTGCAACCTGGCTTCCGTCAATATCATCCTTTGGACTGGGAATATTGAAAATAGCGGTAAGCAAATCAAGAGATGTATAATGCTTATAATCTCCAAACTTCCAAAGATCCATAGTATCAAGATGTTTTACTTCCCATGGCTTTTTACCTGCATTATCAAGCAGATCCGGGAGCTTAATTCCCTGAATCAGCATTCTTCTGGCAAGAAAGGGGTAATCGAATTCCTTGCCATTGTGTGCGCAAAGAAAAACTGTTTTCTCAGAAGAATAGATTTCCAGCATATCTGCAAAATCTGAAAGAATGGTTTTCTCATTATCACCGCTGAATGATTTTATCTTAATTGTTAATGATTCTTTTTTAGAAAATATTTTGCCAACAGATATACAGATAATTTTGCCAAATTCGGCATATATTCCCGCCCTGGAATAAACATCTGCAGCCTCCTGTTCTTCAGATCTGAAATAGATTGACTTTTTATCCCAAAGCATCTGTATTTTTTGAGGCGCATATTCAAGAGCAGAATACTGAGGAACAGTCTCAATATCCAGGAAAAGAATGTTGGAAACATCAATTTCACTTAACATAACAATAACCGGTTTAAATTTATATTAATAGCTTTTCTCTATTTTTGCTATAAAAATACAAAGATGATTAAGCATATTGTTATGTTCAAACTCCATGATAAAAATAATAACAAGGAGGAGAACATTAAAAAACTTAAAGATAAACTGGACAAGCTTAAAAACAAAATTCCTGAGATCAAACGGCTTGAAACCGGAATCAATATCAGTTTAAGGTCATCCGCTTTTGATCTTGTACTCATAGCGGATTTTAGCAATCAGGATGAACTTGATAAGTACAGGATTCATCCTGATCATCAGGAAGTCCTAGCATTTCTGGAGACAGTTAAGGAAGAAGTAATTGTTGTTGATTATCAATTTTAAATCACGGCTTTATGAACCTTTTATACCCTATAAAATTTAATCCCATTATTCTTGACAAAATGTGGGGTGGCAGTAAACTTAAAAACATACTTGGCAAAGCTACCCAATCTGATAAAGCCGGAGAAAGTTGGGAAATCTCGGGTGTTCAAGGCAATATTTCTGAAGTCAGTAACGGTTTTCTTGCCGGCAATAACCTGAAGGAACTAATTGAAGTCTATATGGGAGATTTGGTTGGCGACAGGGTATATAATGAGTTCGGTCTGGAATTTCCTTTGCTTATTAAATTCATTGATGCCAATGATGTCCTTTCAATCCAGGTTCATCCCGATGATAAACTGGCAAAAGAACGTCATAACTCCATGGGCAAAACAGAAATGTGGTATATAATACAGGCTGATAAAAACGCTGAATTGATAGTTGGCTTTAACCGGGAGGTAAACAAAGAAACATACCTGAAGCATCTTGAAGAAAAAAGGTTGATGGAATTACTAAATACAGAACCCGTAAAAGAAGGAGATGTTTTTTTCCTTCCTGCAGGAAGAGTACATGCTGTCGGATCAGGAATATTGTTAGCAGAAATACAGCAAACTTCTGATGTCACATATCGTATTTATGATTTTGACAGGAAAGATACAAATGGAAAAACACGTGATTTGCACACAGATATGGCATTGGATGCAATTGATTTCAGCCATCATAACAATTACAGGACCGACTATAAAGATGAAATAAATGAACCTGACACCATTTTGCAATGCAAATATTTTACTGCCAACTGGCTCAATATAGATACTAAACTTGAAAGAGATATTAGTCAATTAGACAGTTTTGTTATATACATCTGTTTAAGTGGATCATGCGAGATCATTCAAAAAAACCAGGAACAAACAAACATTCAGGCCGGGGAAACCGTTTTGATGCCTGCATCAATTAGTTTATATACCATCATTCCAAAAAACAGCACAAGACTACTGGAAGTGTATGTACCATGGACCAATAAGAAATAAAAATGAGCCCCTCTCCAAAGAACCTGAGCTGGCTATGCACAAAAGTTAAAACTTGTGTGCAATAGCTTTTCAATGTGAAAATACAACAGGCAACGAATAAAATTGTCTATGATAAGTTCCACAAAACCAATTGAATAAAAATTTTTATTCTTGTGAAGAAAGTTGAATTCATTAAAAGTAGTCCTGATTTAAAAAGTTGTCCAAAAGACAGCCTTCCCGAATATGCTTTTGTGGGGAGATCAAATGTTGGAAAATCTTCCCTGATAAACTACTTATCAGGTCAGAAAAGACTTGCCAAAACATCATCGCAACCAGGAAAAACAAGGCTGATTAATCACTTTCTGGTGGACGACTCCTGGTATCTGGTTGACCTTCCGGGCTATGGCTTTGCAAGAATTTCCAAAGCAGAAAGGAACAGGTTAAGGAGCATGCTTGAACAATACCTTCTGAACAGGAAATCCCTGATATGTCTTTTCCTGTTAATTGATTCCAGGCATTCACCGCAAAACAGTGATCTGAATTTCATACACTGGCTGGGAGAAAAAGAGGTTCCATTTGTTTTTTGCTTTACTAAAACTGACAAGTTAGGTTCAAACCAGCTGACAAAATCAGTGCAGCTATACAAAAATGAACTTCTGAAAAACTGGGAATCTTTGCCTGAGTTTTTTTTATCATCGGTTATTGATAAGACCGGAAAAGATGAAATACTTGCATTTATTCAAGAAACAAATACAAATATAAAGTGAATTCCGTGTCAGATTTCTCAATTGTTAAAAACCGGTTCATCTTTTTCATCCGAAAGATATCATTTTTTGAATCTATATTTTTACTTTTGATTGCCTAAAACACCTATAAACCTGATTTCTTTATAGTTAATTATTCAAAATGAAATCCTCAAGCACAAAAGCTCACAACAAGGCGATGAATGAAATATGTGGGTTTAGCTGCATTGAGCTGTTGCCCCCGATGAACAGCATGTGGTTTCGAAGTTCACAAGTTTATAGCCAGGGTATTAAAAAATAGTGGATATAAATATTTGAATATATGATGTTTAATACAATTTTGTTCGAATGAAAATTAAAGCTCCGATTAAATTTTTTGCTGGTCGTTCATCTTACTACCTGGCAGAAAAAATAGCCAAAAGTTATGGAACTGAGCTGGGAGAAACATCTGTTTTGGAATTTAGCGATGGGGAATTTCAGCCTGCATATCTTGAATCTGTTCGTGGATGCATTGTTTTTATTATTCAATCAACATTTCCTCCACAGGACAATTTAATGGAATTATTGCTTATGATAGATGCAGCAAAAAGAGCTTCGGCATATAAAGTTGTTGCAGTAATGCCATATTTGGGTCTTGCCAGGCAGGATAGAAAAGATCGGCCGAGATGCTCTATTGGAGCTAAGGTAGTTGCAGATCTGCTTTTAAAAACAGGCGTGGACCGGGCGATGACTATGGACTTGCATGCAGATCAAATACAGGGCTTTTTCGATGTGCCCGTTGATCATTTGTATGCTTCCTCACTGTTTGTTCCTTATCTGAAAACGCTTGAATTGGCTAATTTGGTAATTGCCGCTCCTGATATTGGAGGTTCAAAAAGAGCAAACGCTTATTCCCGCTTTCTGAATGCTGAAATGGTGATTTGTTACAAACTCAGAAAAAAAGCAAACGTGATCTCAGAGATGAAAGTTATCGGAGAAGTCAAAGACCGGGATATAATAATTGTTGATGACCTGATCGATACGGCAGGTACAATTTGCCTTGCGGCAGATATGATGACCGAACAGGGAGCGAAAAGTATTCGGGTTGCAGCTACCCATCCGGTTCTTTCCGGACCTGCATATGACCGGATTAATCAATCCTCTATCACTGAAGTTGTTGTCACTGATACCATACCTCTTAAAGGACACAGCGACAAAATTAAAGTTATATCTGTTGCTGACCTTTTTGCTGATGTAATCAGCAAAGTATACAAATACAAATCCATTAGCTCTAGTTTTATTTTTTAATTACTATATTTGCACTCCTTTTTCACACAGACTATTGTTAAAACAATGGTGTGATGGGGAACACAGCTTCCAAGTAGCACATATATTATTGTTTTAAAAGGAAAAGATGAAATCAATTGAAATCAAAGCCGAACTTAGAAAAGAAATCGGTAAAAAACACTCAAAAGCTTTACGAAGAAAAGGATTAGTGCCATGTGTAATGTATGGTGGAGAAGAAGTAATGCATATAGCTGCGCCGGAAAATGAATTCAGGCATATAATTTATACGCACGATGTATATTTGATAAAGCTGAATATTGAAGGAAAAATTCACCAGGCGATTCTTCAGGATGTCCAATTTCATCCCGTTACTGACCATCTTCTGCACATCGATTTTATACGAGTTTTCGATAACAAGCCTGCAATTATCTCTTTGCCGGTGGTATTAACCGGAAGTTCTGTCGGAATCAAAGAAGGTGGTAAATTAAGACAGCGAAGACGCTATCTTAAAGTTAAGGGCTTAGTGAAAAATATGCCGGACAACCTTATTATTGATATTGCCAATCTTACGATCGGTGATTTTATTAAAGTTGAAAATCTGCAGTATGACAACCTTGAATTGCTTGATCCTTCTCGCGCTATGGTAGTAGGAGTCTCTACTTCACGTATTGCAAAAGGTATGGAAGAAGCAGTACCTGAAGTTGAAGAAGAAGCTGAAGTTGAAGAAGGTGCTGAAGTTGAAGAAGGTGCTGAAGAAAAGGCTGAAGGCACTGAAAAAGCTTCAGAAGAAGGTAGTGATACTCCTGCGGACAAAAAATCTGAAGGTTAATCAACAAATCTGGTTTGAAATATCTTATTGCCGGTTTGGGTAATTTTGAACCCAAATACCATAATACCCGCCACAATATAGGATTTATGGTATTGGATGCTTTTGCCGAAGCATCCAATATTTCATTTCAGGATAAGCGATATGGAATGATTTGTGAATATCATTATAAGAGTCGCACCTTCATCCTGCTTAAACCATCAACCTATATGAACAGAAGTGGCCTGGCAGTCAGTTACTGGCTGAAAAAAGCAAAACTAAGCCCTGAAAACCTTCTGGTAATTGTGGATGATATTGCCTTACCATTCGGCACAATCAGGATAAGACCCAAAGGAGGAGATGGTGGACATAATGGATTAGCAAATATTAGCTATGCGCTGGGAACTCAAAATTATGCAAGGGTCCGTTTTGGTATAGGTGATGATTTTCATAGTGGCCAAAAGGTAAATCATGTATTGAGTGAATGGTTACCCGAAGAAATTAAAGAACTCCCGGATAAATTCAAAATTTGTGCTGAAATAGTAAAAAGTTATGGAACATTAGGATTGGATCTAACCATGACCAAATTCAATAAAAAGTAATTTCCCTCCTGTGTAGTTCGTATAACTGAATCTGTTAACAGGTTGTTAATGCCTGTTAATGAATCTTATAATTGGTTATTTCCAAAACGGTTATGTTGATTGAAATTTGGCGGGGGAAAATGATTATTTTATGGGCCGCATTATGGATGTATACATTTCCAAATTACGAAAAATGCTTAAAGAAGATAAGCGTCTCTTTATTACAAACATACACAATATGGGATTTAAGCTGGTTGTCGAGGAATAATAAAGTGCTGCAAATCAAAGCGTTTTATGAATCACTGTGTTTTCTTCAGTATGAATCTGAACTGCTTTTTTCACTCTCAGATATTGCTCAATTTTTCTAAGCAGATCATCTATCCTTATAGGTTTTGAAATATAATCATCACAGCCAATTTTCAGACAGTTGTCTTCATCTGTAGACATTGCATAAGCAGTCTGGGCAATAATAATGATGTCCTTTTTTATAGCTTTAATTTTTTTTGTAGCTTCAAAACCATTCATGTCAGGCATTTTCATATCCATCAGAATAAGATCAATGGTATTTTTGCTTTTGCAATATTCAACTGCATCATCCCCTGTTTTCGCCCTTAGTACTTTTGCATTTGTCGGACTAAGTATGGTCTCAAGCAAATTATAATTTACATCCTCATCTTCTGCTATTAAAATTGTTTTTCCTTTCCAGTTGTATTCAGCAGTAAAATCAATTTGTGGTGGTTTTTCAATATGAATTCCCGGTGTATAAGGTATGCTGAAGTAAAAACAGGAACCTTTCTCAACTTTTGATTCAACCCATATCCTGCCTCCCAGCTTTTCTGCCAAACCTTTTGAGATAGATAATCCCAGACCTGTACCACCATACATTTTATTGAAAGATGTACTTACCTGTCTGAAACGTTCAAAAATTATTTTTTGTTCATCCTCTGTCATCCCTATACCAGTGTCTTTCACATAAAATACCACATCCCGACGCCGGTCAATGTAATAACCGAACTCAATTTCCCCTTTATCGGTAAATTTTAATGCGTTGGCCAACAGGTTTGTCAGAATCTGTTCAATCCGAACTTTATCAGAAAACAAAGCAGATTCTTCATTCTTCAGACCTGTTTTCAGACTGACTTCAATAGGTTTCTTTAATACTTCAATCTGATTTTTAAAATTGAGATAAAGATCATTCAGAGTTTTGTTTAACAGAAAATTTCTGTTAAATATCGATATCTGACCTGCTTCAATTTTTGAAATATCGATAATATCGGTAATAATATGTAATAATTGTCTGCAGTTAGAATTGATAAGATCAATGTATTCTCTTCTTTTCTCCTGAGTTAGCACTCTGTTACGGATAAGCGTCGCAAACCCAAGAATAGCATTCATCGGAGTTCTTATCTCATGACTCATATTTGCCAGGAATGCTGATTTCAGTTTATCACTCTCTTCTGCTTTTTCTTTGGCATTCTTTAATTCATCATTTATTAATTTCAATTTAACATTCTGCACTGCAAGCTTTTCACCATATTCTTTGATCTCTGCTTCGTTTTTTTTACGCTTGGATATCTCAAGAGAAATTCCTGTAACACCAAAAACTTCTCCTGAAGAATTAAAAATTGGAGCTTTAAAGGTTTCATACCACAGATTATTTGTCTGCTCCTCAATAAAAAGTTGCTCACGTGTTAATATTATTTTTAAATCCTCTTCCCTGTATTTTTGCGCAAGTGTATCCGGATATATATCATAATCTGTTTTCCCGATGATTTCTTCGGTTGATTTGTTCACGGAATTGGCAAAAGATTCATTTACAGATAAGTATTTACCATCACAATCTTTCAGCCATGCCAGATGAGGGAGATTATTCAGTATAGCTTTTTTTTGAACTTCGCTATTAATCAATGCCTCTTC
>Ga0315533_1000230_pt1 | contig 51470 bp, 56 predicted proteins | sample SalMarSW160130MG_FD_203081 | JGI IMG/M metagenome (GOLD analysis project Ga0315533, IMG submission 203081) | Salt marsh sediment microbial communities from the Plum Island Ecosystem LTER, Massachusetts, United States - Salt Marsh Sediment SW1601-30 ...
CCCCTTTATCAACCCTATTCTCCCGAGGGTAACCAGTATCTCAAAGAACAGAAAACTTAAAAATCAATGATGATAAGCCTACCTTCTGCAGTTTCGGGCTCTAGGCTTTAATATACAAGGGACAGGTTTTGAGACCTGTCCGCAGGGGCTCCTGGGCTAAAGCCGGGCAGAAGTGCAGGGATCGCATTTATGCGACTATCCATTCGTGTTCTGCAACCCATGACCCTTGTTTGGTTGCGGCTTTGCCGCCCTGTGGATTCAGCGACCCTCCTATCCTCTCTGTCACTTCAATCGATTATCAGGACTTTCGCTCCTCGAATTTTTCCCTCCTTGAGCTCGACCAGGGCCTTATTTGCCTCTTCCAAAGAGAATTCTTGCACTTCCGGTTTAATGGGGATCGCGGCGGCCAGCTCCAAAAATTCGCTTATATCCCTTCTGGCCACGTTAGCTACGCTCTTCATCTCCTTTTCCAGCCAGAGATGGGTGGGGTAATCCAATTTCATCAGGTATTCCTTATCTGTCTCCTCTTTACGGATGGCATTTATTACCAGTCTCCCCCCACTTTCTAAATTTCGCAGGGCTTCCACTATTGGTTTCCAAACCGGCGTGGTGTCGATGATAGCGTCCAGTTTTTCAGGGGATTCCTCTCCCGTGTCTCCCGCCCAAACCGCGCCAAGCTCTCTGGCAAACTCCCTTTCCTGCGCACTTCTGGCAAAGACGAAGATCTGAGAGTGGGGATATTTGTGTTTGGCCATCTTAATTACCAGGTGACCAGAAGCGCCAAAGCCGGTAAGCCCCAAATTCTGTCCATCTTTGATCTCAGTTAATCTCAGGGACCGATAACCGATGGCCCCGGCACATAAGAGGGGGGCAGCCTCCGAATCGGTGAACACATCGGGAATGGGGTAGGCGAAGTCCTCTAAAACGGTCATATACTGGGCATAGCCTCCCTGGGCATCCCTGCCGGTTGCCCGGAAATCCGCACATAAGTTCTCCTCGCCTGCTCGGCAAAACTTGCATCTTCCGCAAGCCGAGTAGATCCAGCCAATTCCTACCCTATCCCCAATTTTATGTTTTTCTGCTTTGCTTCCTGCTTTTTCCACCCTTCCCACGATTTGATGGCCTAAGACAACGGGCAAACGCGGCGGGGGGGTGCGTCCCTCGATTTCATCCAACTCGGTGTGACAAACCCCGCAGGCGGAGATCTTTACCAAGATCTCCCTCTCCCCAGGAACAGGATCCGGCAGATCCATAAGCCTCAAGGGATTCTTGTTTTCCTTTAGGCTACAGATCTGATTTAACACCATCGCCTTCATTTGCTTCTCAGCTCCTTTCTAACCTGAAAGGTTTATATGGGCACCAATTCTCACAGTGTCGATCAAATACAGGTTGTGCAAATGTTTAGTCTTCCGAGAGACTTTATTGCCTTATGGCAAGTTTAAAGCATAATATAACCTAAGGCGTTGCGGGTAAGAAATAAATTCATCTATCAAAGCCATCGATTACGGTTTTTAGATAAATGGCCATCATTCCCTTACTCTTGTCCCTGATCAGAGATTCTTCATCCGATCCCTCCATCAGTGCTTCCACCACATATTTTAAGACCTCTTGCTGATTATAATTCTCAACAACCTTTTCTACAGTTTCTATAAAACCCGCCTCAGATTCGTCCTCCAGATATTCGATCATTTGCATGTTTGACTCTTCCGCCTTATCCAAAATTTTCTCTGTAACCTTGGGCAACCGAGTAGTTCCCTGTGACATCATCTGCCAAACCACCATTCCCAGATAAAGCAGCAACTCCCGCTCATCCTGATTGAAGAGATCACTCCCTATGCCCATAAGATAGGTAAAGACAAATGGCTGTTCTTTGCTCATCTGGTAAACAAGTTTAGGCATCTCTTGGAGGGATATCCCCCCCATTCTTTTCCAGGTTTTTTCTACAACCTCTGAAGATATGGGATTCATCAGCACTCCCTTAATTTACAACTTTTCACCACGCCTAATAATGGCATCAGAATTTTAGATGAAGATATAGGGGTAAAAGGAAGTCCCTTACCTTTCCCTCGGAGGGGTATATGAAATTGTCATTGCTTTCAACTATTCTTAAGCTCTTTATCAACGGCTTCTTGTAACCGACCAAAGGATAACGACTTTTGCCCTCCGATAGCTGCCAAATACCCCTTTGTTAAATCTTCAACGGTTGATTCCAAAAGCACCATAAATTGGGTGTAAGCAAACTCTCGCTTTGGATCTTGCTCCTTCTCCCCAAAGACAATGGATAGGAGGTCCTCAATCATTTGGTCCATCCCGTATAGTTTCAGATGAAGCAGCTCGTGAACCACCAATTCCTCAAGGTTCGTGCACTTTGGGGAATGGTTCACCAAGATGCAAGCCTTCTTATCCTCCAGATCAATTTTTATGTCCCCAGATTTTCTCCATTTGGTTTTAACGATTTCGATCGCTATATCCCAATCCCTTAACCTGAGAATCTCCTTCCACTTTTCTAAGTATTTCTTTACCTCTTCCTCGCTGACATTCATTTTCGTATTCTCCTAAACAGAACTTGGCCGCCTGTGATGGGGCTCTTCTGACAGGACAACAGCGTTTACAGGATTAAAAAAAGCACCGAACGACACCGAAACTACAGAAAAATTAGAATACACATTCTTCCTTAAAATTTCTTGTCATACCAGTGGCTTTCGGTGTTTAATGTAAGGAGGCGTTTATCTTATTCATCCTGTCAATCCTGTCTAAAAATGGAAATTCTTATGCCCTTATCTGACGGCGAGATAGGAGGTAGCAGAACCCCGATTCTGCCACCTCGCTTTCAACTGTTTACCATAAGGTTAAGACTCCCTGCCTCGTCGGGCCCCGGACAGTCCAGCAAGTACAGCAACGAAGATGGCCACTTTAAGGGAGGTTAACCAAGATATCGACCGGGCTATCAGGCCTTGCTGCACGGCTCCTGGGAAAAGATCCGGAATCGTCCAAGCCCAGAGCAATTTTACCAAGAACAGGGCTACTACAAAAGCTCCTACAGAAAACACGAAAATGCCAGGTCCAATGGCGATCCACCAGGATTTCCTCATTGGTCTCATCCTCCTTTCACATCTGCTCAGCGAATTGCCGATAGCAGATCAACTTTTAAGTTCCGGCTTGCCCAATTTGGTCGTAGCGATAGCGAAACCGCTTACTCTACAGTTAGGTCAATTAGCGCTGGCCCCGACTCTGTCGGAGTGAGACCTCTGTCCCTAAGCGAGACGAAGCCTATTTGCTATCGCTTACCCACCACCCCGTTAGGTGTTGGTCCCCGTACCCTGGTGTATACTTGCGACCAGCCCAGTCTGCTCAACTATAGCATCTAACTCTTGCATGGGGATCGTCTTCAAGAAATAGAGCTCTAAGGATTCATAATGCTTGTCCTGCAGGAACGCACCGGTCAGAAAAATGATTGATAGCCCGATTAGACTGCAGCCCAGGGCTGTCCTGTCGCTGGTCAGGTTCCAGATTCCGAAGGGTAGGGCCAGGACACCTACCAAATAGAGTAGATGCACTCCCGATGCCATCGTCTGGAGAGTGCCATACTTCTCCTTGAATCGTTCCTCCCGGATGAGCCTCCACAGAACTATGGCCTCGGTGGCCGTGATCCTGTACCTGGTCTTCAGGAAGGTTCGATAGTTATTCGATCTCAGCCGCGCCCAGTCCTGCAGATGGATGATTACAGCATCATAGATGAACGGACGGTACACTAAGTAAAGCAATGTACCCACAGCGATTAAAATGAGCGGGAAACCGAGAACGCCCAACGCTTTTGAAAGGTTCACCGCAGCACCGGATCTGACAAATAGAAAAACAAGAAAGCAACTACTCCGGAGAGCATATAACGGAAGGCCTCCGCTAGATTCAACTTGGTCATAAGGACTCTCTGATATATCGTCTAAGGGACTGGCGCCCCTATTGTACCCCTTGACTCGTATTGACTTTCAGGTTTGGTTACACCTTGGCTTCATAGTGTAACCAGCGACAGTTAGCTTATCATCACGAGCGTATCTGATGTAGCGGTGGAGCAGGATAAGATTTCGTCTTTTTGTTATTCCTCATCATCCTCAAAATATTCCCCATATTCTTCATCAAATGTGTCTTTCCATCCTAATTTCCCACCCGATAGTGCATCCATAATGGCTCCTGAGGGTAGCGCACTCTCCAACGCTTCTAAGGGTAGATAACCCTCGTCAGGCCTCCCTTTTTTTATTCTACCGATGGCGATTTGACACATCTTATAGTCTGTGTAATTTTCTGGAAAGAAATCTCTTGCCTTTCTGATATGAGGGATTGCCCTTTTATCTTGCTGCTTTACCATACAGTTTAACAGATGGAAAAAGTCTATATTTCTATATTTCCAATCGCGTTTTGTTGGATCAAAAGCTTCGTCAGGCATTTCCGACATATAGTCGTCCAACAATTTATTTAGAAATTCAACTGATTTATCGCATCTTATCTCTCCTATGGTACTCAATGCGTATGCCGTTATAAGATCTATCCCCCTCCCTTCTTTAATTGGGTTTTTGATTCTATACTCTACCTTTTTAATCACAGCTGGAACGCAAACAGGGCCAAATTTCTTAAGCGCTTTCTTGGCATTTTCACCAAGTTCTGGTTCCTCTATGGCATCTGCCAGTGGTGGGATAGCTCTCCTATCACCAATCTCTCCCAGTGCGTCCGCGGCATACCAACTGCTTTGCCATTTATGTTCATTTAATACTTCTATCAACTGTGGAACTGCAGGTTTGCCAATAGCCACCAATTTGTTTCCAATTCTTTTTAGTTCTTCTTCCCCCTTTTCTGAATAATCCATACCATCATATTTTTTCAACTCTTCAGTTAAACTTTTGATTTCCTCTCCCATCCCTTTTCGCGGTCTTCCCTCTTTTTTGGTCATTTTATTTACCCCCTTTTCAATCTTGTATTATATCCTGTGAGTGTAAATACAAACTTTTCCAAAACCGCTTGATAAGCTAAACAACGCTCCTATATTAGGATGATGGGCTATATAAGCACCAAAGTCTGGTTATACCTCAGTTCCATGGTGTAGCCAGCAACGTTTAGCTTATCGGAATAGAGACAAAAGAAGTTCCGCTGCAAACAGAATTTGGGGGAATCCTCGCTTTCCCCTTTTATCCGTTGCTATGTGAAGTTGATACGGCTTTTCCCGTTTTCTAACAACCATTTCTTCCATCTCTTTTTAAAATTCTTAAAATCTTCACTAAGTATTTCAAATACATTTCCATTATCACACTCTCTCACAATTTTCAATATCATCTCTTTGCCATAGGTATTTTCAATGAACATAACCATCGTCCATCCCCAGTCATAACTTAATTCTATATTACCTTGAATCTCTTTAATATCAGGGATAAGCTTTTCCTTAATACCTTTTAAGACAGGCTGTCTAAATTGGTCCTCATCCTTCCATTGTCCAGATAAATAAACGGCCAGTCCTTCACTCCACCATCTTGGAGTTGTTTCAATGTCAGGGGTAAGATACTCCTCAAAGACATGAGTTAATTCATGGAACACAAGTCGCCTATATTCATCCGACTTATATCTATATGTAGAATGATCTTTATACGCAGAAGGGGAAAGAAAAACCAGATCGGTTTTTTGAGCCTGTGCTACCCTCGCGGGATTAGAAGGTGTTTCTATCTCAACCCTCAACAAATTTATTACGAGATGGTCATATTCTCTTCTATTGGGAACCAATATCGCTCTAATTGTTGGAGGAAAGGGCTTTTTTGGGCAAAAATATCCTGAAAGAAAGACAAGCGCCTCTTTTGAAGCTATAAAGGTTTCCTCGGCAGACGGTTTGTCTCCTTCTATATATCTAACTTCTATATTACCTTCACCAAGCACTAAGTAATTATCTAACATCTATATGTCCCAAAGAATTTCGTCTAACGCATCCCAGATATACGAGGTGGTGTAAGGCATTTGGGCGTAACGCAGTGAAGCCGTATATCTGGTGTTATCCGATGTTGCCGGTCTTCAACCGCTCCCATTCGTGGTCGAGAATAGCGAACAAAAAAGAATCACGCCATCTTCCCTTTGCCCACTTGTGCTCCCGGAGGTGCCCCTCACGTTGCATGCCGATTTTCTCCAAAACACTTATGGACACAATGTTCGCCGGATCGCACGTAGCAAAGACCCGATGCAACTTGAGCCTGTCAAAGCCAAACGTAAGGAGCGCCCTTGCGGCCTCAGTCGCATAGCCCTGTCCCCAGAAATGGCGATTGAAGCAATAGCCGATCCACCCCTCTCGACTATCTGGGTTTGACACATGAATTCCACAACCGCCAATGAGCCGATCTCTTGCCTTCAAAACTACTGCGAACTCGTAGTTCCTCCGGGGCTGTTCCTGCTGATAAGCAATTGCTTGACGAATGAAGTTCCGGCTCTCATCCTCTGTATTAGGCCCCCATTCCATGTAGCGAACAACCTCCGGATCAGAGGCGTACTCATGCACAGCTTGCCAATCGAGTTCGTCAAACTCTCGCAGCACAAGGCGCTCCGTTGTTAGTGACAGGTGCTTCATAATTCCACTTGTATTGGCTGTTTGGTATAACGGACGGCGTTATCTGCCGTAGCCAGTTTGCTCTATGCAGATTCAATCGGGATCTCGTACTTTACAGGCAATAGTCTTTCTAAATTCAAACGCTTGGAAGCATCAAGGATCTCAATGCCCACAATTCTGTCACCTTCCCCCACATCCAACACAATGTCCTCAGAAAGCCGCTTGTTAATCACAGGCTGTTTCCGGTCATCTAAGCGAATGTAAAGCAAATCAGTCTTGGCATTATACCCCGTATTCCGGAAAATCAGTTTTTAGATTCGTAACTCATTGATTTTTAAAGATAAATTTCCCGGATTTTTATGGACTACATTTTTATTGGTGGTTGTTAAAAAACTGTTCAACTGGTTGATATTATTGTAGTTTTTCGTATTCAATCTTAAATTTTTTCCGGAATGTGGGTTATACAGTATCTGCATCTTCTCCCTGTCGTTTCCGCTTAAAATCATAAACTTTGGCTTTCCCCATACGACCATATCTCGCCGGAATAGGGAACCCCGTATTGACCACATCTTTGATTTCATCTTCATTCGTGCCGCGTTCCTCAGCACGTTCCAGAGTATGGAGATCGATCTGGATTCCCATCTCCTGTTCTCCTTGAGCTCCCCTTGTAAGTGCTGGCCATAGTAGGCAACGTTCTCAGCATAAAAGAAGTTCCACTGAAGGCGGAATTTGGGTGAGTGCCGTTAGGCACGAACCTTTTATGCTGTGTTAGGCGATGAGGTGGCATCATTTTCCCTTCAATCTCTCAATTTCCTTTCTGATTTCTTCGACAACCTCGGGGTTATGGATAATCTTCTTTTTCCCTTCCTTAACAGAGAATACGATAAAGACCTTCCCACCGAACTTTTTCTGGAATTTACGATGGGATGTTTCCTGCATCTCTTTCCATTTATAGTCTTCAAATGTATGCTTGAAGGTAGTGGGTTTTATTTGCAAGCCGATATATTTACCGTTTATCTCGATAAAGAAATCCACGTTGTAGAGTCGGTCCCATTCATCTGGTGCTGGTTTTATCTGGATACCCAGGATATTTTGTAACTGCCCATAAATCGTTTCTATTTCGGTCATATAACCGTCAAAAGTCCTTTTGATTACTACTTCTTTGATATAATCAACACAGTCTGCTTCTGTCACCTTCGCAACTTCACATTGGATTACCTCGGTAACCTTTACATACAGTTTTCTGCCAAGTTCATCCAAATACTCTTCAGGATAAACATTTTCATAATAATACACCTCCCAATCTTCCAATTTCTTTGGGACACATTTTCTGATGAATTCCGAAACAGGGCCAACAGAACGCTTTTTGTTCAACCCCCATCTATTCATCGCTTGGTTTAACACCCATTCCTTTGCCATTACTTCCTTACTTGAGTTTAGGTTTACATTAGAGTTTGTTTAATACCCTCAACACTTCTTTTGTATCCTCTAAACTATCTTTCATTGGGGATGGACATTGTATGTAATCTATAAGATCGAACATTAGCTGAAACTTGAGGCAGTCCTTGATAGATAGTCCCCAGATCGTTGTGACTCCACAGTTCAGGCAATCCTTGTTACATTTTTCAACAATAGCATAGAGTTCATCTGCACACTCATAGCAGACTTTTTCATAGGGTTCCAATGGAGTTAGTTTACCATCTTGTGGTGATGGTTCTTCCTCAACGAGAACAACCCCGCTCTCTCCATATTCCAAATCAAATTCCCTTCCACACCTTTCACAAACCCATTTTGACTCATTCATTTCTTATCTCCTTTCTATATCCTAAAAATTTAGATTTATGCTTATAGTCAAAAGTGGTATCTACATCAACTAATCCATTTCTTATCAGGTGTGCATTGATAAAGGTTTTGTTTCTCAAATAGAGATAGCAAAACAGCTCATTCTCTTTGTCATATTTTTCATTTTCTTTTTCGTATTTTATGGTATCAAAGTTTAAAAATACTTTCTGTCCACAAGTTTTCTCCTTTAAGAACTTAATCGCCTCCGTATTTTTCTTAGGCTTTTCTTTTACCCCTATCAATCTAATTCTCAAACCGTTATCTAAAACCAATACTTCCGGACTGACAATCTCCTTCACAGAATAATAATCTTCTCTTTCGGAATGAGAGTTATCTATTTTTGATCCAAATCTCAATTTTCTTGGGTCAACTTTCTTATCAAACTTTATCGGATCTTTGAAGATATAGGGGAGTTTTTTAATTTTATCCGTAAAATCAGTATCTGTCTTATCCTGCTCGATTATCTCAAAGACCACATCTTCAAAAATCGTCTTTTGCCTTAACCTTAGCTTTTCTTTTATGATTGGGAGAAAATCCTTATTGATTTCATACCCGATAGAATTTCTGCCTAATTTTCTTGCCGCCAACGATGTTGTTCCACTGCCCAGGAATGGATCGAGGACGGTATCGGAAACAAAACTAAACATTTTGATAAGCCGTCTTGGTAATTCTTCTGGAAACATCGCCAGATGTTTATGCTGTTTCTCTCCCGGAAAATTCCAGTGTCCAGTAAAATATTGATTCCATTCTTCTTGGGTCAATTTCGACTGTTCTTTAACTTCATGGCTTACTTTCGGCTGAGTACCATATTTTTTGAAAATCAAGATAAATTCATAATCTAATTTAAGAATCCCACTTCTTGGATAAGGGAAGGAACCCATTACTGTTGCCCCACCCGTGGTATGGCAAGTAGTGACTTTTTGCCAGATAATGGCACCCATATAATCAAACCCAGCGCTTTCGCAAAACTTAATTATCTCTGTTCTTATCGGAATGACTTTATACCTTCCATAATATACAGAACGGGCAAACTGGTCTCCGATGTTAATGCACAAACGACATCCCTTATGCAAAACCCTATGGGCATCATTCCAGACCAAATTTAGATTATTAATATACTCCTCATAAGTGTCATTGAACCCTATCTGCTTTCCATTTCCATAATCCTTTAATTGCCAATAGGGAGGAGAGGTAATAATGAGATGGACAGATTCATCAGCAACTTCCTTCATTCCTCTTGAATCGCCAATGATTATCTTATGTAGTATTTTCATCTTACATTCTCATATGATTGTGTTTTATTTAAAGCCACCGTTTCGCTTAACGAGCGGCGGGTAAGCGAATTTGGGCGGAGTAAACTCCGCCGCTTACCCGCAGCCCCGTTATATGAAGTTGCCGATATCTATTCCAATCCATAAACTTGTCTTGGTGCAAGATACTTTGGAAATTTATCTAAAAGGGCTAAGCGAACAAGATAGCAGAAATGACACGCGTCAACATACTTATCCTCATGTTTAACATTGTATTCTTTGGCTAAAAGAGCAGGCCCTCCTCTAACCAAAGGCCCACAGATCGGATGTGAATCAGCATTATAGTTCTTAACTATCATTGATAGGGGGGTTTCCCACATATTGCCCATACTCAACCCCTGACAGAGGTGGACGTTACCATATGGATCGAGATGAACTCTCTCTGGTTCTTTTAAATCTTCATACGGACATTCTGTGAATTCTTCCCACCTTCTTTGCGGAAGCCCTTCTACCAACTTTTCAACTGCCCTCCCTCTAAACATAGCGCCACCACCAATAACTGGCGCTCCTTTATTTTGCTCCTTATCTATATCTGCTTCAACCGTAGGCTTCTCAATGCAAATTGAATCGACAGGCATGCCTAATCTTTTTGCCGCAGCTAAAGCCCGTTTGGCAGGATTATCTTTTTCATCTTCATAATGGAATGAATCGTCACTTATACTAAGGTCAGAAATTCCTAATTCAAGAAGAGGTTTAAGCCAAAGTTCTGCGTCTTCCTCGGATACTGCAAAATATGCATTAGTTACAATACCTACTTTGAAGCCGATCTTTCGAGCAATTTTGATTCCTTCAATCATTAGAGGGTAGAATAAAAACGGCTCACCACCTTCAAAGTATATCCATTTTATTGTACCAATCTTAGTTGCTTCATCAAGAGCCATCCGTATTTGGCTCAAAGTGAAAGTACCCTTGGCATCCGGGGCGCTGTATACAAAACAATGGTCACATTTTAAATTGCACATGTAAGTTAGAAGAAAATGGATTCCAGTTAGCATGATACACCACCTCTACTAGCGAAGCTTCGCCTCAAACCGTCCAGCTATGGCAGCATAGCCTGGGCGAAGCTTCGAATGTAAAATTAAGAATTTAGAATTAAGAATGAAAAAACTGAAGGCGAGGGGCCTGGGTCTAAGCTCATTGTCCATCTCTTTCTTCAGGCCCCAAAACTTGACACAAATTTTAAGATCTTGCCTTATGAAAATGACTAGATACAGACAATTTCATATAACGGGGCGGTGGGTAAGCGAATTTGGGCGGAGCCGTTTACCTGCTAATAGGCGAAGTGACGCTAGCCCCGACCTAAAACCTATCAGGCATCGTTTGAGCAACTGGTATAGATTCTGTTCTCGCAGGAGGTCGTTTGCCCTCGGCGATTTCGTCGACTCTTTTCAGTATCGTTGAATGATAATATCGGTAGCCACACTTATTGCATATTCCTACGGGCACATTTTCAAGCATAACGAAGCCATTTTTGTGTTTGAAGACTTCCTTTTTCACCAGTCGCTCTTTGACAGTGCCCCCGCAATATTCACAACTATAGCCATACATTCCCCTTTCCCTCCTGTTAAGTAATTGCGTAAACCGTTATGATTAAAAAAGTTTCTGTTTCCTTAAACCGACCTACTACTCCTACTGGTGTAGATTGGTCACTACTTACTCCTTTTATTACGTATTTGACACCACGAGGATCACCTTTTTCTTTCTTTACAATCTTACCACTTAAAATAGCACTCTCCACATCAAAGATTCCAAGCCTATCCTCTGCCATTTCTTCAACAGCATGATGTGTCATGTCGTAGTTCCCCGTTCCGATCGCATAGCGTATCTTATCAATTATACGTCGAGACACTTAGTGTCCTCCTATTGTGATCACTAAATCATATTATATCCCGACAGGCTAAATGACGCTCCTATTTTGCCTGGTGGCCTATATAAGCTCCGAAGTCTGGTTATACCTCAGTTCCATGCCGTTGCCAGTTTGCTCTATGCCGTTTCAATTGGAATCTCGTACTTTACAGGCAATAGTCTTTCTAAATTCAAACGCTTAGAAGCATCAAGGATCTCAATGCCCACAATTCTGTCACTTTCCCCCACATCCAACACGATATCCTCAGAAAGCCGCTTGTTAATCACAGGCTGTTTCCGGTCATCTAAGCGAATGTAAAGCAAATCAGTCTTGGCATTATACAGTATCTGCATTTTCTCCCTCCCATTTTCCATAAAAGACATATACCGTCACGGTTATCATAATCTCTTTTTCTGTGGTGTAGATTACCTCGACTCTCTTCTGCTCATAATACTTACCGTGGCGTTTCCGCTTAAAATCATAAACTTTGGTTTTCCCGATACGACCATATCTCGCCGGAATAGGGAACCCTGTATTGACCACATCTTTGATTCCATCTTCATTCGTGCCGCGTTCCTCAGCACGTTCCAGAGTATGAAGATCGATCTGGATTTCCATCCCTGTTCTCTTTGAGCTCCCCTTGTAAGTGCTGGCCATGGCAGACAACGTTCCGAGCGTAGCTGAAGTCGACGAAGGGGAATGTGGTCGGAGTGCCGAAGGCACGCAGCCAGATATACTTTGTTAGGCGAAGCCTTTTTATTCATATCTTACCTCTATGCCACTAGTTTTACTCAATTTATAAAAGGAAACGAATCGCTTTATGGAATCACTAGCTGATTTGACCTTCTTACTCAGTTTCTTATACCTCCTAAGAAGATATTCTTCTAAGTCACCGGAAAACACGAAAGATACGCCGGAAGTCATATTGAAATTTTTAAATGGAATGAGTCTAATAAATAATAATAATCCGGGAATAGCGGTTTTACTGAATGCAATGTCTATTATCTTCATGTTATCTTTTTTGTTCAAAATGTCATTTAAGAGTAATGTATTTTCTGCTTCAGAGATAGAAGCAACTTTGAATAGAGAAGTATATGACGAGAGTAAAGCATGCAATATGTCTTTCTCTACCTCATTTTGCCAGCCTATCTTCTCCCGATAAATCTCGATGGTATTCTTATTATTCACTCTATATTCGTTAAGAGCAAAATCCATTAAAACGCTTGTTTCATCCTCGCTATCAAATACAAAGGTATCTCCTCGAGCAACACCAAGTAATCTCGCTGATCTCATCAATACATCACGATCAAGGCAGGAATCCATTATTTTATGATTTAATTCTCTGCCAATTTTTCTATATGCTTTATATTTTTTCACAAGAGTCATGGCAATCTTTCCTCATAAGGTTTCGCCTAACGGACGGCGGGTAAGCGAATTTAGGCGGAGTGGAGCAAAGTCACTTATCCTCCTAAATCCGTGCATTGATTCTGTTAAACTCGATTCCGGAGAAAACACAGTTCTTCAATAGATTCAGAAGTTAGGCGATCCAGCGAACTCGCTCACCTAAGAATCCCTTTGACTAACGCGTCAATTTCTTTCAATTCGTCTTTCAGCATCTCCCGTACCATTCCGCGCAGTTTGCCAATGCTCTTAATTTTTCCTGGGCCACCGCTTGCCAGCCATTGGTCTACTTTAGCGCTGCATTCCCTGCCCGACTTTGCCAGCCGCTGATGGACGGCGTTCTTCGCATCGAATTGAGGGATGGGAAGTTCGAGAACCTTTTTGCAGATGTCACGCGGACCCCACAAACCGCGGCTCTGCATCGGTTTAATCAGCTTGTCAACCACGGGCGCGTTGAGAACAGCCGCCAGGTAAGGGGCCTCGTAGCTGTTGATTGTATCGTAGTAATAAGTCTTGTAATCCGCAAGGAATCCATGCGCCGTGAGACACTGCCCATCGATTTCAAACTCAATTGGCTCGTTTTCAACGACTGCCGCGGTCAGAAATGTGCCAGAAGTATTGTAAATGATCCGATACTCGGCTTGTAAACTTTGTGCCGTCAGCGCATGAAATCGGTCAAGCCGTTCGTAGACGTTCATACGTGCTGCTTTTGCACTGCGCCGCCTGGCCCATTCTTCCTCCGCTTTCTCCAGCCACTGCGCCAGATGCAAGAAGCCGCGTTGACGGGCTCCGTTAGCATCAATCAGCTTATAGTGGTCTCCTTCTGGCTCAATTGGCAGCACGAGAAGACGGTAATCAAGATGCCCAAAGGGAAGCAAGTCTGTTGAGAGAAGGGTCGCATAGAGAAAGCGATTTTCCACCATATCTTGGAAAAATACACTTTTATATGCATCCTTAGCTTGCTCTTTTGCCTGGTCAGCCGTTTCCAGCGGTGGCAAATTAGGGTTGAATCCGAGCGGTGATGGTCTCAATTGTACAAACCAGAACGATCGGGGGAAAATCGTTGCGCCCAGCATAAATTGCTTCTTGTAGTAGCTCTCCCCTCGCGTGATCATAGCGGTCCCCGTGGCCCAGAAGGAACGCTGGCCCCGAATATGAACCGAGAACTCAACATCCTCCACCGTGAGTGCACTCTCAGCCTCGGCAAGCAAGGCGTTTTTCCGTTTCAGTTTTCCGTTCAGGAGTTGCCCCGCGACGGGATACTTAACTTTCGCGGTTTGGCTCTTCTCAGCTATCAAAACACAGGCAGGCACATTGAACAGTGGCTTAACGTTCTCGCAGTCCCAAACCTCACCCCAAAAGAGATTTCGCCTTGCGTCTTCGCTGAATTTGAAGGCACGCTTGCGCAGTCCGTCGTGCTGGTCGGCGCTGAACAAACTCCTGGGCAAAACGAATGCAATCGTCCCACCGCTTTTAAGATACAAGTCCGCCGCTCTCACCAGGAACAGCGTCGCCACCTCCATCTGGGTAATAAGTTCACCCCGTCCGGTAAGGAGTTTGTACTCCTGCGTGATTTGCCGTTTCAGAAAAGCCTGATAGACGGGTTCCATGAAGCGGAAGGCGAGCCACGGTGGATTGCCCATAACAAAATCAAATCTGCGTTTGAAAAAGAGCGGTTTGTAGATGTTTTTCAGGACGAACGCCCAAATCGTGTCGCGATCGCTATCAATAAAGTGTTTCAATACCTCCGCAATAGCATAGAGTGAGAGAACGAGACCATCATCGTCGATTCCGGGAAAATGTTGTGCCACGAGGAAATTACGAAATGGTTCCAATGTGATAGGTTTGCCCTTGTTTTGCCGTGCGAACTCTTTCGCCAGTTCAATCGCTTGATCAAAGAGTCCAACATCCTTAACCAGCAACTCAGGCAGATGGATTTCTTTCCCGTCAAGTTCAACGCGGTAGCCTGGCAACTGCTCTACCAGGGCTCCATTTGTTACACCTATTTTTTGCTGTTTTACTAACTCCGGTAACTTGATCGCGTCTGCAAGGTAGACGGGGATTGTAACCGTGCCCCTCCGTTTCTTCAGCAAGTCACCGAGAGCAAGGATATAGTTGGTCTTGGCAATGATAACCGCGAGGGGGTGAATGTCCACGCCATACACCGAGTCGAGAATATGGCGGAGCGTCTGTAACGAGCCTCCGAGCCTTTCACGCTTTTCGCGGATGGCTAAATAGAGAAATGTGCCTGAACCACAGGCGGGGTCAAGCATCGCTCCGTGCGGGTTGGCATCAAGCAATTTGCGGACCATGCGGTGGGCAAGCCAATCGGGGGTGTAGAACTCACCCAGGTCGTGCCGCGTTTCGGGATCTACCAGTTCTTGATACAGTGATTTTAACACATCTTCCGAGAGTTCACGCAGATTGTAATTCTGCAACAGGCTAAATAACCAGCGCACCACACTGACACCAATTTTTACGGCCTCTGCACGTGCCAGCCAGGAGAAGAAATCCTCCTCGATGAAATTCTCAATCCCCTGAGCCTTGAACAATTGCCCTTCAAGCATCTCGACGATTTGCGCGTCTTCAGGCAGTCTCGTGCTTTCGCTGATGCGCATCCACGACATCAGTTTCGCCAGAGTGGCCAGGTAGGTGTGACGAACAAAGAGTTCATCGCCAGTTACCTCACTACCATACACGATACGGAGATACTTCTCCCAACTATCATAAATGACCGCGAAGGCGCTCTGTGCCTTAATCTCTTGCCACAGTATTAGAAGAGCGCTCGTGGCGGTTTGAACGGCGTGGCTTTTCACGCCGAAATCACGCACAATTATCTCGCTGGTCGGATGTAGAATCTCTTTGCGTAAGAAATAGCGGTCGAGCCAGTAGAAAATCTCTTGAGGTTTGAGTTTTGTCCAATCCGCTTCTTCAAGCACTTGTAAGCACACATCATCTGGCGCCACATCTTTGGTGATGGCGTTGACGAATGTCGGCGAATAGGTTATGAAGTGGACACCATCTGTGGCGATACAGAGGTAGGGTGTGCGGGCATCGGGGGGTTCCTGGGACCAGAGAATCGCCACATAGCGGCGCAATTGCTCTTCGGCTTCGCCGCGCTTTTTGGGAATATTTACCTCAAACTCAATAATGATATTGCCAAAGAGGTTGTCCGCTCTGCCTTTCAGAATACGATCTTTCTGCCTCACCTTCAGATATTGCTCAATGCCAGTGCTATAGGTCTCGATGAAGTTGGGTTCAATGCTGAGGAGTTGCTGGACAAGCATCGCAAAGCGGTGCGAGCGTGCTGATTCTTTGTTCAGTTGCCCCACTTCGCGCAAATATTGTGGGATAGTATCTTCCCATTGCACCTGGCGCGTTTCAGGGATACGGACGGCTTTTTCGGTGAGTTTCGTTTTTTTTCTCACCATATCAGTGCTTTTTCCGATCCATAAAACGGCGTGCTAATTCAAAAGCTGCGGCAATACGAATGATTTTTACATCGGACAAGCCCTTGATCTCCAACAATTTCTCAAGCGGTTGATTCGCCAGCCCCTCAAGCGAACCAAATTCTTCGAGAACCTCTTCGGCTATTTTATCTGCAGGTTTCCCTCGAATGCCCGTTGAGATCAGAATAGCAAGAAGCTCTGCATCGGTGAGGCTGTCTGCACCTTGCTCTCTCAGTTTCCCCCCAGGGTGCTTCCATTTGGTTATCAAGAGTTCATCTCCTCCCATTGATTATCTGGCAAAGTCGCTGTTTCGCCACAATAAGCTAAGTAACACTTCCTTTTCGTCAGTTGGCTTGCACTAGGAACCAAGTTTGGTTACACATCTGCTTCGTGGCACACGCCAGCGCCATTTAGCTTATCGGACGGCGGGTAAGCGATGTACCCACTCTCATTGATATTCAGGAAAATAATCAGCTATATTCTCCCCATTATAGTAAACATCACATAGTAAGCGACCATAGGTAATCCTGATGGGGTTCTTAAGTTCAACTTCCTTGTTGAGTATCAAGCTTGTAAGTCTGTCCTTCGCGGTTTGATACCCTGGTTCACCTTCCTCAGGGGTATCATAACCATTCGCCCTTACGACACTTCCCGTCTGCTCATTCCATTTCCAATTAGGTGATACTTCAAAAGTATCTCCATCAATTACTTTTATCACTGTAAAACTCATCATTGTCCTCCTTTTTGTTATTCTGCGAGTATCTCTTCTTTAAGTATTTCTTCTGCTGGTCTTTTTGTAACTTTAAGAGTCAAATCAAGATACTTAGATTCAATGTTTTCCGCTTTAATAAAGGTCCCTATTTTGTAGTCACCTTTTTTGAGTGGTGTAATAATTAAAGAGCCCAATACTAAATATGTATCTCCGTGGATTAAGGGCGCTGTATAACGAACAATCTGATTCGTCTTATCAGTATAGATTGAATAGTAACCAGTTTTTTCAATGATAAAATCATACGGGAAAATAAAACCGATTTCTATATTTTTTGCCATTCGGGGTTCACTATTTCTTATTCCTACTTTTAATTCTTGTTTCTTATTGGCTGATATTGCAATTTTACCTGCATCATTTTTAATGTCCTCGTCATCTATGGTTACATAAACATTCTCTAAAAAGTATTGAGCTCCCTCTTCCGCTTTTTCCACTAATGTTGATAATAATTCTATTGTTTTCATATCCATATCCTTTTTATCATCATCGATAGTTTTTCTTACTTCAATTATGATACCTAACAACTTCCACAAAGCAACTATGGCATAGGCAAAACATATTAAACTTACTGCGATGGATAATCCTACACAATAAATATTGGTTTTAGTTAAAATGGCTAATATTGCTCCTAAAAAGGAAATCAAAAGGGGTAGAAATAGCCGGAATATTTGCTTTTTAGGATTTAAATAAGACAATTTAGTTTCTGCGGTTTTTTTGATGGCTTCCAGTTTTTCTAAACCCTGTTTTATCTCCGCCACATCTGTCTTTTCTGCTTCTCCTATCTTTTTGAGCTGTTCCTTGATATTTTTTTCACTTTGGGACTTTTCATTTTTATATTGGGTAGCTAATTTTAATGTTCCTTCTCTGAACATAGATAATAGAACTACTAAAATGGGAGCTACAACCCCCACGAATGTAAGTATTAGATAACCAAATAATTGAATAGCCAGTTCCATTATTTCACCTCCTAAGATCGGAAAATGATAGGTATCCACATTTCATGACATAAAACTGTTCACAAAAAAGAGCTACCGTTTCGCCTAACTTCTTTATATCCGCAGTTGATTGCGGATATACCTCCAATTTGGAGTTATATCCGAAGTACGTCGGATATGCATCTCTATAGTTGACCAACAACCTCTATCCCTTCTGCCTTCCCAGCAGGACCTCTATGGCTAAGATGCCCAGGACCAACCAGAGCGCTGACCTCCAGAGCTCCCTCCCATGCCTCGCTTCCTGAATCTCCTCCTCCAGATCTGCCTTCCAGGGGATAAAGAAGGTTTTCCCTCCCCTGATTAGCCCCTCCACCTCCTTAGGCTTTAGTTGGGAGGGGTCGGACTCCCGCGGGTTAGGATTGACGGAAAATATTTCTATCTCCTGCCCATCGGAGGAGAGCTCCCATATCCCCTTTTGGTCCACCTCAGGAATGCGGACGAGGAAGTTCGTCCCCCGGACGACCGGTTTTAAACCTACCCTCTCCCCATCTGGGCGCAGGCAGGTTATCTTTCCCTTTTTTCCCTTCAGGGTTACCTCCACCCTATCCCCCACGAGGTTCTTCTTAGATGATTGGAACTTGCCGGCCGCCAGGTAGCGCATAGCCCTCTGCAGGAGGGGAACGATGAATCCTGATCGAGGCAGATCCGACCATTCCAGGTCTAAGGCTGAGGTAAAAACTATTACCCTTCCCTTCCCCACTTTCCCCTCCACCAGGGCGGGGAGTCCATTGGAGAACCAGGCCAACCCCTGACCTTCCTTCTTTGTTTCCCCTTGATAGGCCAGGTAGAAGGAAGGAGGGGCAATCTTCTTTCCTTGAAATATGCTGAAGATGGGGTGGGAGTAGTTCAGCTTCTCCAAGGAGAAGTAGATCTCCTTCTGGTGGGGTATTCCCACCAGTGGCCCTAAGGTCAAGGGGAAGATCTCGCCAAAGGAGCCCTGGTTAAAGAGACGTGGATCTATCCCCCCCCCCAGGGAGATGAATACCCCCCCTCCCCCCTGCAAGAAACCAGTAATTGCCGCCACCCGATCCGGGTTGAGATCTCCCACATTGGCTAAGGCCACCACATCAAAGTCGGAGAGGAGAAATCCAGAAAGCTCTCTCGCCTCACAGGGAGTTGTCCCCACAGAGAACCCCTTTTCCTGTAAGGGGTTTAAGGCCAACTGCAGATAGAAAACATCCTCCCTTTTGCCCCCCACACAGAGGACCTTTATCCTCTCCGGGATGGTGAAGTTGAAGTATCTTCTGTTGTCCTTGTTTAGCCCGTCATCGGGGAGCTGCACCCATCCCCAATGGTTCCCCCCACCCTCAGGGGTTATGGCAAACTTAACTTCCCCCTCGCCTCCTGGTTTGAGGTCGATGTTCTTCTGATCCACCCTTTTTCCGTCCAGGAAGAGCTCAGCCGTCAGGTTGACAAAGGGGAAGGAGGAGTTGTTCTTTACCTTGGCAACTAACCATAAGGGTTTCCCTTTCTCCATCATTCCACCGCCCTTTAAGTTTACAGATTCAACGGTGGCATTTCTGGGTTGGTTGGGCCCGGGATGAATGATGTATAGCCTCACCCCGGAAGGTATTTCCAGGCCGCGGGCGAGGAGCTTTCCCCATCCGTATCGGTGCAGATCGGTGATTAGATAGATCTCCCGGTTGAGGTTTTTGGAACGAGAGATGATGGAGATGGCTTTGGTAAGCGCCTCCTTAAGGTTTGTTCCCCCATCGGAGAGCTGCAGCTTGGCTAGCCCTTTCTCCACCAGGGAAAGGTTGTGGCTGGGAGAGGGAAGAAGTGAACGGGGGTGGTCGGAGAAGCTAACCAGAACAGCCTCATCCCCCTCTTTGAGCATACCCAAAAGGGCTTCTCCCTTGACCTGCGCCTCACGGAAGAGCCCCCCTGCCCCCATACTCAGAGAGTTGTCCAAGAGGAGCACCGCCGAGAGCTTGGCGTGTGCCCCTACCAAACCAGAGAGGGCCCCCTTTATTGCCGGACGGGCAAAGGCCAAGGCCAAGAGGAGGAGGGCTAAGGTTCTCAAGATGAGGAGAATTATCTGCCTGATCCTTACCCTCTTCATTCGTGTCTTCTGCAGAAGGTGGAGATACTTGAGGGTGCTGAAGTAAACCCTCTTCACCTTCTCCCTGTTTAAGAGGTGGATAAGCAGGGGGAGGACGCCAACAGCAAGGGCAAAGAGGAATGCCGTATTTAGGAAGGTGAGATTAAACATAACCGCTTAAAAGAGGTGTTTCCTCTTCTGTAGGTAGGCGAAGAGGGCATAGTCTAAAGGGATGGAGGTGTCCAGGGAGACATATTCAATCCTGCTCTCCCCGCATTGGGTCTTGTAGAGCTGGACTAAATCCCTGATCTGCCCCTGATACTCTCCCCTGATCTGCCAGGGCTGGGTGAGGATCTCCTCCCCGGTTTCCATATCCACAAATATGGCCTCCCTCTGGTAGGCAAAGCTCTTCTCCATAGGGTCCAAGATGTGGAAGACGATAACCTCGTTCTTTTTATACCTGAAATGCTTAAGGCCCATAAGGATATCCTCCGGCTCAGAGAAGAGATCGGAGATGATCAGGACCAGTCCCCTCCTCTTAATCCTCTCGGCCAACTGGTGAAAGGTTGAGCTCACCTGAGTGGCGTGGGAGGGCTCCAGCCTGACCAGCTCCTTCAGCAGATCATGTAGATGGCTTCTGGCTGAACGAGGGGGGAGGTAGCTGCGCATCCCTTCATCGAAGACGGCTAAGCCCACAGCATCCTTCTGTTTGAGCATCAGGTAGCTGAGGGCGGCCGCTAAATAGGAGCCATACTCCAACTTTGTTATCCCGTTTGATCTATAGCCCATAGAGGCACTGGCATCCAGGAGGATATAGGCCCTGAGGTTGGTTTCCTCCTCGTATTCCTTGATATAGTACCGATCAGTCTTGGCATAGGCCTTCCAGTCGATGTCCTTTATGGGATCGCCGGGCATATACTGGCGATGTTCGGCAAACTCCACTGAGAAGCCATGATAGGGGCTGCGGTGCAGGCCGATGAGGAAGCCTTCCACCACAAACCTGGCCTTTATCTCCATCTTAGAGAGCCTGGAGAGAAATTGGGGGGAGAGGAACTTGCGATAGTCTTGGGCCATTACTCCTTCACTACCTCCAAGAGCTTGTCCACAATTTGATCTGGGTTCACCCCATCTGCCTCGGCGGTGAAGGAGGTAACGATGCGGTGCCGCAAGACGGGCTTGGCCACGGCCTTGATGTCCTCACAGGAGGGGGAATAGCGGCCATCGAGCACCGCCCTGGTCTTGGCCCCCAAGATCATATACTGGGAGGCCCGCGGGCCGGCTCCCCAGCTAACCCAGTTTTTGATGAAGTTCGGCACCTCATCCTCAACTGGTCTGGTCTTCCTGGCCAGCCTCACCGCATAGCCAATCACATGGTCGGAGGCGGGGACCCTCCTCACCAGGGATTGCAGCCCAATTATCTCCTCCGCCCTCATCACCGTGGATAGCTCCTGAGAATAGGCACTGGTTGTCGTCTTCACGATGGTGTTCTCCTCCTGGTCTGAGGGGTAGTTTACATAGATATTGAACATAAACCTGTCCAACTGGGCCTCAGGCAGAGGGTATGTGCCCTCCTGCTCTATGGGGTTTTGGGTGGCCAGCACATAGAATGGTTCCTCCAGCTTGTAGGTAGTGCCAGCAGCGGTGACCTCATGCTCCTGCATAGCCTGCAGCAAGGCAGCTTGGGTTTTGGGGGGGGTGCGGTTAATCTCATCGGCCAGGATGATGTTGGCAAATATAGGCCCCTTCACAAATTTAAAATCTCTCCTTCCACTGGCCTTGTCCTCCTCAATTATCTCCGTCCCGGTAATGTCCGAGGGCATAAGATCGGGGGTAAATTGAATTCTCTGAAATTTCAGGTCAAGTATGCGGGAAAGGGTGCTGATCATTAAGGTCTTGGCCAGGCCAGGGACGCCAATGAGTAGGCAATGACCCCCAGCGAGAAGGGCGATAAGCAGTTCCCCGATAACTTGGTCCTGGCCGACAATGACCTTTCTCATCTCCGTTATTATCCCATCCCGGGCCTGGGCTAATCTCTCTACCGTTTTCAGGTCCTCTTTTTCCTTTACCATCTCCACCTCCATTTCTCTGAACTTATCTGACAGGATAAACAGGATTTACAGGATCTTTACCACAAACTATACAAGGAAACACTGAATGAGGTTGTTTGTCCTGTTCATTCTGTCAATCCTGTCTAAAGATGGGAATTCCTATGCCATCAAGTTGTGATTGTTCACCACTGATAACCACTTTTAATTTTCAACTTTTAATTGTTTTTCTCTGTGGGACTCTGTGGTAAACTGTTGCCCCCAATTTAATGATTAAAAAGCCTAAAGTCAACCCGATTCTAAGCTTCTTCGGGAAAGGTCAGATCTGACTTGACTTAGGGGTCTTTTTTAAGTATAAAAGGTGAAACAATCCTTAATTGTTCACCGTAAATAGAGATGAAAGAGGAAGAGACAGAGGTTATCAAAAGGGCCATCTCCGGTGACCAGGAGGCTTACTCCCGCATCTTGAGAAGCTATCGGGATGCGGTCTTCGGCTTGGTATATCGGATGATCAGGGATAGGGAAGAGGCCGATGATATCACCCAGGAGACATTCATCAGGGCCTTTAAATCCTTGCGCTATTATAGGCCCGAGTATGCCCTTTCTACCTGGCTCTTTAGGATTGCCACCAACAGATGCATTGATCACCTGAGGAAAAGGAAGATAAAGACTGTCTCTCTGGATCAGGGAATGGAGACGGAGACAGGAGAGTTGCATCGAGAGATCCCGGACACCTCCACCCGTCCTGATGAGATTTTTTTTCAAAAGAGGAGGATGATCTCCATTGAACGGGCCATTGGTTCACTTCCGCCCAAATATAGGGATGTTATTAGCTTGAAACACAAGGAGGAAAGATCCTACGAGGAGATAGCCCAAATCTTAGATCTTCCCTTAGGAACGGTAAAGGTGAGGATATTCCGCGCCCGTGAGCTCTTAAAGAAGAAGCTAAAAAGTTTCTTATAGCAGGTGGATGAAGCTTTGAATCAACTGGGCGATCAGATCTCCTGATCTGGTCAGAGGAAGAGCCAGGACATAGTTGGGCAACCTCAAGGGATGAAGACGGTCAACAACAACAAGGGTTAACAGCCAAGTAAAACCAAAGAGGAAAAGATGCAATGGCGTGAAGTTCTCTTTTTTATAACAGTTTTTATCCTCCTGACCTCCCAGGGGGTAAGAGCAAGGAGTAGATACGAGTATCCCTTCTCCCAAAACCTTAAGATTGAACCTGGGGCCAAGGTAATCATAGAGAATTTATCAGGCGACATCAGGATGAGCCAGGGGGCTCCAGGCCAGCTAATCATAGGGGGAAAGAAGGTGATCAAGGTCCCTTCCGAACGAAGTGCTGAGAAGGAGGCCAAGAGGATAAAAGTAGAGGTGAAGAGGGAGAAGGGAAAGGTCCGTATTTGGGTAAAGGATGGGCGCCACGGGGATAGGGTCTTCTTTGGATTTTGGAAGAAGGTCTCCAGTTGGGTCGATTTTAATCTCCTTGTCCCTCCGGGGACAGACTTAGAGGTCAGCTCCACCAGTGGGGATATAAGGGCAGAAGGAGTAAAGGGAGAGATAGCTATTAAGCTAACAAGCGGTGATCTCTGCTTAGAGGGTTTTGTGGGGTCGACTAACGTGCATACTACCAGTGGTGACATAAGCTTAAAAGGGATAGTGGGGCGGGTCAATATAGAGGGAACCAGCTCGGATCTGGAGCTTTCAGGCATCAAGGGGGATGTAGATATAAGCGTTACCAGCGGAGACATAGAGGGCAGGGACATTGAAGGTAACCTGACGGTGGGAGGAACAAGTGGGGATGTGGAAATAGTTAGACTGAGAGGGGACTTGCAGATATTTCTTCATTCCGGGGAGGTAAAAGCTAATGAGGTCCAGGGTGGGGTGAGGGTGGAGACAACCAGTGGGGATGTCAACATAAAGGCTGCCCTTCAGGAGGGCAAGGACTACCAGGTGGACACATCGAGCGGGGATGTTGGCTTTAAGGTAATGGGAAACAATCCATTTAACCTAATAATCGATACCGCCAGCGGTGATATCAATGTTAAAGCCCCCTTGATTATAAACTCGATTTCCAGGAACCACTTGGAGGGGAAAGTAGGAAAAGGAGGATCAACGGTGAGGATAACTACCTCAAGCGGGGATATTGAACTTTCCCAGTAGGAGGATTCTGCGACAAAACCGCGATTAAGAGAACGGTGGAGTTACTACTGGGAGCGTAAAGTAGATTATATGTCATTGCGAGCGAAGCGAAGCAATCTCAAAACACCGAATACATGTTGAGACTACGGGATTGCTTCGACCAGTTCCCTCGCTTGCGCTCGGGACAAGCCTCGCAATGACACTTGAAATAGCAAATAGCAATGTGCAAACTATAATGTGACCGAAGTAGTAACTTTATTTCATATCATCAAATTTGGGGGCTCCATGCAATCTGACATTAGGCAATACTTTGTTTTGCAAGGTGAGAACAGGTAGAGGCAGCAATATCTTTGTAAGGGTTAGAGTTAACGGCATTCGTTGTTTCTAATAAGGAGGGAATTATGCGCAAAGAGAGGAAGTTAATGGTGGCAGTCTTGACAGGATTGCTGATAGCAAGTTTTGTCGGCTGTGCCACTACACAGAAAGTAAGGGAAACAGAGAAGGCAGCGGTTAAAGTAGAGAAAGCTTCGGGAAAAAGGCTTTCTATTACCGTGGACCCCCGAATTGAGTTATTGACTGTAGTTCAGCACTTCACTTCCTGGGCTCAAAAAGGGCATATAAAGAGCGAGACTGCATACAAGGATGACATCGACCATTATTTTGGAAGGTTTAAAGATCATCCAGCCGTAGATTACGTTGAAAATTTGATTAATTCTAATTTTGCTTACGATGCGCCAGTTCAGTTCATGCTCTACCATAGTAATCCTCCGGCGCTTGTGCAAAAAACTCCATACTCGGACTACCTGATTAAAAGAGCGGGCGGCGAGGAAAATCTGATGGAGTTCGCCGATAAACTCAGAGATTTTGCTCGCAAGACAGGCTTTATGCAGTTCTATCAGGCCCATAAACCTCTGTATGACACCTTGATTGCCGAAGTGGAGTCTTTATTTGAAGGGAAGAGTTATGTTCAAGCCCTCGAAGATTTCTATGGTGAATCGAGGAATAGCTATAATCTTATTCTCTCGCCTCTGTTTTCAGGGAACTATGGGATACCAGTAAAGGCCGAAGAAAAATATGATCTCTATTCTGTAATCGGCCCTTGTTCACTTAAGGGCAAGCGCACAACATTTGCTTGCCTCAACTACCTTGAAAGTATGACATTACACGAATGGAGCCATCCTTTTATCAATCCTATGGTGGACCAACACTATGAGCTTTTTAAGAAATCTATTGCTTTATTTAGACCTATCAAAAGAATGATGCAAAGGCAGGCTTATCCCAATTGGAGGGTTACTCTTTATGAACATTTAGTGCGTGCTTGTGGCGAGATTCATCTTCGAGCCAAACTCCACAGAGATTTCAAGAAGGAGAAATCCCTAAAATACCACGAAGGAAAGGGGTTCTGGTACATTAGATATATTGAAAGTTTGCTTGACGTTTACGAAATCCACCGCGAGCAATATCCGACCTTCAGCCAATTTGTGCCAGTCATTGCTAAAAGACTTAGTCAAATTTCTGTTGAAGACCTACCAGATAGGATAACAGACTTTAGAGGTCCCTTAGATGCTATTTTCAATCGCACCGATTGCATCCATATTGTATATCCAACAGCCGTTGATGAAGAATCAATCGACATGTTAAAGAAAGAACTGAAAGGCTTTGCGGGATTTCTAACTTCGACTCGTATAGAGCCTGTAATCGTGAGCGATAAAGAGGCGCTAAAGCTCGACTGGCAGGATAAGGTCGCCTTTATTTACGGCAACGCGAGGGACAACTTGTTCCTTGCCCAGCTTGAAACTGGGATTCCGTTGGGTTTTCGTGAAGATGCCATAGAGTTTAGAGGAAAAAGATACGAAGGCGAAGGGATAGTTTTTATTTCCTGTATGCCGAATCCATTCAATAAGAAACTTCCTTTTACTTTGTGCGTTGCTAACAGACCAGAAGATCTGATCGGAGCCGGCTCGAGGATTAGTGGCCCAAGCGAGTGGTATGTAGATTATATACTCTATCGTGGTGATGAGAAATTGAATACCGGCCTGTATCATAAAGAGAAAGGCAAATGGTTTTTAACTCCTCAGGAGAAAAAAGATTGAGAAAAGGTCAAGCACTTATTAGAGCTAATTTCAGCCCTATGTCTTAACTTGCTTGACAGCATTAGAATTTTTGGAGTATACCTAAATTGTGGCTTTGAAAAGACTTACTCAGAAGCAAGCCCGTCGCTTGTGGCAGGAAAAGTTTGCGGGGGAGTCTAAGGGGATGCAACACTCCCCTCCGGCGACGGGTGGGGTTCAAATCCGGCCGACGAGTGTCGGCCGCTGAGACAGGTGGTTAGATGGAGATCAGCTAACTGCCCAGCAACGACTTGATTATCAAATATATAGATATTAAAAAAGGGGGGATAATGAGAGGAAAATTTTTTAAAGGAAGATATTGGCTATTTTTGCTTTTCCTAACTCCCTTGACTGTGGTTGGCCAAGATTCAGGCCTCCAGGATTCCGTTTCAGACACTACCTTGGGAATAGCGACTGAGGTTCACATTGGAGACGGTGGGATAACCATTGTTAAGGAGAAGAGGGGAAGGGCCTCCACGCGGGTTTACATTGATAAGAAAAAGCTATCCAAATTGAGTTCTATTCACCCCTCTAAATCGGAGAGTGGAGACATTGTCAGGTTTGGTGAGGACATCATCATAGAGGTAGGAGAGGTGGTAAGTGGGGATGTGGTGGCCATAGGAGGGGACATTCAGATAGCTGGCACTGTAGCTGGTGATGTAGTAGCCGTGGGGGGAGATGTGGTAGCCAAATCCACAGCCGTGATCAGGGGTGATGCGGTAAGTGTAGGCGGTAAGGTAACCAAAGAGCCTGGAGCCGAGCTAAGAGGTTCCAGGATTGGCACCCCCTTCCCCCCCAAGTTCTTATTTCGCTGGGGCACTAAAGGTTGGAGAGGTCCTCCTCCCTGTCCCCATCCTCGCTTCACCCCAGGGGCTGGATTCACCCTTGTCCTCTTCTTCGTCTTCCTCTGCCTCTCTCTCTTGATCACCCTCTTTTTGCCAAATCACATTAAGAGGATAAATGCCTCCATAGAGGGGGGATTTTTGAAAGCCGGTTTAGTGGGCTTCTTGGTCGATATACTCATCTTGCCGGTCTTTGTTATGCTCTGCATCACCATTATAGGGATTCCTGTGGCCTTTTTGGTAGAGCCAATCGTCCTCTTTGTAGCTATGATCCTGGGTTTTGCCGGAATCAGCCTCTTCTTAGGGGAAAAGATAAACCAAACCACCAGTCTAACTCTCTCCTCCCCTCTAACCAAGGTATTAGTAGGAGGAGTAATCATAGAACTCCTTCCCTGCTTGGCCATCCTGACGGGAATAGGAGGGGGGATTCTTGCTCCTCTCTCCTCGGTTTTGCACATTATAGGCTGGCTAACCCTCTATATCGGGTGGACGGTAGGATTTGGGGCTGTATTTCTCACCAGATTTGGCACGAGGGCTCTATTATCGGAAAAGACTCAGATTCAAGAGGGAAAAACCACAGAAACTTCAGAGCAGACCAAAGAGGCTTCAAGAGATTAGGGTAATCCCTTGGTCAAAATTTATGGTCGATAGCCCGACTTTACTATGAATTTCTAAGCGGTCAGTTGGCGTAGGCAGTTATTCCTCCGGCCACATTATAGTTTGCACATTGCTATTTCAAGTGTCATTGCGAGGAGCGTAGCGACGAAGCAATCCCGTAGTCTCAACAGGTATTCGGCGTTTTCAGATTGCTTCGCTGCGCTCGCAATGACATGCACCCTACTTTACGCTCCCAGTAGTATTTCCTAAAAGTGAGGTGGTAGAACCCCGATTCTACCACCTTCTTCTCCTACCGTCAGGCGAAGCACTTGACGGTTCGTCAGGGAATGGTTAGATGAGGGTATCTGACCTTTAATCGTTAATTTGGTTCCCTAACAAAAGGAGGATCTAATGTTTTGGAGAAAAATAAATTCCACATTTGCTTTTTTGGTTCTCCTCTCCTTCGGAGTTCAAACATCATTTGCTCACCAGTATGAGGAAACCTTGGATAGGACTTTCGCTCTAAAGCCCGGAGGTGAGCTCATCTTGATCAATACCAACGGTAAGGTCACCGTTAGGGCGTGGGATCAGGAAAAACTGCGGTTGAGAGCAGAGTTGAGGGTTGAGGCTCAAAATAGAGAAGAGGCGAGGAAGATAGCAGAGGAGGCGATAGCGATCGATCAGACACCTGAACAGATTCAGATCGAGACGAAGAGGGAGAAAGTGATCAGCCTGTGGAAATCGCTCTTTGGGAAGAAGAAGAGGTCAAAGGTGTGCAGAGTGGACTATGAGCTTACCCTCCCCCGCAGGACTGATCTGGATATAAGATCGGTAAACGGGGGAATCGGGATAACCGATATCGAGGGAGGAATAGAGGCAAGGACCACCAACGGGGGGATTGGAATCTCAGGGGTTTCCAGCTCTGTAAATGCTCACACCACAAATGGTGGCATCAAGGTGGAGTTAAATGAAGTTAGCCCTGATGAATCAATGAGCTTTACTACCACAAACGGTGGTATAAAAGTCTGTCTTCCCCAGACCATTAAAGCTGATATTTCGGCCCGCACCACCAATGGAAGGATTCACACTGATTTACCCCTGGAAGTCAAGGGTAGTTTTAACAGCAGAAATATCAAGGGAAAAATCAACGGAGGAGGTGCTCTAGTTAAGCTTAACACGACCAATGGGGGGATAAGCATATTGTCGGTTAGTGAAAAAGGGGATAAACATTGAAAAGGAGGGGGGAAGAACCTCGCTCTTCTTCACACATTTCACCTTTAGCCTTCTAAGATCTTGAAGTTAGAACTTCTTCTTAAATCCCCTAAGATGGATTCCTGGGTGGGGATAGAGCTCGGCCCAGTACGCGCCCAATTTCCTTTTTGGATAGACCATCTCCCAGCAGGAGAGAAGAAAGCCGCCTTCCGCTGGCTGGTGGATCTCAATCTCCGTGCCCTGGCACCGTTTTAGGCAGATGAGAACAGCCCAGCAAAGCCGCAACTAAAAAAGGCCACAGATTACACAGATTTCAGTGAATCCTTAGAACACGAATAACACTCATTAAAATCCCAGTCTATCATCTCTGCATAACGACAAAGCTTACCTGCTGCTATGTAACACAGCGGAATAGCGGTCAGGTGCAGTGCCTTGTTAGCCGTTATCATGCTACCTTGTGTTTTGCAATTAGCTCGCGTATTTTTGGTACTAGCTCTCTTGGGACTTCCATCACCGTTTGACCCAACTCCTCAAGTGCTGCCTCGTCTTCAGCAACGGCTTCTTCTTCAGACTGTGATTCATAATGAGCTATCACCCTTTTTACACGTTCAGAGTCCCAGCCTGGTGGGAATTTACTTTGTTTCATTTTTTCTTTCTCCTCCTACGGCGACGATATGCAATTAATGGCTTACCTCGTAGTTCATAAGCTGTGATTACAAAAACGCTATTCGGAGCTGGGTCGGGAACATAGATTACTCTAAGGTAAAGTCCGCCTGATGTTCGTCCAATAGCAACTCTTGATCCTTCTCGGCCTGGTCGATCTTCTCCAGGATTTGAGAGAAGCTCTTCCACTTCTGTTTCCTCAACATCATGTCCGCAGATATGAGGTAATTCTGTTTCTGGATCAATGTAATAACGAATATTCAATATGCTACCTTTCCTGTCATTATTTTATCAGCTAACGACCAAGCTCACCTGCTGGCAATGAGCGCTAGCGAATTGCCAGTCAGGTGGAGCGATTTGTTATCTGCCAGTATTATTCTTTGATATTTCATCGAGTGCCCAAGAAGCTCTCTTCCGAACTTTCCGATCAGGGTCTTTTGATACCTTTTGTAAAGCTGGGACAGCAGCTTTAGCATCTGGACCTATCATTCCGAGTATTTCAACAGTATAATACCTAATCCGCCAATCATCATTCTCTAAGTACCGTATAAGGTCTGGAATTATTTCCTTTGCCTTTGGCCCCAGCTTTTCTAATTCTACTATTGCTTGCCACCTAACTGCGTCAGATGGGTCATCCAATTTATCCACTAGTTCTTTCAATCGAGATTTACTTTGATTAGGAAATTGTTGCTTGATATTCTTGTCAATGTTATCCCCAGCTTTTTCAAATATCTTGCTCAGTTTTAGTCTATCTTCTTCAGGTAATAAATTAAATGCTTTTTGGTTTAACTGTTGCATTATATTTATTTCGTTTTCTGTCAAGGAAGCATAACCATATTCATTAAATCGGACTTGTAAAGCTATAAGCCGCTGTTTTTCGTCATCGGGTAATAGATTAATTGCTTTTTGAGTGAGTTCTTTCATGAGATTTATATCATCCTGGTCCATAGATGAAACTGCTTCACGAACTTTGTCTTCTAGTAATTTCGTCTCTTTTGGGTATTTCTTAATGTGTTCTGGCAAATTCGTGGATTCTCTACTTGCAAAATAGATAATAAACAAGATGAATATAACTCCTAAACCTACTAATATCTTCCTCCATGTCCAATAATTTTTTTGATTAAACTGTTCCATACAAAACTCCTCTCACAAATCTACCTTCATACCTTTAATAGTGGCAGATAACGGCATGGGCATAAGCTGCGTCAAACGCTTGAAAATACCGAAAATAGAAAAAACATGTCACGGCGTTTGGCGTCAGCTTGATGCCCGGGTTAGGCTAAACTTCCTTTACCAAAGTTTGCTATCATCTGCCAAAATACGGTCAAGTCGAGAATGAAGAATTACTCTATTGCAGGCAGCTTGGTTTGTCACTCCTGTTTTGGAGGCACGTTAGAGTTGAAGCAATCGTATACGATCTTCCAAGAACCATCAGATTGCCTTTCAAAAAGGCACAAGTCTTTACCATCTGGCATAGCATTAATCGTCTCGCCACCTGCCTTTGGAGTCATTCTCAATGTGTATGTACATCGAGTTAATCCCAAGTCGCCATATACCTTAGCATCCTCTATACTATGGATGGCTATATCTAAATTCATCTGATCGAATGCGGGCTTCATTCCTTCTCGTATCTGCTCTTTCCCGATTCTAGCAGGAGTGTCTGGCGGCATCTGTATCCCGTCATCAGCCCATAGGGAAATCCAAAGATCGAAATCTCCAGTGTTACAACCGACGGCATATTGGTTTAACATCTCTTTGATCGCAGTGATATCGGCTTCCACATCTACCTCCTTTTTGCAACTAAAAGTAAAGCAAAGCATCGCTGAAGTGATAACTAAGATGGTTGTTGAGAGTATCCAATTTGATTTTTTCATTTTCTCCTCCTTACTGGTTAGACCAACGTTTAAATTTTGAGTAACCCCAAATGTATCATTTGGGAGTTAATTTGCATAAAATGTCTATAGACATCACCTCCTTCAACATTGGGTTGTTGAAATTACAAGCAGCCTAACGACCAAGCTCACCTGCCGCTATGGAGCGTAGCGGAATAGCGGTCAGGTGCAGCGCCTTGTTAGACCGCTTCTTATCAGCCTGCTACCACCTGAATGATGACAGCAATTGCGGTTGTAACAATGACGCCAGCACCAAACAATACATAATCTCGTGTTGCACTCCGCTGTTGTCCTGATTCCAATAGCTTAGCAAAATGCTCCGCTACGGGGATAGGTGTGCTTTCCAACGCCTCGATTTTCTCCTTAAGCTCCTTCTCGCGGGTCTCCAAGGCCGCCAAATCCGTTTCAAGCTTCTGAACCGCGCCTTCTCTGCTGCGTGCCACTTGAGCTAATTCTGATAGCACTGAATCAACTTCCCGTGACGCTTTCGTTAAACTCGCAGTCAGCTGCGCAAGGCGTTCGCTGTACGGCTTTTCTGGTTCCCTTCGGATTCCGAGAAGGTGCCGAAACAGCTTCTGTATCAACTTACTCGACGCAACTCCGCCTGCTACAAGGCTGGCAAGGCCTGCGATTATGGACGCGAGAACCTCAATTCCCATGGCTAATTCTCCATACGCGGTCTAACTACTGTTTATATGGTTTTAATATAACACTACTTTCCGGTATTCCTTCCGTATAAGCCACCACAAGGAAATTCCGTCAAGCTGTTCCGTTTCAAAGCCTGGCGACCGCACCGGTGTCGTTCCAGCGTCTTATGCGGTGTCCGCATAACACCCTCCTCCTTTAGGCTTCACAATGTGTCGGCAGGGCTGCGCACACCTCGACCGCCTCTATTCAGCACATGCATGTAAATAGAGGTCGTATCTTTAATATTAATTTTTTTGCAATGAGAGGTTGGTATTTATATTATGGGTTGAAGATATCGAAGAGTCAAAACCAAAGATGTGACCCCCTTTCATCTAAGCATTCTCCTCTGTAGGGGTCGGATTCATCCGACCCGATTATTCGTTTCTTAACACCTCCTTAGCTTTGTGGAGCTGTCACGATTGAAGGAGACTTAGCTTAAATAAAATATCAATTCCAATCGTAGTTGTCAAGCGAAAATCTCTCCAATACCCCCAAAAAATGGTAGCACTACACCACGGAATCTCACGGAACTGAAGGGCATTGTGCTGGCAGGGCTCTGCCTTGACAGCCACCCCTATTGTTTTTCTGTGCCCTTCCGTGTTCATCCGTGGTCTATCATTCTTCTTTTTCTGGTGGCAGAAGGGGGTTTCTGCCACCGCACTTTATTTCGGTAGGGCAGGAAAAAAAGAGAAGAGCAATGGGGCTGAGGTCCAGACCCCGTTGATCTCTATCAATAGCTTAGATCATTCTTAATTCTCCATTCTTCATTCTGCATTCGCAGCTTCGCTGGGATACCTGACTGCTAACTGCTGACTACTGACCCCTGTGAACTGTCGCAAGAAGGGCAATCCTTTTTTATTTGACTTATCCCAGCCAATGAGTTATTTTCCCTCTGTAAAGGAGGAGCCGATGTTTAAAGGATCGCTGGTGGCCTTAATAACCCCCTTTAAAGATGGGCGGGTAGATAGGGAGAAGCTCAGGGAACTGGTGAATTTCCATTTGGAGAATGGCACGGAGGGGATTGTTCCCTGTGGGTGCACGGGTGAGGCCTTTACCCTAAGTTTTGAGGAGAGAGGGGAGATAATTGAAACTGTGGTGGGGGAGGCAAAAGGGAGAATACCAGTTATCCCTGGGACAGGGTCCTCCAGCACCCGGATGGCCCTTGAACTGACCAGGGAGGCCAAGTTAAGGGGGGCTGATGGAGCCCTGGTTATCACCCCTTTCGGCAACAAGCCAAACCCGGAGGGAATTTACCAGCATTATGCCCGAATAGCCCAAGAGGTAGAACTTCCTATAATCCTCTACAATGTTCCCTCCCGTACCGGAACGAGCATTTCCCCTGAGGTTGTGGCTAGGCTCTCCAAAATACCCAACATAGTGGGGATAAAGGAGGCCAGTGGCTCCCTGGATCAGGTCTCCCGTATCCTGAGTCTCTGTGACATAACCGTTCTCTCCGGTGATGACAGCTTGACTCTGCCTATGCTAATGATTGGGGCAAAGGGGGTTATCTCCACCGTGGCCAACCTTGTTCCCCAGGACATGGCCGGTTTGGTGAATGCCTTCTTCCAGGGAGATCTGGAGAGGGCCAGAAAACTGCATTTCAAGCTATTTCCCCTGATTAAAGCCCTTTTTCTGGAGGGCAACCCCGCCCCGTTGAAGGGAGCAATGAAACTTATGGGTCTGCTTAACGGGGAGCTGAGGCCTCCCTTATCCCCTATATCCGAAGGAAATCTCAATATCCTCCAGGGGGTAATGAGGGATTACGGCTTGGTTGGCAGATGATAGAAATTACGGTCTGCGGAGCCGGGGGAAGGATGGGAAGGAGGGTGGTGGGCCTTCTGGCCCAGGATGGAGACTTTAAACTATCCGGGGCAATAGAGGCCCCAGGAAACCCTTTCTTGGGAAGGGATGCTGGGGAAATAGCCGGAGTTAGCCCTTTAGAGGTTCCTATGAGGGACTCCTTGACCGGGGCAAAGGGGGTGGTGGTCGATTTTACCAATCCTAAAGTTGCCCTTGATCACCTGCAATTCTGCGTGGAGAAAGACCTTCCTATGGTTATGGGGACAACAGGGTTCTCTTCCCAACAGGAGGAGAGGATTAAGGAGCTGGCCCCTCAAATCCCCTGCCTGGTTGCGCCCAATATGAGCGTGGGGGTAAATGTCCTCTTTGGCATAATAGACGAGGTGGCAAGGTTGTTGGGCTCAGGTTGGGATGTGGAGATAGTGGAAGCCCATCATAGGTTCAAGGGCGATTCCCCCAGCGGCACGGCCAAGAGATTGGCCGAGATCGTTTCCTCCCAAACTGGTGGGACACCAATCCAAGGAAGAAAGGGAAAGAGGGAGGCGAATGAGATTGGCCTCCATTCTGTGCGTGCCGGGGATATTGTGGGGGAACATACGGTTATCTTCGGAGGATTGGGGGAGAGGTTGGAGTTTACCCATCGGGCCCATTCCAGGGATTGCTTTGCTCGGGGAGCCCTTCTGGCTGCCAAATTCGTGGCTCAGGCCCCCAAAGGCCTCTATGGAATGGCCGATGTATTAAAACTGTGAGAGTTCACGGGGGTCAGGGATCGGCAATCAGCGGTCAGCGATCAGTGATCAGCTGTCAGTTGTTGGTTGGCAGTTGTTCCAAAGTTTATTGCACAGAAATTTCTATTTTGTAGACAGGATGACCAGAGCAAACAAAAATCCTGTTATCCTGTCAAAAAAGCACTGCCGCAGGCGGTTAAGTTAAAAAGGGGTGAGAAGGATGAAATATTTCCTTGTTTTGATCGGAATTTTTCTGCTGGTTCCCGTTGGATGTGAAAAGGGAAAGAGGATAACCCCACCCGAGGAGCATACCTTCCAGGTAGAAGGTGTAGTGGTGAGGGATCTAAACACGGGTATGGATATAGCCTCAGTATCTGTGGAGAGGGACAGCGTTCCATTTTTAGATGCTCAAGTTAAGGTAAATGGCCACGAATTGGGTCTTATAGATACCTCAGGGATTTATTATCTGATGGCTCCAAACCTTTTCCCTTCCCTCTCCCCCTGTTCCCTTTTTGTCTTCAGCGAGCCGGACAGCTATACGGTTGAGGGGTTGGCAGTTATGCCTAAGGATTTTGAGATTGATACCATATCTCACCAGAACTATAAATATGGTTCAACACCTCGGCCCACCGTCGAGTGGACTGTCTCGGATAGCGCCAGGGGATATTTCATCTCAGTAGTAGGGGTGGAAGAAGCAGATAGCGCCGAGAGATTTACTCAGATTTCCTCTTATAATCAGAGGTCAGCTTCCATCCCGTGGGAAACTTTTTGGAGGGAAGGCACAACTGAACCTCTCCCTGGTCCCTATGTGGTCTGGGTGGTTGCCTACAACAGAAGCTTTGTCGGCTATTACGATATTCCCTTCCCAATCCCTGATGGCCTTCCTCAGGGGAATATCGAGGGGGATCAAGGGACTTTTGGGGCAGGGGTGATCGCGGTCCCGGATACCATTTGGGTAACTACCGGGGAATAGAAAAAAATTTTCACCCTCTCCTTAGTCCTCCCCCTTCAAGGGGGAGGAAAGTGTTTAGAAATCCTGCTTGGCTGCGTGCATCTGCGTTCCATATAGTTCGCCCGCAGGGGGCTAAGTTATAGATTTGCAGGTAACATCTTGGATTGGCTGGGCTGTTCATTGTAGAGAGGAGACGGATAGGCCCAAGAGTTTTTACTTACAAAGTTCTGGTAGGGCAGGAGCCCTACCGGCACAGAAGATCCTGAGGATATGTACTACAATCTTGCAAGATCTTGTTTTTTTGACAAAGTTTTTCGTAGCAACCGCAAAGCCTCTAAGTTCGCAGAGAAAATAGAAAGCAAAAGAGAGATGAAATAAAACGATTAGTTAATAATCTTTAAACTTTGCGCCCTTTGCGACTTTGCGGTGAATTATTTGATTGCGGCTTTGCCGTGCTGCGTTAATCTGCGTCCTATAGAGTTTGTCCGAATAGCGCAAAATTCAAGAGCAAAGGAAGAGAGGAAGAGATGGAAGATCCACGCTACCAGAAATTAGCGGATGTTCTGGTTAACTATTCCACCAAGGTGCAGAAGGGGGAGACGGTGGTCATCTCCTCCGGCTTTGATGGCCTCCCCCTGGTAAAGGAGATAGCCAAACTATGTTGGCAAAGGGATGCCTTTCCCAGGATCCATTTTGGGGATGAGAGTTTGACCTATCTAAGATACAAGCACTCATCCAAGGAAGCCTTAGCCAGGGAGCCCCAGATTGCCCTTTATGAGATGAAACACAGTGATGTCTGGATAGGCTTGATGGGAAGTCGCAATACCAATGCCCTGAACAATGTGGACAGTGAAAAGTTGGTTATCTCTCGCAAGGCGGCGCTGAAGGTCAACAGGGAGAGGGTGAGAAACACTAGGTGGAACCTCTGTTGTTCTCCCTCTACCGGTTTGGCGCAGAACGCCTTTATGTCCTTAGAAGAGTTTGAGGATTTTCTCTTTGGGGCCACCCTTTTGGATTGGAAGAAGCTCTCCCAGGAGATGGACCCTCTCGTTTCCCTGCTCACCGAGGGCAAGGAGGTCAGGTTGGTGGGGAAGGAAACCGACATTAAGTTGGGTATTGAGGGAAGGAAGGGGCTGAAATCCGATGGGACCAAGAATATGCCTGGTGGAGAGGTGTTTACCTCTCCGGTGCGGCCTACCGTAGAGGGTCATATCTATTTTGACTTTCCTGGCAGGCAGGTTAAACAGGTCAAGGATATAAGGCTGTGGTTTAAGAGGGGGAAGGTGGTCAAGGCTACGGCCAGTTCCAACGAGGATTACCTGCATCAGGTATTGAAGACCGATAGCCTGAGTAATTCCTTGGGAGAGTTGGGTATAGGCACAAACTGGGGCATAACTAAGTTTGTTGACAATATCCTCTTCGATGAGAAGATAGGGGGGACAATTCATCTTGCCCTGGGTGCGGGGATGAAGGAGTGTGGGGGCAATGACCGATCGGCCATCCACTGGGATCTAATTAAGGATATGAGAAAGGGGGGGGAGATCTACATAGACGGAAAGTTAGTGCAGAAGGATGGCAAGATGCTTATCAAGGGATAGGGGAATTGGCTTTAGCCCTTGGTTTCTCCTTCTGTCTCTCCGCTATTCTGGCCCTTCTTCTTACCCCCTGGATAAGAAAATGGGCTTTGATCAGGGGGGTGGTGGATCGGCCAGGAGGTAGGAAGACCCACCAGTCTCCCACCCCCCTTTTGGGAGGAGTTGGTCTCTTTATTACCTTTATGGTGATCTTGATCGCTCCCTTCTTCCTTTGGAGAAGGCTCTTCTTGCAGGGAAGGGAATACCTGATGGGGATAATCATCGGCTCCTCCCTCATCTTTCTGCTGGGTATCTATGATGACCTTAAGGGGGCTTCCCCATTATTGAAGATAGGGGTGCAGCTAATAGCCGGTCTGGTTCTGATCAATTTTGGCCTGGCGGTTACCGTCCTAAGCAATCCCTTTCGCCATCCCCTCTACTTGGGATGGTGGGGCATACCGTTAACCCTACTGTGGGTTGTCTTTATAACCAATGCCCTTAACTTGATTGATGGCTTAGATGGGCTGGCCGCTGGGGTCTCTGCCATAGTGGCCTTGGTCCTCCTTGTTGTTGGCCTAAAAAGGGAGGCGGCCTTGACCGCATTTCTCGGTGCGGGCATAGCTGGTGGTTGCTTAGGGTTTCTCCGCTATAATTTCCCCCCAGCCCGCATCTTTATGGGGGATGCGGGGAGTATGCTGTTGGGCTTTCTCCTGGCCTCCATCTCCCTGATCAGGCCCCTGAAATCAGTTGCTGCCGTTGCCCTATTTGTTCCCATTGTGGCCATGGGGGGACCCATTGTGGAGTCGTTCACCACCATAGTAAGACGCTTCTGGAGGAGGAGGAACCCCTTGACTGCGGATCGAGGTCATATTCACCATATCCTCTTGGATCTTGGATTTACCCCAAAAGTTACTGTGATCATCATCTACCTTATCTCTGGCCTTTTCGGCCTGATCTGCGTGGGTTTTGCCACCTCTAATCCCAGATTTATGGTTATCATTTTTATCGCATTAACCTTGGCTAGCCTGGTCGGGATCATTAAGCTGCACAGCTTGCATAGGGGGAGAAAGGGAAGCAATGGCTAATTTTGTCTTGGATTTTGAAAAGCCTATTGTGGAGTTAGAGAAGAAGATTCAGGATATGAAGGAGTTTGGAACGACTTCGAATATAGAGCTCTCCGCGGAGATAAAAGGTCTGGCAAGGAAGTTGGAGAAGTTGCAGAGGGACATATACTCCCATCTTACCCGCTGGCAGAGGGTGCAATTGGCCAGGCATCCGGACCGTCCCTATTCCCTGGACTATATAAGGCTGATGGCTGAGGAGTTCGTGGAGCTCCATGGGGATCGGTCTTTTCGAGATGACAAGGCAATTATCGGTGGGTTGGCCAAGTTCAATGGACATCCCTGTATGTTCATTGGTCACCAGAAGGGAAGGGGGACAAAGGACAACCTTTACAGGAACTTTGGTATGCCCCATCCGGAAGGGTATAGAAAGGCTCTGAGATTGATGAGGATGGCGGCGAAATTCCAAAAATCAGTGATTATCTTGGTGGATACCCCAGGGGCCTATCCGGGGATAGGGGCTGAGGAGAGGGGACAGGCAGAGGCCATAGCCAGAAACCTCAGGGAGATGTCTAAGCTGCCCGTTCCCATAGTTATCTCTATTGTGGGGGAGGGGGCAAGTGGGGGGGCTTTGGGGATAGGGGTGGGAGATATGGTGCTGATGATGGAGAACTCCTGGTATTCGGTCATCTCGCCGGAGGGCTGCGCGGCCATTCTCTGGAGGGACAGGGCGCAGGCCCCCCAGGCGGCAGAGGCCCTCAAGGTGGCCTCTGGGGACCTGATTAACTTGGGGGTGATTGATAAGATCGTTCCTGAGCCCCTGGGAGGGGCCCATCGGGATCCCTCTCAGGCCGCTAAGCTTTTAAAGGCGGAGATCTCCAGGGAATTGAATAGGTTGAAGAGGCTTTCCCCGGAGGTGCTTATCAAGAGGAGAAGGGAGAAGTTCCGCTCAATGGGGGTCTTTATAGAGTAAAAGAACATTGCGGAATTTCTTAGAAATTCCGCAATGTTGGGGGATGTTTGAAGCCCCGACTTAGGTCGGGATTCAATCTTGACAGCGGAGCAATCCGAGCTGACGCAGGATTGCGGAGCTCCATAGGGTCGTGAGACCCTATGGAGAAGTTAGCGACTGCAAAGGAGCTAAGTTCTGATGGAGGAGACAGATCTTTTAGTGATTGGGGGTGGCCCAGCCGGTTATGTGGCGGCTATCAGGGGAGCGCAGCTGGGGGCTAAGGTTACCCTGGTGGAGAAAGGGGAAATCGGTGGGGTCTGCCTAAATCGCGGCTGCATCCCCACAAAGGCCCTCCTGGCGGTGGCCGAACTTTATCATAGATTGGGGAAACTCTCCTCCTTTGGCCTAAGGGCGGAGGGCATTGGCTTTGATTGGGAAAGCATTATGCAGAGAAAAGATCAGGTGGTAAAGAGACTGGTGGGGGGGGTAAACCATCTCCTGCGGGCCCATAAGGTAAAGATAATAGAGGGCCAAGCAAGATTTTTGGGACCTCAGGTTATCGAGGTCGCGGGGAAAGGGAGATTCAAGGCCAAGAAGGTAATTGTGGCCACCGGGTCCCGTCCCAAGCAACTTCCCATCAGAGGTTTAGAGGGTCCAGGGGTTTTGAACAGTGACTCTGCCCTGGCTTTGGAGGAGGTTCCCGCCAACCTACTTATCATTGGGGGAGGGGGGATTGGGGTGGAGTTTGCCTTTATCTATGGGTTTTTTGGCTGCCAGGTTACTTTGGTTGAGCTTATGGATCACATCATCCCCACCGAGGATGAGGAACTTTGCCTCCAACTGGAGAGGGTCTTGAGTAGGGAGGGGGCAAAGGTTTATACTAACTCCCAAGTTAAGGAAGTATCGTTTAGTGGTGGGTTATATTCCGCTTCCTTAGAGACCCCTACTGGTGAGGTCGAAGTTGCTGTCGAGAAGATACTTATGGCCCCGGGAAGGGAGCCCTATTTTAATGATTTGGGATTGGAGGAGATAGGAGTTAAAGTGGAGGATGGGGCCATAGCGGTGAATGAGTTTTTACAGACAAACATCCCTACCATCTACGCTGCCGGCGATGTCATTGGAGGTTATCTGCTGGCCTATGTGGCCTTCAGGGAGGGGGAGATAGCGGCTGAAAACGCTTTAGGGGGAGATGTGAGGGCTGACTATCGCTCCGTCCCTCGGTATTGCTTCTCCTGGCCAGAGCTGGCTGCGGTAGGCCTCACCGCAAAGGAAGCTAAGAGGTTAGGCTATGAGGTGAGCATAGGCAGGTTTCCCTTTGCCGCCAATGGGAGAGCTCTGGCCGAGGGAGAGGTGGAGGGATGGGTGAAAGTGGTGATGGAGAAGGGAACGGAGGAGATCTTAGGCATACACATCTTGGGCTCCCGGGCTACCGATCTGATTGCGGAGGCTGCTTTAGCCATCCAGATGGGGGCTAAAGGATCGGATTTTATGAGGACATATCATCCTCATCCCACTTTCTCCGAACCCTTGAGGGAAGCATCTTTGGCGGCTTTGGGTCGGCCGCTACATATCCTCTGATCCAGAGAAATATACTACTGAGGCCACCAAGTAGATTACATGTCATTGCGAGCGAAGCGAAGCAATCCAACCTCTGAATGGAGGTTCAAACTATGAGATTGCTTCGTCGCTACGCTCCTCGCAATGACCAATGAAATACCAAAGTGTAAACTATAATGTGTCCTGAGTAATAGCGTTTGTCGGAAGTTGAATTCATGGTATAAGAACTTCCATTTTTAGCTAGGATAGGCAACATTCATTAAACGCCGAAAATCACTAAATAATAAAAAATGCTCAGGGAAATGTGCGTTCTAATTTTTCGGTGTCATGCGGTGTTTCCCTGTATAATTTGGGATAAAAATCCTGTTATCCTGTCAGAAAAATTTTTGCCGCAGGTGGCTAAGCTCTGAAAGGGGGAGAGATGGAACAGAAGGGGGGTATTTCGCAGGTTGATACCAGCGGGATTAAGCACAAGATAGTGATTATCAGCGGTAAGGGGGGGGTGGGCAAGAGCACGGTTGCTGCCAACTTGGCTTATTCCTTTGCCCAGAATCAGGAAGTTAAGGTGGGCATCTTGGATGTGGACATCCACGGGCCAAATATCCCATTGATGCTGGGATTAGAAGGGAAGAGACTGGATATGGTGGGAGATAGGATCCAACCGGTGAGCCTTCTTCCCAATCTTTTAGTGGTCTCTATGGCTTTTCTCCTTCCGGATGCCAATTCCCCGGTAATCTGGCGGGGTCCACTAAAGATGAAGGCGATCAGGCAGTTCTTAGAGGATACCAACTGGGGTGAACTGGACTATATGGTGATTGATCTTCCCCCAGGCACCGGCGATGAGCCCTTAAGCGTCGCTCAACTTGTAGGAGGGATTGATGGGGCCATAGTGGTTACCACCCCTCAGGAGGTTTCCCTTTTAGATTCCCGTAAGGCGGTAAATTTCGCCCGCAAGTTAGGAATGCCGATTATGGGCATCCTGGAAAATATGAGCGGCCTTATCTGCCCTTACTGTGGGAGGAAAATTGATCTCTTTAAGACAGGGGGAGGGGAGAGAGCGGCTCTGGAGATGGGTGTTCCCTTCTTGGGGAGGATACCGATTGAGCCGAAGATTGTGGAATCGGGGGATTCTGGCAAACCATTTGTGGGATCGTATAAAGAATCAGAGGCTGCTAAGGCGTTTGCTGAAATAGTGAAAAGATGTGAGGAGTTCATCGGTTCTCAGAATAAACAATAATCTACGCCCAATCTCATTCGAGCTGCTTAAAGTTGTTTTTTTAGGGGAATATGTTTGCGTTCGGGCAGAAAAGCGATTATGATGATTTTGTGAGTTTTGAGGAAGGTAAAGTGAAGGAGTGGCTTGAGAAGGCCGAATTATGCTTTTAGAATGTGGACGAAGCAGCCGTTCTCAAACAAGTTACTTAACAGGTTAAGATCTTCCCGTTACCTGCTGGTGCTCACCGGGGCAGGCGTTTCTGCAGAGAGCGGTGTCCCCACTTTCCGGGGGAAGGATGGATACTGGAGGAAATTCAGTCCCCAGGAGTTGGCCACAATGGATGCCTTTGAGAAAAACTCTGAGTTAGTTTGGGAGTGGTATGAGTATCGGCGGGGGCTTATCCGGGAGGTCCAACCCAACCCAGCCCATTATGCGATCAAAGATCTGGAGGATAGGTTCGCTGAATTCCTCCTCGTCACCCAGAACATCGATGGCCTCCACCAAAGGGCAGGGAGCAGAAAGATAGCGGAGCTTCATGGTAATATATGGCGAGACCGCTGTCTGAAGTGTGGTCAGGTCTATGACCATAAGGAAGTTAAGCTCAAGGGGGTTCCTCCCAAGTGTGCCTGTGGGGGACTTCTGAGACCGGATGTTGTCTGGTTTGGAGAGGCTCTTCCTCAAGAGACCCTCTTGCAGGCCCTGCAGGCGGCCCAGTTCTGCGATTTTCTCTTGACTGTGGGCACTTCAGCCCTGGTGCAACCGGCTGCCTCCCTTCCCCTCTTGGCCCAGGAGAATGGGGCTTTTGTAGTGGAGATAAATTTAGAGCCAACCCCTCTCTCTGAGAGGGTCAATGAGTCCATAAGGGGGAAGGCAGGGGAGGTTCTTCCTGGGTTAGTAAAAAAGCTGTAATCTACCACGGATGACCACGGACTGGCACGGAAATGATCAATGATCAATGAAAAATGGCACGCACCTCAAGATTTTCAGGCTTCATTTCATTTTAACTTGCTAATTGTTAATTGACCATTGATGATGATCCTCTCCGTGAGCTTCTGTGGTGGGTTGTTGGTTAAAAATTTAGCTGGAGGATGGTATGGATGTTAAGGAAAGAAATCCCCCCCCCGCTGAGGTGGAGAAGAGCCTGAAGGAGTTCACCGAGGAGCTAAAGGCGAGGTATGGGGAGAAGTTGCAGTCTGTCCTCCTCTATGGGAGTGCAGCCCGGGGGGATTATATCGCCGGTAAGTCCAACCTTAACATCTTGGTGATCTTAACCCAGATAGGGGTGGAGGAACTGGCTCAGGGGAGTCGAATATTTCAAAAATACAGAAAAAAGGGGGTTGTCGCCCCCCTGTTCTTCACCCCGGAATACATTGCCACCTCCACTGACTCCTTTCCTATGGAGTTCTTGGACATCAAGGCCCATCACCTCCTCCTCTTTGGGGAGGATCCCTTCACCGAGTTGGAGATAGGTCGCCAGAATCTGAGGTTGCAGTGCGAGGCGGAGATAAAGGGGAAGTTAGTTAGGGTAAGGCAATCCTTCCTGGAGATTGGCCTGGATAAGAGGAAACTCCCGGGGCTTCTCACCGGGTCCCTTACCTCCTTTCTCCCGGCGATGAGACACCTTCTTCAGTTAGACAAAGGGATTAAGGTGCGGAGGGCAGAGGATGTCTTCTCCCAATTGGAGGAGAGTTACGGGCTGGAGGGGGGTCCGTTTCAGCAGATCTGGGGGCTGAAGAGGGAGAAGGCCAAGAAAATCCCCCCAGAACAGCTTAAACCCCTGTTTGGCCAGTACATCTCTCAGCTACAGAAGCTGGCCGAAATAGTAGACAAGTTGAAAGTAAAATGAAGAGGCTCTTCTTTCCACTTCTTATCCTTTTGGGATTGGGATGTGCCTATTATAATACCTTCTTCCATGCCCAGGAATCCTTTCAAAAGGCGGAGAAGGCCAGGATCTCCTCCAACAACAAGGAAGGCGCTGGGAAGGGTGACTATGAGCAGGCCATAAAGAAAGCGGCTATGGTCTTGGCCTATTATCCCAAAAGCAGATGGGTTGATGATGCCCTGATGCTTATCGGGAAATCCTACTATCATTTGGGTGAATATACGAAGGCCATCAGAAAATTTCAGGAACTGCAGACAAACCTGCCCAAAAGCAATTACTTGGACGACAGCTACTACTGGATGGGTCTGGCCTATTATCAGTTGGAGGATTATCTCCAGGCAGAGGGGAGCTTTAAGAAGCTCTTGGCCAAGGGAAAGGAACGGAAGCTTTTGGATGAGGGGAGTTATATGTTGGGGGAGATTGGATTTATCACTAAAGACTATGGAAAGGCCATTGAGGAGTTTGAGAGGTTGGTTGCCAAGGGGAAGGGGGAGGTAAGGGCGCAGGCCCAATTCCGTATTGGGGAGTGTTGGTGGGAGATTGGGGATTATAAGCAGGCTTTGGAAGCTTTTAAGAAAGTCAAAGAAATGGGAGGTGACAAAGAGCTTAGCTTTAGGGCAGAGTTTAAGGTTGGGGAGTGCTACGAGGAGTTGGGCCAATCCCAGGAGGCCCTAAAGGTTTTCGTGGAACTCTCCCGCGAGGGGAGATATTACTGCCATCTCCCCCAGGTAAGGCTAAAAATTGCCGAAACTAAGCTCAAGCTGGACCATCCCCAGGAGGCGATCAAGGAGTATGAGTCGATTACCGAGGAGTTCCCCCAGACAGATGAGTCTGCTCAAGCCCTTTATGGATTGGGGGTAATCTACGAGGATGAGCTCAAGGACCTCAAAAAAGCCCAGGAGTTCTTCGAGAAGAGCATCAAGGAGATGCCCAAATCAGATGTGGCCCAGAAAGCACAGGAGAGGTCGGCCGACATAGTAAAGTTGCAGGAGTATAGGGACCAACTCTCGGGTGAGGAGGCGGAGAAATCGGTAAAGACCCTCTTCCTCTTGGCGGAGATGTATCTTATGGAATTGAATGAGCCGGATTCGGCCCTCTCCGCCTATAGGTCAGTGATCGAACACTTCCCGGAAACGAGCTATGCCCCTCGTTCCGCTTATGCCATGTCCTGGATCTGGGAGAAGGTCAAGAGGGATAGCCTGCAGGCAAAGAAGGCCTATGAGAGGATTATCCAGGATTTCCCCCAAACCCCTTATGCCCAAAAGGCCAGGGAGTGGTTGGGACTGCCTCCCTTAGAGGAGAGGGAGCCGGCAAAGGAGCTTTTTATAAAGGGGGAGGATTTCCTCCTGCAGGGGGAGGTGGACTCCGCCTTGACCTACTATGCCCAGGCCGCCAAAGACTACCCTCAGAGCCGGTATGCCCCCAAGGCGTTGTATGCTCTGGGCTGGATATATGAGAATAGGGAGGACTCCCTGAGGTTGGCTAAGGAGACCTACCAGGATTTGATAGATGAGTATCCCCAATCTGACTATACCCTCCTGGCCAGGGAGAAGTTGGGAGAGAAGATCCCCCAAGCGACATCCGCTCCCCCGGAAACCTCAGCGCAGGTGAACCCCGAGGTCACCGCGGCCGACTCCCTCCCCTGGGCCCCTCCACCCCTGAAGTTAGGGGAACTCAGCCTCCCCCCTGGCACCACCGCGCCTCAGGGAACGGTATGGGTCAGGATTAGAATTGATCAGTTTGGAGATGTCAAGGAAGCGCACCTCGTGGATTCAACCGGGAGCCAACCCCTGGATTGGGCCATAGAGGATGCTGCCCGTCAGACCCACTTCGATCCAGCCTTGATAGACAGGAAGCTTTTCAACTCTTGGTTTTTATACCCGTTTGAGGCAAAACCACCTGAGAAATAAGGGATGATTCAGACCAAAGCCCGCATCTTGGGAACCCAGAGGTTAGGCCCCCTTTTTTATCGGATCAGGCTTAAAGCCCCGGGTATATCCTCCCAGGCCCAGCCAGGACAGTTCGTGCACCTGAGGATAGATGAAGGTTATGAACCCCTCCTGCGGCGCCCCTTCAGCATCCATCATACGGATCCCTCCCAGGGGAGTTTCGATCTTCTCATTAAGCTGCGGGGCAGAGGAACTAGGATTCTCCTTCAAAAATCACTTGGCCAGGAACTTGACCTGATCGGTCCCTTGGGAAATGGTTTCCCCCTCCCCCATCCAGGACAATTGCCCATCCTCGTTGCTGGAGGGGCCGGGATAGCTCCCCTTTTTATGCTTGCCGAACGGCTATCATCGGTAGGGGGTCTGCTTTTCTGGGGAGCAAAGGGGAAGGAGGAGATTTTTTTTCAGGGCGAGCTCTCCTCCTGGGAATGGAGGCTAAATTTGTCCACCGAGGATGGAAGCCTGGGCTACCAGGGACTGGTCACCGATCTGCTGCGAGGCCAACTCTCTAAGTTGAAAGGAAATTACCTTATCTATGCCTGCGGCCCTTGGGGGATGCTCAAGGAGGTGGCCAGGCTATCCCGGGAGAGGGACTTTCCCTGCTGGGTCTCCTTGGAAGGGAATATGGCCTGTGGGGTGGGAGCCTGTTGGGGATGTGCGATAAGGTGTAGAGTTGGGGAGGAGCTTGGCTATCGCCGGATCTGCAAGGACGGGCCGGTATTTTCTGCCGAGGAGGTGATATGGGACTAAAGGTTGACCTATCCGTATCCCTGGGCTCACTCAAGCTAAAAAACCCCGTTCTGGCCGCCTCCGGATGCTTCGGCTTTGGCGATGAGTATTCCTCCCTCGTTGATCTTAACCTCTTAGGAGGGGTGATTACCAAGGCAGTTAGCTTGAATCCCACCCCGGGTAACCTCCCACCTCGGGTGGTGGAGACCCCCTGTGGAATGTTAAACTCCATCGGCCTGGCCAACCCCGGACTAAGGGGCTTTCTAAGTGAGAAGCTCTCCTTCCTCAAATCCCTCACCGTTCCGGTAATTGTCAATATTGCCGGGGAGAGAATAGGGGAGTATGTTGAAGTGGTCAAGGGTCTGGATAAGGAGGAAGGGATCGATGGCTATGAGATAAACATCTCCTGCCCCAATGTGGAGAAGGGGGGAATGGAGTTCTCCTCGGATCCCAAGGTCGCTTTTCAGCTTGTCTCCTCCCTACGGAAGGTTACCTCCAAGCCCTTAATTGTCAAGCTCTCCCCCAACCTGGGGAATATAATCTCAGTTGCTAAGGCTGTCCAGGAGGCGGGGGCAGATGCGCTCTCCTTGATCAATACCCTAATTGGGATGGTTATTGATGTGAAGGCAAGAAAGCCGGTTTTGGCCCGCGGGACAGGGGGCCTCTCCGGTCCAGCCATAAAACCTGTGGCCTTGGCCTTAGTCTGGAAGGTGGCCCAGGCGGTAGAAATCCCTGTAGTTGGAGTTGGTGGTATCTTTACCTCAGAGGATGCCTTGGAGTTCATCTTGGCCGGGGCCACTGCTGTGCAGGTGGGGACAGCCAACTTCGTGGATCCACAAACTATGCCAAAGATAATTGCAGGGCTCAGGGAGTATTGTGTGCAGGAAAAAATTGGAAAGCTCTCTGATCTCATTGGAGGGTTAGAATATGGGTAAAGACTCACCACGGAATCTCACGGAATTGCACGGAAAAAGAATTCAAAACGGGCAAGTTGCTTTACAAAAAGTTAACTTGATAGTATAAGAATTTCAATTTTTAGACAGGATTGACAGGATGATCAGGATAAATAACCTCATTCATTAAACACCGAAAATCACTGAAATGATGAGAGATCTTAAGGAGGAACGCCATATAATCGTCATGATAGTTTTTCAGTGGTTTCGGTGTCATTCGGTGTTTTCACGCATTATTTGAGTTTAATTTTGGAGGAAAGAAATTTGAGAAAGCACGAAGGATTCGTTAAAAAACTTCTGTGTAATTCCGTGAAGTTCCGTGGTAAATTAGTAGATAAGCTCAAATTCGTTTTCCTGTTTGGCCTCCTGTTTATGGCCTGTTCTTCTCACCCCCGTTACCACGCTGGGCCAAAGCCGACTCAGGGGTTTCGCCGGGAGGGGATTGCCTCATATTATGGGCCGAAGTTTCATGGTCGGAAGACCTCCTCAGGGGAGGTCTTTGATATGAATGCCCTGACCGCGGCCCATAACACCTTGCCCTTTGGCACTTTGGTGAAGGTGACCAATCTAAGCAATGGTCTTTCGGTGATTGTGAGGATCAACGACCGGGGACCATTTATGAAGAACAGAATAATTGACCTCTCCTATGAGGCTGCCCGCCGCATAGGTATGCTCGGCCCAGGAACAGCCAAGGTGAGGTTGGAGATAGTGAAGAAGGGCGAGTAACCAACGCATCTAACTAAGGTGGCAGAACCCTGTTCTGCCACCTTGCGATAAGTGTCCACCTAAAAAGGAAGTCACCGGAAAAATCCGGTGACTTCCTTTCCGTCCGTGCTGTCAGGGCTTCTGCCCTGATAGATCCCCAATCACGAGCTACAAGCACGATCCACGAATTTTTTACTTGAGCAAGATCATCTCCCTCGTCTGCACGAAATCCCCAGCTTGAAGCCTATAAAAGTAAACCCCGCTGGCTACATCTTTTGCGTTCCAGACACATTCGTGATAGCCTGCTTCTTGTCCCCCATTGACCAAGGTTTTGATCTCCTGACCAGCAACATTGTAGACAACCAGCCTCACCTGAGCATCTTCAGGAAGAGCGTATCTAATCTCTGTCGTGGGGTTGAATGGGTTCGGGTAGTTCTGGGATAAGCCATAGGAAGAAGAAACAGAAACGATAGGTTTGACCGTAGCATCCCCCTTGGAACGGATGATGACCACGCAATCTGCCCCTTCAATCGGTGTACTGTCGTTCAGTGCTCCTGTAAGCGTTAAAACCACTTCATCACCATCCTGAACATCCCCCAGTGCAGCCACAATCTCCTGTCTGTAAAACTTAAGAGTCAAGTCATCAAAACCGTCAGCCCCCTCAGTTGTACAACCGCAAAGCTCTCCATCAAAAGGTGTGCTTACATCTTCAATGGCCGAACGGATAGGAGCCACACCTTCAAGTAGCACTGTGGAAAGGTCAACCGTGGTGACATCAAAATCATCAGTGCCCAGTATGGCCACAGGAAGAACACTCTTACGCCTTGGAATGTCTTCATGATGGGACTGAGGGTTTTCCTTCGAGTAACCGCCTTTGATATTCAGAGGATTGGGGCACGATTGCGGCTTGATGTCCACGAAGACCGACAACTTACTTAAATTAAACAAGATGCTCACACTGTCAACTTCCATATTGGCTACGGCAAGGTCTATGTCTGTATCGCCATCAAAATCCCCACCAAATACAGAAAAAGGATGGGTACCCGCAGGATAGGTGCCCCCGGGCTTGAAAGTGCCAGTGCCATCATTTAGAAGTATGGTTACACTCTTACCATACCTATTGGCGATGGCGAGATCTAGGTCTGTGTCCCCGTCCAAATCCGCCGCAAACACACGAATAGGTTGATTGGGGACTGAATAGACTGAGTCACGGGTAAAGGTGCCGTTGCCATCATTTAACAGGATGCTCACACTGTCGCTTATGTAATTGGTCACGGCGAGGTCTACGTCTGTATCCCCGTCCAAGTCTACTGCAACCAGAAAATTTGGGTTATTGCCGGCGTGGTAGTCAACCTTTTCCTGAAATGTGCCGTCACCGTTGTTTATAAAGATACTCACCAAGTCGCCACTCTGATGATTGGCTACGGCAAGGTCTATATAAGTGTCGCCATTCAGGTCGGCGGCAGACACACCAGCAGGCCCATGGCCAGCGGGGTAGTTGACCGCTGGCTGAAAAGTGCCGTCGCCGTTGTTTAACAAGATGCTTATACAGTCACCACTGGCATTGGCTACGGCAAGGTCTAAGTCTGTGTCACCGTCCAGGTCAGCGACAAACAAAAATTTAGGCCCATGGCCAGCGGGGTAGTTGACCGCTGGCTGAAAAGTGCCGTCGCCGTTGTTAAAAAGGATACTCACATTGTCGCTCCCGGAATTGGGCACGGCAAGGTCCAAGTATATGTCACCGTCCAGGTCAGCGGCAAACAAAAAGCAAGGCGCACGGCCAGCGGGGTAGTTGACCGCTGGCTGAAAAGTGCCGTCGCCGTTGTTTAACAAGATACTGATATTGTCGCTGTAATTATTGCTTACCGCAAGATCCAAGTCTGTGTCCCCATCCAAGTCAGCGGCGAAGACAGAAGTGGGGCCATCGCTAGCGGCGTAGTTGACCGGGTCACTAAACAGCGGCTGAGCAAGAGTGTTGATAGGAAGGTATAAAACAGCGAAGAGCACTACAATACAACCAATCATTCTGGTCTTCATCTTCAAGAACCTCCGTTTCTTAGAGTTATATTCAGAATCAGCTTCCAACCTCAAAGGTTTTCTCTTCTCTATCACCCCCTTTCATTTCGATTTCTGTTTGTGCCACCACTACCTCCTTTCTACAGGTTCAATCTGTTTTTCTTCTCAACCAGCAAACAAAAAAGCACAACCGCACTCCCCACTCTCAAGTGAGCACCCGATTGTGCCTTCGACTTACAAACCCTTGGTTCCTTCAGAGCTAAGCTCTTCAGGACAAGCCTGCACGGTAAGGCGACCCGCACTGATGCTATGGGCCTTGATCAATTGTCTATCGTCCAGATGGTATTCACACCTTGGCTCCTCATCAAATCTTCCTATCCCCTGGAGCATCCGCGTAGTCTACCAAAAACAAAAACCGACCTGCCTTAAATTAATCCTTCGGCAACCCGGCTATCATAAATCAGCACCCTATTTCATCCAAGTTCTGAATGTGACCCGTAGCTTTGTGTCCCCCAATTGCTCGGGGTTTACCTTTATCAGAATCCTTAAAAAGCCTTAAAGGTACGGAATCAAAGATGAACCTTCTGCTGTTATATCTAACATAATAAATCAATTCCCCCTTGTCAAGCACTTTTTTTGAAAAACAGGAAAAAACAGGAAAAACAGGGACACTTCCCATTTTTCTGATGCCTCGTTCCCTCTTCCTCGGAGGGAGAGAGTAAGATAAGGGGGGAAACTACAAAATCTTCACCCTCTCCTTAGTCCTCCCCCATCAAGGGGGAGGAAACTGTCCGCACCCATTGGGGTCAAACCTTTAACGGATCTTCCAGAGGCGATTTCACCGTAACTCTCTGATAATTAAGAGGAAAACCCTCATTTTAGGTTGAAAAGTATAGTCACTAAAAATAGTTCTTTGAAATGTTAAAAAAGTCCTTGACAATGGATTAATTGTTTCTTATTATGTGGTCATTATGTTTATTGATG
>Ga0315533_1000233_pt1 | contig 51229 bp, 54 predicted proteins | sample SalMarSW160130MG_FD_203081 | JGI IMG/M metagenome (GOLD analysis project Ga0315533, IMG submission 203081) | Salt marsh sediment microbial communities from the Plum Island Ecosystem LTER, Massachusetts, United States - Salt Marsh Sediment SW1601-30 ...
CCACACGCCGCAGCCAATAACGGATACATTAATAGTCTTCATCTTTAACAGAAAACATATCTTTCTACGATTTAAAGACGTTTTGATTATGCCTATTTTTTTCAAACACATTAATAAACATAAAATAAATAACCCAATACCAAGCTATTCTATTGCATAACCGCCTAATTTCGGAGTTTGATTGAAATAACTAAACCTAATGTCGAGTTTTCTTACCTAGAGTACACACGGTTTATAACAAAAATATCTGATCCAAGTAAATATAAAAACGTAAAATTAAATCAGTTCAGCCAAACACGGGCAAATATTCCAGTCATCTCGCTAAGACACGACGTAGATGGTGATATTGATGGCGCATTAAAGATGGCAGCCATAGAGCATAGACACAATATTCGGTCCACCTATTTTATTCTCCATACCGCGGGATACTATGGGTTAACAAAGAAGAACTATGTTAAACATAGAGAAAAAGTATTACCTTTACTGAAAAAACTTCAAAATGAATATAACCATGAAATCGGTTGGCATAACGATCTAGTAACTTTAAACGTAATATATGGTATTGACCCAGTGAAGTACCTCCATAACGAGTTGCACTGGCTTAGAACTAATGATATCAGAATAACGGGTACCGCGGGGCATGGCTCCAAATTTTGTCATAAATACAAGTACCTAAACCAATACTTTTTCAAAGAATACCAAAAACCCATTGGAAAATTTGTTAATAATGAAATAATCCCCATCAACGGACGAAAACATCGAATCAAAAAAGCTTCAATAAACGAGTATAACCTAAAATACGATGCTTACCACCTAAACAATACCCACTACTTTTCAGACTCATCCTTCACCCTTGATAACAATAGATGGCATCCATCTTCACTGAACCTAGACGAGTTTAACCCCGGAGATAAAGTGATAATCTTAACCCATCCACAACACTGGATCTAAAACCCGACTCCTTACCAATAAAAAAGTGAAAGATAGCTCTAAAATTTGCGGCTATACATATTTATATTGTACTGATCGTTATTGTTACTTACACGAGCTAAGGCATAAAAGGTAGATAATTACTAATTTCCTTATGCTCAAAAATCGCTATGAGGAAAAAATATGCGTATATTATTCATTGAGCCACAACCCTGTGTTCGGGCCTTAAAACTTGCTTATGGATTAAAATGGTTATTAGGTAAAAAGATTTCACTCGTTTTTGGGTATCAAGGTAAAACTTTAACCGAGTTTTATGGCTATGGAGACGAATATTTTGACGAATTTGTTTTACTAAGTAAAGAAAACCCTGAGAAAAGCATACAAGAGCTGGTTAAACGCTTTAAACCGGATCTTATTCACAGTCACAACGCACCGGATTATCTTACAGTGGCTGCTTTAAACTTGGTAAAAGATACGCCGATTATTCATGACACACATGATGCACTCACTATGCGAAAAACGCCTTACAGTCTTACTGATGACGAAGAAAGAGTAAGTCAGTACGCTATTGAAGAGCGGATCGCAAATGAGGATAGCAACGGAAGAATATACATCACCAAAGGGGTTGAAGACTATATTAGGGATCAATATACCGTTGACGCCGAGTCTGAGATTATCTTTAATAACTATGTGCCTCAAATAATTATACCCAAGAAACCGTTAAGGAAACTATCTGAATCTGACGGCGAGACTCACATCGCTTACGCTGGGTCAATCACCAGCCAGACTGAAGGGCATCACTACGATTTAAGGGGGATATTCAAAGAAATCGCTGATCATAAGTATCATATTCATGTCTATGCCGCAAGACCAGATGAGGAATATAGTAGATTGGCTCAAGGAGACAAGTATATTCATTATCACGGTCATCTCGATCAGAGGGTCTTGATGAAGGAGTTGACCCAATATGATTATGGGTGGGCAGGTTTTAACGACGCTAAGAACAAGGTGCATCTCGATGTTTGTCTTCCTAACAAGGCGTTTGAGTATATTGCTTGCGGTCTTCCAGTATTATCGTATCCTCATAAAATGTTGAAAGAGTTTATTGAAAGCTACAAAGTTGGTTTTATACTTAACAGCTTTAACTTGGAGGATAAACTCGAAGAAGAAGAGGCTATCCGTGAGAACGTGGATAGAAACAGATATTCATTTACTGTTGAAAATAATATAGACAGAATTAGTAAATTTTATCAAACTTTTTCCGTGTAGGCATGTACATGTATATAATCAATTTCGATAAAAAAAAATGGTGTTTAATGATATCAAACAGGTAGATGAGTCCGCAGTATGTCAGCTAATTGTATCATTGATCTGGTTTAGTGTAACGGTACAGGAATTAGGTGCTTTTTCAAACTGGTTTTTATATATTCTATTACTTGTATATCACGGCTTAACCATAAGTCAGTAGCGTGATAGTGTTCTTTACGTGTTCAATGCGTCGTACCTTGTTGAGGATTATTTCTTTGAGTCTATCCATAGACTCAGCTTCTACCTCAACGATAAGATCATAAACACCGTAAACGGTGTGAATTCGGGATACCTCTTCCACCATATTAAGTGCCTCCAAGATAGATTTTTCCTGTCCAAGCTCAGAGTTAACCAGTACGTACGCTTTCATCTCATCCACATATATTTTATCGTTAAACCTTTATCTAGGTTTATGCATCAGGTCCAAAGATTTTCCTTTTAGCGTTCCCAATAGACACATCTATCCTCCGCTACTCCGTGAATAAAAGATCATAATCATCTAAGACATCATAGATTTTTACAACTGATTCATCAACAATCTCCGCGCTCTTAGCTACAGTGCAAATCAGCTTACTGACGCATAGATAAGAAGAACCGTCTTAGGATCCGGCATCCGGTAAATAATCGCAGCAAACTGCTCGGGCTCATACATCACATTATCTAGGACATCCGAAGCGGTCTCCAGATCGATCTTGCCGTGGAGGTTCGCCGAGGCAACCATGTTCTGTATCACCCTCTTCGGTTTGCTGAGCTAACTAAACCTCAGAACAGATTACGTATGTTGCACGTGAAAAGAAGGAAGCCGCTCCTCGATACTAAGTATGGAGTTGAATAAGTCTATGGATCGTCCATTCTTGTGTCAGGTAACCTGCAATAAGCGGTAGTTCAGTCAAAGGAAACAATCGTCAGCCTTTGAACTCAGGAAATTGAAAAGATTCCCTTGCGCAAGTAGATTATTCTCGTTTCATTATAATCTTGTGGAACATCTGACCTACGAAGAGGAACGTTAGCAGCCATAATATGAGGACACCGATGTTATATGGCCAACCAAAGAAAGAGGCCCCCCAACGCCCAGCTTGGAAAGATCTAGCGTGCGGGACAAAGGTGACCGGACCGCGGCGTCAACGATGAGCGGATGTGAAGAGCGTCTTGGAGAGGGCGGACGTTGATCTGGACTGGAGGTATCTGGGAGATAGGGCGGAACGAGCGGACGTGGGGGCCCTGCTTGAAACGGTTAGGAACGTGTGATTGCCGAGACAGATTCGACGATATCTGACCCGAGGCTCCCAAGGCTTCTGGACGAGGTGGTAAGTGTATCCACGCCGGACGGCTTCGTATCCATCTACCCCAAGCACATAGACACCGATGGGCTGCCGGAGATGGTTCAGAGCCGGGGATCCAGGGTGAGGGACTCCTCCGACGAGCCTCTGCACGACGGACACCGTGAATGGGGAACGGTGTACAACTTCACGTCAACCAACCGATGATGCGTGTGGACGCATGTTACCATCTACTGCGACAGTTGTTACTGATGTAGAAATCATGATGAAACGTGTCTAAGCGTTGATTTTATTCATCTATCTTGAGGTAGTTGTTCTGCCTGAGCCAGTGCGCCTGGTTACTCGTGTACCGGAAGATGATGTCGCCCTTCTCGTCCGACTGGAAATCCCAGGGGCTGATAAGCACAATGTCTCCCTCCCGCACCCATCGGCGCTTCTTCATCTTACCCCGGACACGGCAGATACGGGTCTCGCCGTCCTGGCACTTCACGCTCATCCGTGTTTGGCCGAAGTTCTTGATGACGATCCCTAGAAGGTCGTACCTGTTAGGGAACATCATTCCCTTTCGGATGTCACCTTCGTTCTTGACTAGTCTCTTACCCACTGTGACGCAAATCCATCCATGGTAACACATGGCGCCTTTTAAATACCTCGTTAACACGTTTTTCGCTTAGTTTTGCACTTATCATTAAATCGTTAATAAAGAATTTTTATGAAAAAAGTGTTTATTCTACGTGTTTCACATTGTCATCCCTCGATATATTTTATGCTTTATGAAACTTTTCGAGTTTTTTCATTCATTATTCGGGTACATGAGAAAAACCTCGCGACGGCGCGGGTGAGAATATCGCCATAGCCGAGACGATATGAAGCCAGGCAAGCAGGGGGCGCCTCTACGGCTTGTGGGCTATGCACTCGATCTCCACGAGCATCTTAGGCGAGACCAGCCTGCTGACCACTGTAGTCCTGGCCGGGTGATCCCCTGTGAAAACGGAGCCGTATACCTTGTTCATCTCCCTGAAGTCATCAGCCCTAGCCAGGTACACGTTGACCTTCACCACGTCCTTGAACCCGGCTTCGAACGCCTTCAGCGCCTCCTCCAGGCCCTTGAAGCACTGCCGGGTCTGGGCCTCTATGCCCTCCAGCTCCTCACCGTCCGGTCCCCTGTAGCCGGCGTGGCCGGACGTGTAGACGAAGTCACCAGCCTTGACGGAGGTGGATATAGGGAAGCTTCCCAGTCCCTTACGCTTGTACACCTTCTTCATGAGATTCACATGGACAGAGACCCCTGAGAAGTGAAAACTCTTTCCTAGTTTCCTGTAGCATGTCAGACGATGTTCAGGAAAATTGTATTAGATATATTAAACCCAATAAATTTGAAAGAAAAAAGAGGGAGCTCACCCAGTTACTCGACATCAGTATGTAGCTCATAATCAGGAACCATGCTACCTGCAGTAAACTATTTAACATGACGTAGTTCTCCACCTGTTATGGCCTGGAAGTGCGCCGCCTGCGGAGCCAAGATCAGCTTCTTCGGGGAATGGAAGAGATGCAGGAGATGCGGAGCCTGGCTATGCAAGAACTGCGCCTACATGGCGAACCACTCGAAGAGGTGCCCCGCCTGCGGGAAACACAACCCGTGACCACCGATCGAGTATTATAAAGGATCAAACCTAGGGTGTTGAGAGAACATGGACGCCGAAGCCGACTTCGAGGAAGCGTGGAACAGAATACGCATGAACAAGGGCGAGAAGTTCAGGACCGTCCGAGGGCTGGACTTCACCTACAAGATGCTGGGGCCTTGGGTGGTCATAGACAGGACCGACTACAGGATAACCAAGAGGAACTTCCAGCTGGCGTACGAGATGTTGCCCGTGGACGGGCCCGACGGCTTCGGCGAAGAAGTCACGGCCAAGTACTATGTATACGCCATGCTCACGGATCCGAGGATAGCCGGTTAGCGGTACCGAGAAGACAGATGACATCACCAAGCGACCCGTCACGGCGGCGTGTCCCAGGCGACCCAGATGAGCCTCATGTCCGTCAGCGCCTCCACCATGTGGACGGAGTTCGGGGGGACATAGTACGCTCTCCCTGTCTCAACCTCGGCCGCCTCCTCGTCTAGGACCAGCCTGCCGCCTCCCTCTAGGATGACGAACAGCTGGGGATACGGGTCGGCCTCCCCCGCCTCGTTGAGCACCGTCCCCCGTGGGACGTGGTACCAGCTAGAGCGCAGTCCACCCCAGTATACGAGGGGTATGGGGCGCGCGCCGTGTGCCTCTCCCGCGTACTCGGGACTAAGCGTCTTCGACTTGACAAGCCCCGGGCTGAAGAAGAAGTTCATGAGCGGCTTGACCTTTCCCCACGCCTCCAGCATCTTCGACGGGTCCGGGAACTCCAAGGTTATAGGCCGAATGTCAGAGGCCTTGGAGCGCCCGATGAGGGCGCCGAAGTCCGCCTCACCCGCCAGCAGCCTCCTGAAGACGGTGCTCTCCATGGTGAGGACCACGTGGGGCTCATCCAGCCCCATGACGACGGTTATCTCTTCCCCGAGGACGATGGTGGAGGCCTCACCCGTGTCTGTGAGCCTGACCCCAACCCGGCTCTCGCCTTCCTCGGGCTTAAGCATCGAATGGTATAGCCTCGACTCGTCCACGAACCTGTGAAGACCCTCGTGTAGCATGATCCAGTTCACGTCGGACGTCTTTTAATGGTTTACGGGGAGAAACGCCCAACTTGCCCGTCGCCTACGACATGACAGATTTTATCTCGATGGAGGCGCCTTTATACTCTATGACGGAGCCCCAGGGTGAACCCGAGCAGTCCCTCGCCTTCGGCGGGCAGGCGCTCATAGAGGGCGTGATGATGCGGTCACGCAACCACTTGGTCATGTGCGTCAGGCGGCCCGACGGCGAGATAGCCACACACTCCCAGAGGGTATCCTCGCTTACCCGCAGGAACCGCGTCCTGGGTCTCCCCGTGATCAGGGGGGTGGTGGCGATGCTCGAGGCCATGTACTGGGGCATGAAGGGCATCTTCCACTCCGCGGACGTGTCGCTTGAGGGGGAGCAGGAGGAGTTCGGGCTCAGCGACTATCTCCTCGTGCTGGCGATGGTGGTGGTGATAAGCAGCGTCTTCATGGTGGTGCCCTTCGTGCTCACCAACTACCTGCACCTCGAGGGGTTCGTGTTCAGCCTGGTTGAGGCGGTGGTGAGGCTCGGCATGTTCACGGGTTACCTATACGCCATCTCGAGGTGGGGCGAGATGCGCCGCGTCCTCCAGTATCACGGCGCCGAGCACAAGTCCATAAACGCCTACGAGGCGGGGGCGCAGATGACGGTGGAGGAGGTGGCCAAGTACCCCAGACTACATCCCCGATGCGGCACAAGCTTCCTCTTCATCGTTGTGCTCACCAGCGTGGTCGTCTTCAGCCTCATCCCCTCGGAGAGCCTCGTGATGAGGATAGCCTACAGAGTGCTACTGATCCCGGTCCTGGCAGGCCTCTCATTCGAGGTGCTGAGGCTCAGCAACAAATACCGGAACTCGGCCGTCATAAAGCTGATGACTGTCCCCGGCATGGCGTTCCAGAGGCTGACGACGAAGGAGCCCGAGCCTGACATGATCGAGGTGGCGATCAGGGCGCTGGACGAGGTCAGGCGGCTGGAGGAGGCTCAGGGCGGAGAGTAAACCGAGGGGGGTGACGGAGGAGCAGCTCCTCCAGGGGCCGCTCTCGGACGCCATGGCCCACGTGGGCCAGCTGTTGACGCTGAGGCGCCTCGCCGGTGCCCTCGGAGAACTTCATGTACGCTGACATCCGCGTGGGCGTCGTGGGGCCGGAGCAGCCTGACCCCGTGGCCCCCGACGAGTTACCCTGAAGCATATTAACTTGGTGACCCCATACGCATCCAGTGATGTGTTTGAGTCACAGTCTTCTCAGGTTGAAGGGCCACGAGTACAGGGAGAGGGGGTACGACAAGGCGGTGCTCGCCGTGGGCTCCACGGAGTACCACGGGGACCACCTGCCCTACGGCACGGACACGCTGGTGGCGGAGCACCTCGCCCGCGAGGTGTCCGAGAGGGTGGAGGGGCTGCTGATGCTGCCCACCATCCCCATAGGTATGAGCGTCCACTACAGCAGCTTCCCCATAGCCATAACCCTCAGCACCGAGACCCTGATGCACGTCCTCACGGAGGTGTTCGAGTCGCTGAAGAAGCACGGCGTCATGCGGCTCCTCATAGTCAACGGACACGACGGCAACATACCCGCCATCGACGCAGCCTCCAGGGAGTACAGGACGCTGCACCCCGAGTTCAAGATCGCGGTGCTTGAAGCTTGGTGGGTCGCCGCCGGCCAACTAGTCCCCGAGGGCACATTCGAGGTCTGGGGCGGCATGGGCCACGCCGGCGAAGGCGAGACCAGCATGATGCTCAGGGTGGACCCGGGCCTCGTGGACATGGACAGGGCCAGAGGGGTGGTCCCGGACCTGCCGCCCCACGTCGAGGTGAAGTGGACCTTCGACGAGCTCACGCCCTACGGCGCCACGGGGGACCCGACTAAAGCGACGCGTAGGAAGGGAGAGCTCATGCACGATGCTCTGGTGAGTCTCCTCGTTGACTTCGTCACGAAGATGGATGAGAACAACTGGGAGATACGATAACGTAATAACTTTTTTTCATGTCATATGACGGCTGCCGTGGTCGATGGTTATCGGGGAAGGCTCTGGGAAGGCAGCTGATCTCCCCTTCTATAGATCAGAGCTTCGACACCTGTATGTGGCTCAGGGTCTCATCGATGACGAACCAAGCGAGGAGGGCTGCGATCATGTTCAAACCGATGTTCAGCACGAAGAGGGACTCAACGCCGAGGAGGCTGCTCACCACCCCGGAGACGGCTGGGCCGGCGAAGGCGCCGAGGTCCCTTATCAGGCGGTAGAACCCGAAGGCCTTGCCCCGGGTCTCATCGCTGGATATGTCGGCGACGATGGCGCTGGCGACCGGGTGGAAGAAGCCGCCGCCGAGACCCAGCGCCAGGGTCGAGACGACGAGCATGGTCTTGGCCTTGAAGAGGAGTAGCAGGGCGTAGCTCACGGCTGTGACCAGCAGCCCCGCCGCCATCGGCGGCTTCCTCCCGACCCTGTCCGAGACGAAGCCCGAGACGAAGGAGGCGAACGCAGTGCTGCCTGACATCACCGCGAAAAGGATGGGCAGGAACCCCACGGGTATTCCCATAGTCAAGGTCGTGTAGAGCGGTATGACGACCATGAAGACGTTATGAGTATACATGAACAGGAAGCCGCCGGCCATAGCGACGAAGTACTCCTTGCTGACGATGCTCCTCAGCCCGCCTAGGTCGAGGAGCCTGGCGTTAACGTTGTTAGCCATGGTCTCCCGGAGGAGGAAGACGCAGATCGTTGAGCTGAGGAACATGAACGCCGTGGCCAACCCGAACACGGGCCTCATCCCCAGGGCCTCGGTCAGTGGCCCGCTCAGGTATGTGCCTATCAGCAGGCTGAAGCCGTTGACTGCCTCGTAGAGCCCCAGAGCCATCGCCCTCCTGCCCGCCCCGGCGGCCTCCACGATTGCGGTCATCAACGCGAGGAAGAAGAACGCCTGCCCCAGCCCGAAGAGCACGAAGGCGGCCCCCAGGTGGACGCTGGACCTCGCCAAGGTGACGACGAGGAGGCTCGCAGCCATGCTGACGGCGCCCAGAGACGACATCCGTTTCCTCCCGTACCGGTCCGACAGGAAGCCGCTAACCGGCCCCATGGAGGCCTTCACGAGGCCTATCGTGGACATCAGGGCGCCCACGAGAAGATACGACGTCCCGACGAACTCGCTGGTGTAGAGGGACAGAAGCGGTTGTATCAGGCCGTAGCCGATGAACATGGACGACAGCGCAGCCGCGTACCTAGCCACCCGGCCTATGAAGACGCGGTCCTCCTCGTTCAACGTTTTCTCTTTAAGACCGTCCTTCGACGGGAAAAGAGTATTGGCGCCTCGGTGGGGCCCGCATCAAACATGGAAGACTTTCAATAAGAATAGTCATGACCTGTAGGAGGCCATGACATCGTCGCTGAACTTCTTCATGGAGTCCTTCCAGTCGTCCCTAGGGAAAGCGACGGCGTAGACTGAGGCCCCGAACTCCTCCGCCGCCTCGATGCCTCGGAGGCACGCGTCCGAGCTGTAGCTCCAAGCACCCATATCCCCTATCATGAACTCGATTTCGTTGACCCTCCCCGCGTCTTCCGCGGCGCTGAGCACCGTCTCCTTGATCCAGTCCCGGTTTTGAGACATCCACGGAGGTATGAAGCAGATGTCCCCGTATCTGCCGGTCAGCCTCAGCATGCGTTTCCCTGAGCTGCCGAACAGCAGCCGCGGGTAGGGCTTCTGCAGGGGCTTCGGGTCAAGCACGGCGCCCTCGATTTCATAGTGATTGCTTTTATGCGTGACCTCGGGCTCGGTCCACAGCCTGAGGATGATGTCGAGGGCTTCATGGGTCTTGTCCACCCGCTCCTTGGTGTCCAGCCACTCGCTGTAGCCGTCGAACTCGACCTTGCTCCACCCCGCGCCGACGCCCAGCACGACCCTGCCGCCTGAGAGCACGTCGAGGGTGCTGAGACGTTTAGCCAGCACACCGGGGTGCCTGAACGGCAGCGGCGACACGAGGGTCCCCAGCCTTATCTGCTCGGTCTTCCCGGCGAGGTAGGTGAGGGAGGTCCACGTCTCTAGGGTTCTGTAGGGGTGCGGCATGCTGTGCCCTATCTCGGAGCCCCACATGTAGTGGTCCGGCATCAGCGCGCCGTCCAGCCCGAGCTTGTCGGCCTCAATGATGGCCCCGGTTATGTGCTCCACGTTGTCGTAGAGGTTCCCTAGGCCCGTCAGATAGAACTTCAATTGGAATCACGAATACAAGTGAACCATCTTTTAAAAACCGAGTGAATTCCTCGACGGCTAGAGATAATAACAGGGGCTGCTCATCTTGTCCAGATGTTTGATGAGTTCGTCTAGACCACCGGCGGCAACGAAGAGACCCAAGGAGATCACCGTCCACGAAGACACTCGCGTCGATAACTACTACTGGTTGCGAGAGAAGACGAGCCCTGAGGTAATCACGTACCTTGAGGCTGAGAACAGGTACACGGCACAGGTGATGAAGCACACGGAGGACCTCCAGCGGCGGCTCTACGACGAGATGGTGGGCAGGATACAGGAGACCGACACCAGCGCCCCCGTCAGGTACGGCGACTACCTCTACTACACCCGCACCGAGGAGGGGAAGCAGTACACCATCCACTGCCGCCGCAGAGGCAGCATGGAAGCCGAGGAGCAGATGCTCGTAGACCTTAACAGGATCGTCGAAGAGGAGAAGCTCGAGTACCTATCCATGGGCTTCATCAAGGTCAGCCCCGACCACAGGCTCCTCGCCTACAGCCTCGACCGGGACGGATACGAGAACTTCACCATCCACTTCAAGGACCTGGAGACGGGGGAACACCTCCCCGACAGGATAGTCGGCGCCGCGTACAGCGCCGAGTGGGGCAACGACTGCAGGACGCTCTACTACAGCACCCAGGACGAGACCAAGCGCAGCGACAAGCTCTACCGCCACGTCCTCGGCTCACCCCCGGCGGAGGACGAGCTGCTGTATCACGAGGAGGACAAGCTGTTCAGCCTCGGCCTATCCAAGACCCGGGACAAGAGTATCCTGCTGATGGGGCTAGGCAGCATGGAGACCACCGAGTTCCACCTGCTGGACGCCGACGACGCTTCAAGCGGCCCCAGGGTGATCCACCCCCGCGAGAATGGCCTCAGGTACTACCCGGCTCACCGCTACGGCGTCCTCTACATAGTCACCAACCACGGCGACGCCAAGAACAACAAGGTGGTGAGGGTCTCCGCCGAGGAGCCGGGCGTCGAAGGCTGGGAGCCGTACATACCCCACAGGCACAGCGTCAAGATCGACGCCGTAGACCTGTTCAAAGACTACATGGTGGTCCATGAAAGAGAGAACGGCCTCAAGACGATGCGAGTGATCGACATGGGGACCGGGGGGTCGAGGCCGGTGACGTTCCCCGAGATGGTATACACCTATGCGCAGGGCTCCAACCCTGTCTTCGACTCTGGGAGGCTGCGGTTCCACTACATGTCACTCACCACCTCAAGCAGCGCCATGGATCTGGACATGGAGACCCTGGAGTGGACCCTCGTGAAGAGGCAGCCAGTTCTGGGGGGATACGACCCCGAGGACTACCAGACGGAGCGGCTGTTCGCGTCGGCCGACGACGGAACAAGGGTACCCGTCTCCCTCGTCTACCGGAGAGGCTTCAAGAAGGACGGAGGCGGCCCCCTGCTTCTCTACGGCTACGGCAGTTACGGGGCGAGCATGGACCCGGCCTTCAACTCCAGCAGGCTGAGCCTTCTGGACAGGGGCGTCGCGTTCGCCATCGCCCACGTCCGCGGCGGCGGCGAGATGGGGCGCCAGTGGTACGAGGACGGCAAGTTCCTCGAGAAGCGGAACACGTTCACAGACTTCATCGCCTGCGCCAGGCACCTCGTAGCCGAGGGGTACACAAGCAGCGACAGTCTGGTCGCGGTGGGGAGAAGCGCGGGCGGCCTACTCATGGGGGCGATAACCAACATGGCCCCCGAGCTGTTCAAGGGGATTGTCGCGGGTGTCCCGTTCGTGGACTTGGTGACCACTATGCTGGACGAGTCGATACCGTTGACGGTGGGTGAGTACGAGGAGTGGGGCGACCCCAAGGACCCCGAGTACTACCGCTACATGCTCAGCTACAGCCCCTACGACAACGTCGAGGCCAGAGACTACCCTGAGATGCTGGTGACGGCGGGCCTCAACGACCCCCGGGTCCAGTACTGGGAGCCCGCCAAGTGGGTCGCCAAGCTACGAGCCGTGAAGACCGACGGGAACAGGCTGATGCTGAAGACCTTCATGGGGGCCGGCCACTTCAGCAGCAGCGGCAGGTACGACTACCTCAAGGACACGGCGTTCGAGTACGCCTTCATACTCGATGCCCTCGGAATAAGAGACTAGGATCGCTTTATCCCCAGTATCTCCCGGGCGTCGTCCGGCGACGCTATGGGCCTCTCCAGCTCCCGCGCGATGTTGGCCGCCTTCCGCACGAGGTCGGCGTTGCTCTTGGCCAGCTCACCGCGGCGGAGGAACACGTTGTCCTCGAACCCCACCCGGACGTGGCCGCCCATCACCGTGGCGACTGCCGCCATGGGTATCTGGTGGCGGCCCAGGGCGCAGACGCTCCACGTCCAGCCCCTGGGGAGCAGGTCTACGCTGTATTGTAGCATTCGGGGCGACGGCAGGAACCCTGTGCGGCCTACCATGACGAACTGTATGTGCAGGGGCTCCGGCACGATACCCTTGTCCGCGATCTGTCTGCAGACGTTGATCATGCCGGTGTCGTATACCTCGTGCTCGGGCTTGACGCCGTGGCTCGCCATGTAGCCGCACCACCGCTCTATCATCTTCACGGTGTTGAGGAAGATGTCGCCGGTGGGGTGCTCGGCCCACCTGTTCATGGTGCCCATGTTGAGGCTCATCATCTCCTGGCCCAGCTTGCACCGCTCCTCGACGAGCCGGTCCCAGACCTCAGGCGGGTTCCCGACGCGTCCGCCGCCGGTGGTGACGTTGATGACGACGTCCACCTCCTCCCTGATGCGCTCAACGTACTCCCTGAGCACGGGGTTGGGGTCGCCGCTGTAAGCCTCTCCCGTCACGGGGTTCTTGGCGTGTAGGTGCACCACGCTGGCGCCGGCCTCGACGCTGGCCACAACCTCTGCAACGATCTCGTCCACGGTGCTCGGCACGTATGGCGTAGTCGCCTTGGAGACGTACTCGCCGCCGGTTACCGCAGCCGTGATTATCAGCTTATCCATGCATTCACCCGATCCCCAGCATCTTCCTTGCCTCGTCGGGCTTGGCGACCTCGATGTTCAGCGCCTCGGCTATCGTCTTAACCCGCTCCACCAGGAGGGCGTTGCTCTCCAGCAGCACGCCCCGACTGAGGAAGATGTTGTCCTCCATCCCGACGCGCACGTGGCCGCCCATGGTCATGGCTACTGCTCCTATAGGTAACTCGTTGCGGCCCAAGGCGCAGACGCTCCACGTCCAGCCCGGCGGCAGCTCGTCGACGCAGTACTGCAGCATCCGGGGCGAGGCGCTGAACCCTGTTCTACCGATCATGACGAACTGTATGTGGAGGGGTGTCTCGAATACGCCCTCATCGGCCAGCATCTTGGCTGTGTTGATCATCCCCGTGTCGTAGACCTCAAGCTCCGGCTTGACTCCGTGGTCCCTCATGTATCCGGCCCACCGCTTTATGCGGGGCACGTCGTTCATGAAGACGCCGCGGTAGGGCGGCGTCCAGTGGTTGACGGTGCCCATGTTCATGGACATCATCTCCTGGCCTAGGGTGCAACGCTCCTCGATCATCTTGTCCAGCGCCTCGTCCGTCGCCCGCCTCCCGCCGCCGGTGGTGACGTTGGTGATGATGTCGCACCTGTCCTTGATCATCTCCACGTACCGCCTCAGAAGCGGGTTGGGGTCGGGCGCCGGCTTCCCGGTGCCCGGCTCCTTGGCGTGAAGATGCACTATGCTCGCGCCGGCCTCCCAGCACCGAACCGTCTCCTCTGTGATCTCCTCCGCCGTCGTCGGCACGTGGGGCGTCATCTCCCTGCTCACAGGCTCTCCACCCGTGACCGCGGCGGTTATGATGAGCTTGCTCATGACTATCGGTACATACTGGGCGGGTCAGCGGATAACTTTAATGAGAGGAGTCAGATGGACAGCCCGCCGGGCATGGTCTGCTGCACCTCTACAGTGTAGCCCTCGGGGTCCTTGAACATGAAGACTCTGATCTTGAGCCTCTCCGACTCCCGTGGAAGCTCCTCGATCTCCAGGCCGTTCCTCTTCAGCTTGGCGTGCCATGCGTCGGCGTCCTCGACTCCTCGGGCAAGCTGGTGCCGGGCTCCCCCATGGTCCGAGAGGGGAAGTGGGGCCTGGAGTACTTGGTGGTGCCGGCGGAGGAGACCTGCATCGGGAAAGACATTGTGCTCACCCAGGCCGACCTGGACTACGTCATAGACAGCAAGGCCGCGGCGTGCGGCGGCATAACCGTGCTGATGAAGAAGCTCAGGATAGGCATCGAGGACGTGAAGAACATCTACCTCGCAGGCGCATTCGGCACCTTCACGAACCTGGAGAACGCCACCCGCCTAGGCATCTTCCCGGAGTTCCCCAACGGCACAGTCTACCCCATAGGCAACGGCAGCCTCTCAGGGGCCTACGCCACGCTGATGTCCATGGAGAAGCGGCGGGAGGCCAGGGAGGTGGCGCAGAAGATGGTGTACGTGGACCTGCTTGTGGACATCGAGTTCATCGACGAGTACAGCATGGCGCTGTACCTGCCGGGGGCCAAGCAGTACTTCCCCACCCTCAGCGGTGGTTAGTTTTAAAGCCGCCACATCCATGTATCACAGAGCGACGCCCGTACCCAAACTTAGCTTACGGGCATCTAATTGGTGGAACAGATGGGAGACACAATCGTCATAACCGGGCGCGGCGGGACAGGGAAGAGCACGTTCACGACTCTCTTCTCACGTTTCCTCGGGGAGTCTGGGGTTGAGCCCCTGCTCCTCGTGGACTCCGACCCCGACCAGAGCCTCGCAGAGATGCTGGGAATAGACCTCGCGGCCGAGAGGAAAAAGTCGATAGCCGACGTACTATCCGACATAATTAAGGAGCACCGCATGGCGCGTATGACAGGGATGACGCCGACCGACAAGATCGAGCCGTTCCTTTTCCAGGAGACCCTTTACGAGGGTAGAGGCTTCTTTGATTTCCTCGGCGTAGGCACCAAGTGGATCCCGGGGTGCTACTGCCTCCCCGACAGGAGCCTCAGTCTGATCATGGAGAGGTGGTCTAAAAACTATAAGCACGTCATAGTGGACTCTCCGGCCGGCGTGGAGCACCTTAACAGGCGGATAACAAAGAAGGTGGGCGACGTCTTCAACATACTGGACCCGTCGAAGAAGAGCTTCGACAACGCCAAGAGGAGCCACAGGATAATGCAGGAGGTTGACATAGAGTTCGAAAACTACTACCTCGTCGGCGGCTACAGGTTCCCCGAGAGCCTCGACGACGAGGCCCGCAAACAGCCCTTCGAATATCTGGGCAGGATCGCCGCAGACCCAAGGATAACGGAGTACAACCTTGAGGGCAGTTCCCTCCTGGAGCTCTCCGACGACTCCCCCACCTACCAGTCTGTGAAGACCATAGCCGTGAAGGTGGGATATCCAAGGTAGGTGGAAGCCGTGAAGATAGCTGTAGCAGGGAAGGGCGGCGTCGGGAAGACGTTCATAGCGAGCACCCTGAGCAGGCTCCTCGCATCTGACGGATATAATGTTTTAGCGGTGGACGCGGACCCTAACTTCAACCTCGCGTACTCCCTCGGGATACCCAGCGACGTAGCCGACAGAATAGTGCCGCTCACGGAGAACGAGTCCCTCATCAAGGAGAAGACGGGATTCTCCTCGAATGAGACATACGTCCCCATATTCAATATGACGCCCACCGTCAACGACATCGTGGACAGGTTCGGAGTCAACGCCCCAGGCGGCGTCAAACTCCTGGTCATGGGCACCGTGAGAGGTGGCGGCACCGGGTGCATGTGCGGGGAAAACGCGCTGCTCAGGGTGCTGGTGCAACACCTTCTCATACAGAGGGGCGACGTGCTGGTCATGGACATGGTGGCCGGCTTGGAGCACCTGGGAAGAGGCACGGCGAGGAGGATGGACGCCATGCTGGTGGTGGTGGAGCCCAGGATGAAGTCCATGGACACCATGCGGAGGATACTGAGGCTAGCCGAGGAGATAGAGATCGAGGAGGTGCTCGCCGTCGGCAACAAGGTGGGCAAGGAAGCCGAGAGGAGGTTCATCGAGGAGAACATGGATGCCATGGGCGTGCCGGTTGTCGCCTACGTGCCCTACGACGACATCGTCGGAGAGGCGGATATGAAAGGGATCCCCACCCTGGACTACTACGCCGACGCCCCGGCGGTACACGCCGTAGCTGAGCTCAAAGACTATCTTGTGGATAGATACAAGCCGTAGACATGACTGGGTATGAAGATCCGGATCAAACCCATCAGGACCAGTTACTGGCGCCCAGGGACAGACTACGGACAAGAGATCGTGGAGGCGGTCAGAACCCACGTCATGGACGGCGACATTCTAACGGTCAGCGAGAAGGCTGTCTCCACGGCCCAGGGGAACCTCGTGAATGAGGCCAGCGTCCAGCCCGGCCATGTGGCCCGGCTCCTCGCGGGGACTTGGACGAGAAGAGTGTGGGGAGGTCCGCTGGGCAGGCTGACGAAGCTTAAAGATAAGACCATGCAGAACCTGAGGAACTACCCGGGGGCGGAGGGGGCCGCCCACAAGCAGGTGGCCATCTGGTACGCCGGCCTGGCGCAGAGCCTGAGGCACTACTCGGAGGGAGGGATAGACGCGAGCAACATGCCGTACAGCTACGTCTGCCTGCCGCTGCGGGAGCCCGTGAAGGCGGCGGAGGAGATAGTTCAACGCGTGAAGGAGGAGACGGGGAGGGACGTGACCGTCGTGATCGTGGACGGCGACACCACGTACACCTGGCGGAGCCTCCACATGGCCCCGCGGAGAGTGCCCACCCCTGGTCTCGTGCACCTCGGTGGGTTCCTCTCATTCGTCATAGGCCGGTCCCTCGGCCTGAGAGCAAGGCAGACCCCCGTGGCAGTCGCTGGTGGCTGCCTGAACCCGGACAGGGCGCTTTGGTTCGCGAGCCTCTATCATCGGCACAGCGGCCGAGGCGCGGGGAGAACCGTCTGGGGCATGGCGGAGAGCATGGGCACAGGTCTAACAGGCGTCACCTGGGAGATGATGGACATGGTTCACCACCACCCGGTGGCTATAATCAGGGTCAGAGGGAGTTGAGACCCCCGAAGAGGGGTTTTTCCTGGACATAAGACCTGCCGAGTACGAGGGCGATGTGGGCCTTCTCAAGCTCTTTACCAAGGTAGGCGGCGTGTTCCATCTTCGAGATGAGGCCCTCCCTTATGATGGTCTGATAGATCATCTGGCTGTCCCTCCCTCTGACTACGACATCGGGCTCCTCTATACCCAGCGAGTAGTGGACGGCCACTATCGTACCCAGCTCCCTGTCGACAGCTATCTTGAACCAACCCTTCCGGTCTGGGCTGAACTCGGGGTCAGGATAACCGTGGACTATCTTGGCTTCTGGATGCTCTGTGTACGGCGCCTCGACCCAGCGCTTCTCCTTGAGCACTAGTAGGTCCACGCCCAAGTCTTTGGGGAGCGTGCCACGCCTCTCTGCTAGGAACATCATCTTGGATGCCTTCATGACCTCCCTGACGCCGCCCCTGTTTTTCACGCTGTGCTCGGGGACGTGGAGCATGTTGGCGCCCACCTCCGCAGCCAGCGCGGCTATGGCGGCGTTCACCCCCGTGGAGTCTGCGTCTATGAGCTCGGTGACGTTTCCTATCCCGAAGAGTATGGGCGTCCCCGGTTCCTCCACGTGGAAGAGCTGGAACGCCTTGAGGACCTCCACAAGCCCGGGCTTCAGGAGGGGCTCGACCACCAGGTCCGCGACGACATCCTTGGCCCCGTACTCTCTGGCGAGGGATATGTTCCTGTGCATCATCTCGACTCGTTCACGGGCATCCCTCGGTAGCATGCCCTCCTTCATGTTGGTGGGTAGAACCACGGCCGCTACATCGCCCAGCGCGGGGGCGACCTCCTCGATGTTTCCCGCATCGAGGCTAAGCACCAAGTCAACGCCAGCGTCCACGGCGGCCTCGATCTCCGTGGGTTCCAGGGAGTCTATGCTGAGGGGTATCCCCGTAGCCTCCCTTACGGCGTCCACGATCCCCTGTATGAACTCCGGCTTGGGGTCGCGGGCCAGCATGCCGATGTCTATGAGGTCAGCGCCCTGGGACTCGTAGTAGGCGGCTCTCTTTGTCACGTCGCCTAGCTCTAGTAGGGGCGCGTTAACTATCTCCGCGACCACCCTCATGGGGAAGCCGGGGCCCACAGGCACCTTATTCCCGCCTCTGCCCAGCACGATGCCGCCCTTCTCCTCGAGGACCCTCCGCCAGTCCCTGTCCATCGCCTCTATCTCCTCAAGTGCCTTGGACCGGATGACATCTGCCATCAGCTCGTTGGCTGGCACCGTCCTAGAGAGTTCGACGTCTTCTCTGATCACGAGGGGGAGGTCGGCGGCGTGGATAGGCCCCTTGTAGGTGGGTACGCCGGTGGCCTCCTCCACTGGGGACACGTCGCCATTCACCGATCCCGGTAGCAGGATCATGTCGTAACTGCTCAGGTCAACGTCGCTGAGCTGTTTGGCGGCGTAGCTGGGGGTGATGAAGGCCGCAACGGTGACCGGTAGAGTGTGAACGTCAACGCTGTGGTTAAGGCCCTCCGTGTGTCTCCGAACCTCGGCCTCGGCGAGGGCCCCCGTGACTATGAGGACCCTCAACTCATCCACCGGATACCCTTATCTCGGCGCCCCTGTTATCTGTGCGCGAATAGAACGCATCGCCTCCGCCGGTCTCGTCCAGCATGGCCTGCAGGCTCTTCGTGAGTTCCTCGGCGTGGCTCTCGCTCTCAGCGAGGCCGTAGTAGGCGGGGCCCCAGCTGCTCTGCCCGGCCCCGTAGGCGCCCTCAGCGAGGAGGTGGTTCACCCCCTCCTCTATCCTGGGGTGGCTGTACCTGCCGCCCTGGACCTCGACCCAGTAGTCGCCGAACATGCTGTCCATGGCCGTCATGGAGCCGCCGAACGCGGCTATGTCTCCCTCGATGACGGCGGGGATCATCTGGAGCAGCACCACGTGGGAAACCTCGGCCACGAGGCTCCGGGGCGGAGGCTCCAGCCTCTTGAATGCTATGCTCTCCTTGCTGCCGCTGACCCGGTCATTGATCTTTGGTAGGCCGATGACGAACCGCCACTCCTCGGGGACGTCGGCCCGGAATACCAGCGGCGGCACCATGTCAGGGTCGTCGACGGGGCGGCCGCCGTCCACGATGAAGCCCCCCTTCATGAAGGCGTGGGTGCCAACGCCGGAGCGCCTTGACCTCCCAAGCCGCCGGGCGAGCTCCATGACGCCGATGTCTACGCCGTAGAGCCTCGACACGGCGGCGCCGACGCTGAGGGCGAGCTGGGTGCCCGAGCCGAACCCGTAGTGCTCGGGAATGTCTGTCTCCAGCCTGATGTTGGCCCCGCCTTCCACTCCCAGTATCTCGAAGACCTTCTTGGTGTAGTCCTCGAGGCGTTTCACCCTGTAGCCCTCGAACGAGACGATGTCAGACTCGCTGGCCCTGAGTATGAGGGTGGGCTCCTCCGTGGCGACTCCGACGCTGCCGTGCATCCTGCCTAGGTCCCCTCTCATGTCTATGATGCCGAAGTGGAGCCTGCTGGGCGCCCTGACGGTGACCTCTATGCCTCAGACCTCCATCTCTCCAGCATGCGCTCGAGCCTGTCCACGGTCTCCGCCTCAGGGGAGCCCCTGGCCGAGACCCTCCTGACGACGTTTATACATTCCCTTGCTTTCTCCTCCAGCGCATGCGCGTCTACGTGCCGCCCCTGCTTCCGGAAGGCCTTCACCCTGGTGGCGTGGATCACTGCCTCCACGGCCTCCGCTACGCCTCTGCTGAATACCTTGGGAGGGGATGCGTGAATTGCCACCTCCTTCGCCTTGTTCTTGAACAGATACCTGTCGGCGGAGAACTCCATGCCCTCGATCCTAATGAGCGTGATGCACGCGTCGCAGTCCCTGAGGCCAAGCCCCTCCATGGCGGGCTGCGTGGGCCCCTCGTCCTTGAACGCCGTCGCCAAGAACATCGTTGGGTCGCTGGTGACGTTCATCGTCGACCTCGGGTCGCTCAGAAGGTTCCTGTAGGTGGCGCTGGTCTTGAAGGGCCTCACCTCGAAGACGTCTCCACCCACCCTCCTGGCCCCCATGGGCGCCGCGTTTGGGGAGCCGTCCGGGTCGACGGTGACCAGCACCACCTCGGCTATGCATCCTTCCCTGAACCCAAGGGAGTCAAGCGTCTCCGCGAACCCGGCACCGTCCATACATACCAACTGTTTGAAGCTAATACCTCATAAATATGGTTATCTAAATCCTTTATGCGTCGAGGAGCCGCACGGGCACAAGGTAGTCGCCCTTACCCCCCAGCACGACCCGGTAACGCTTTTCGCATCCGCCCACCACCACCTCGAGAGTCCCACGCGCCTCGACGACGTCGCCCTCCACGGCCATCTCCGTGAACTTGCCTCTGAAGCTCAGAAGCTCGGTCACCTCGTGCCCCTGGGCCTTGGCGCCCTCCACACGGTAGAGGCACGGCATGTATATCGAGTCCTCGGCGTCGGCCACCGTGGCCCTCACCGTCACGGCTCCCAGCGGCCTGCTCGCCTCGTCAGCCTCACGTTCCCTGATCAGCCGCATGAAGTAATCCCGACCATACACGAGGCCGTGGAGAACCTTGGCCTTCTCGACGCCTCTAAGCGTTTCGAGGCTGAGGCCTGATCTGCCCCAACGTGCCTCAAGGACTGGCTGGACGGTGGAGTCGTCGTAAGGTTTCACCCAGCCAAGCTCTTCTCTCAGGCGCTTCAGCGCCTCGTAGACCCTCCTGCCTTCAGAGGCTCCGTAGACGTTAAGATCGATGTCGGACTCTGGCCGCTGGAGACCGATGAGCAGGGAGCCGGACACGCCGAAGCGGGTTTCAGGCACTCCGCTGGCCTCACGCAGAGCCTCCATGAACTTGGAAACGGTTGTCTCGGGTTCCCCGCTTGGGTCCTCCATTATGCTGTCCAGGTGCTCGACTGGCTTGTATACTCTTCTAATCTTGTCCAGGGGCACAGTCTGGAGTACGAGGGAGAGCCCCTCGACCCTGTTGAGGTAGCTGGGGTGCTCCGCGGCCAGAAGCCTAGTGGTCTCCTCGAGGTCGTACATGCGTCTGTACCTGACGCCGTCTCTCTTCCTCTTCCCCTTTGGGTCGGGCATGTAGCGTAGGGTGGCTATGATGCCGTCCGCGGGGTGGTGAATCCCCTTGACGGCGAAGAAAAGACCGTCAACAGTCTCTACATAGTCCCCCTCCAGGAAACGTGAAGCCGTGTCCAACTTGCCCCAGAATACTGGGCGGTAGCCAGCTTTTAAGGTGACGAAGCGCATTCAGGTTTGATGATGAGAGGAGCCGAAGCGGGGGACTACGTCGGGCGGTGCCACGCCTTGGCGGGGCTGCTGGAGGCCTCGGCGTACCCCAAACCCGGCAACGTCCACAGGCTGAGGGACTCCGTTGAGACGCGGTACGAGCACTTCCTAGCCGGCAGCGTCGCCACCACGCCCGCGCTGAGAGACTTGGCTAGCCGAGCCCACAATACAGCATACGGGGGGGACTGGAGCAGCCTAGGGCTGGGGGAAGCCATCCTCCAGGCAGTGAAGGAGATGCTGACGTGGCAGAGGGGAGGCAACGTCCAGCTCGGCGTCGTTTTGCTCCATGCGCCCATCGCCGCCGCCGCCGGCGCGGCTTACCATGAAGGCAGGGTACCATCCAAGAGGATGAGGGAGTCCTTGACCGAGGTCATCGCGGCGGCGACGCCCAGGGACACGGTGAACATCTACAAGGCCATAGACCTGGCCATGACGCGGAGGTCCCTCGGGGAGGTAGGTGACCTAGACGTCTCCGACGAGTCGTCTCTAGAGATCATAGAGGAGGAGGGATTGACGCCCCCCCAGGTCTTCGTGCTGTGCGAGGACAGGGACACCATATGCTCGGAGTGGGTCCACGGGTTCACCGTAACCTTCGAGGAAGGCCATAGGTATCTCTCACATCGTCTAGGGGAAGGGGGGTCGGTCAACTCCGCGATAGTGGAGACGTTTCTGTATCTGCTATCCCGGCACCCGGACTCGTTGATCATCAGGAAGAGCGGCGTGGGGAAGGCGAAGGAAGTCAGCGGAAGAGCCGCCCAGGTGCTGAGGCATCGCGGGGAACCTGTTTTCATGGAAGAAGTGCGTAGAATGGACGAAGAGCTATGGTCTGGCGGCGGCAAGCTGAACCCTGGGACGACGGCTGACCTGACCGCGGCATCCATATTCGTGCAGCTGCTAACCGGTTGGAGGCCCTGACCCGAATACCTCGTTCATAAGAACGCTGCACTTGCCCTGTTTGGTGGCCTGGTACAGGCGGAGATAGTGTGGGTATAGGCTCATCCACTCCTTGATGCCGTTCTCGGTGATGTAGCCCTTCAGCAGCCCAGCTTCAGTCACCGCGAGGCTCTTTATCCCGAACTTCCGCATCACGCCGAAGGCCTCCTCTATGGTGCTCTCCGTCTTCACCGAGATCACCGGGGTGCAGACCACGTCCTTGACGTAGATGTCGTTCCGGTGTACGTCGGACTCCGTGAGCCACTTCATGGCGTCGAACATGTTGAAGCTTCCGATGAGCTGGCCTTCGTCGACGGCGATTATGTCGCCGTGGTAGTTCTCCATGAGCCTGCTGACTATGCCCATGAGCCTCTCCGAGGTCTCGACCGTGGGCACGCTTCTATCCATCAGCACCCTGCATGGGAGGCCGCAGAACTCCGGGTCAATCGGCGAGTGCACTCCGTATCCCTCGGTATGTAGAGTATATATGTTCTATTTTAAACTTCAAAAAAATAAAAGGAAAAACGGCTAGTCACAGCTAAGTCCACCCATTTCCGGTCATATTTAACGACCGATAAATATACACACGTATCCGCCAGAAAAAACCTATAACCGTATGACGATGATCATTTACTGTGAGCCTTAAATGAATTCTGAGAAGCCCACCCTCTACGTCACCAAGGCGGTGAAGAACGCGCAGGTCTTCGAAGCCGTGAAGACAAGGGTCGAGGAGTCCGGGGCGTCGACGGTCGTCGTCGGGAGCACCAAGGGGAAGTCCGCGATACAGCTATCCGAGGCCCTCGGCGGCGAGGCGTCCGTGGTAAGCGTCACCGAGTTCACGTACAGCGACGACGTTAAGAAGACCATGAAGAAGAAGAAGGTTGCCGCCGTGGAGAAGGCTGACCTGCCCATCCAGGACAACCGGGAGATGAGGGAGACCCTCATGATGTTCGGCCCAGGGGTCAAGGCTGCTCTGGAGGTCGCAGCCATAGCCGTCAGCAAGGGACTCGCCCAGGGCGACTTCGTGGCGGTCGCAGGCAGCGACAAGGGCCTAGACACGGCGATACTCGTGTCCAGCGACCACCCCGAGAAGGAGCTGATCTCGGACCCGCTCAAGCAGATGCTTGTCAAAGAGGTCATAGCCCTCAAAGGCTACTGAGAGGATGAAACATGTCCGGTAGTGACAGCAAGACCATAGGCGGCTCCATGGAGGAGACCAAGGAGAGACATAGGCGCTACCTTCGCGCCGTGAACAACCCCCTCAGACGCAGGATTCTCAGGGCCCTCAAGGAAGGCGGCGGTACCATGGAGAGCTTGGTGGCGCGCCTCGGCGTCGACGCCAAGACCCTGGACTGGCACATACGGATACTTGAGGACGGTTACTGCGTCGAGAGAGCCGAGGAGGACAGCGGGACACGCTACATCTTAACCCAGGAGGGCCTCGTCGTGGACTACGTCGAAGGGCCCTGATAAGCTATGTAAATGTTTTATATATTTTCCAAGCCGACTATCTTCCGTGTTTGCTTATGCTGAGCATAAACAAGTTAGCTCTGAAACATGTTGAAGAGTTGATCGCGAACCCTGACTACTACAGGGTGACCGTTGAGAAGCTCCCCTCGGGGGCGACAGTCATCGATACGGGTCTGGAGGCCCACGGCGGCTACGAGGCCGGCCTCATGACCACCCGCATCGCCATGGGGGGCGCGGGCACCGCCGAGCTCGGGTACGCCGACTACGGTGGACTGAAGCTGCCGACGGTGATCATATCCACTGATCACCCGGCTGTGGCCCTGTTCGGAGCCCAGCTCGCAGGGTGGAGGATAAAGCCGGAGGGCTACACCGCCGACGGCTCCGGCCCCGCGAGGGCGCTCGCGCTGAAACCCAAGGCTGTCTTCAAGAAGATAGAGTACAAGGACGAGGCGGACGTGGCCGTGATACTGCTTGAGACCGAGGAGAAGCCGCCGGACTCCGCGGCGCACTACATTGCAGAGAGGTGCAACGTCGCCCCGGAGAACGTCTACATGGTGCTGACCTCGACCACCTCCATGGCCGGGATGGTCCAGATATCCGGACGCATCGTCGAGACGGGGCTCTTCAGGCTCGACGTGCTGGGCCTGGACCTCAAGAAGGTGCTCTACGGGGCAGGCTACGCGCCGGTGATGCCCGTCCACACCGACATGGGGAAGGCCATGGGCAGGGCCGAGGACGCTTTGACTTACGGCGGCGTGACCAGCTACGTGGTGGACGAGGACGAGAAGAAGCTGAAGGAGATAGCCGTGAAGGCGCCGTCGAGCAACTGCGGTGACTACGGGAAGACCAGCTACGAGATATACAAGGCCGTCGACTTCGACTTCACAAAGATAGACCCGGCCCTGTTCGCGCCAGCCTCCATCACCCTGACGTGCGCCAAGACGGGCGCCACGTTCACCTACGGAGAGGTCAACGACGGCATCATCAAGAGCTCCGTGAAGAATTAGGAGCCGGAGGGGACTGTAAAATGGCTAAGCTTAAGGTTACCCTCGTCTCGGGGAGGACCGCCCAGCAGGGAGTCGGTCTCGAGGAGGGAAAAACCTCGGATAACTACGTCAAGAGCGTGAACCACGTCCAGCTCTGCCCAGAAGACGCGGCGAAGATGAAGCTAAAGGAAGGCGACGCGGTCTCAGTGGAGACGCGGCACGGCTCGGTCGTGGTGAACTGGAGGCCCTCCAAGGAGCTGGAGGGCGGCATGGTGTTCTTCCCGTACGGTCCATGGGCGAACCAGGTCTACGGATACGAGACGGAGGGCACAGGGACGCCCATATTCAAGGGCATAGAGGCCACGGTGGCGCCGGCCAGAGGCAAGGTCAAGTCCATCGAGGAGCTTGTGAAGAGCTTGGGGGGCGATAGGAAGTGACCGTGTTCACCGACGTGGTCTGCCCCTTCTGCGGCTGCCTGTGCGACGACCTGGAGGTCACCGTGGAGGACGGCCACGTGAAGGGCGTCAAGAACGCGTGCGGCATATCCCGCAGCAAGTTCCTGAACCACGAGAAGAACAGGCTGAAGGCCCCGACCGTCGACGGCGTCGAGGTGCCGCTGGAGAAAGCGGTGGACGCGGCGGCGGACATACTCTCCACCTCCAGAAGACCGCTTGTGTACGGCCTCAGCTCCACTGAGTGCGTGGCCATCGCCAAGGCCGTGGAGCTCGCGGAGCTGGCCGGCGGCGTCGTCGACAACACCTCCTCGGTGTGCCACGGCCCGACGATCCTCGCCCTCCAGCAGGTCGGCGAGTCCAAGACCACCCTGGGGGAGGTCAAGAACCGCGCCGACCTAGTGATCTTCTGGGGCTCCAACCCGTCCCAGGCCCACCTGCGGCACATAATACGGTACTCAGGGATGGCGAAGGGAAGGTTCATCCCCAACGGCAGGAAGGACAGGTACATCATCGCGGTTGACATAAGGAAGACGGGGACCACGCGGCTGGCGGACGAGTATGTGAAGGTAGAGCCCAACAGGGACTTCGAGCTCCTCCAGGCGCTGAGAGCAGCCGTGAGGGGGCATGAATTATTAGCAGAGAGCGTCGCGGGGGTCCCGAGGGAGAAGGTGACGGAGCTCGCGGAGAGGATGAAGACGGCCAAGTTCGGCATCGTCTTCTTCGGGCTGGGGCTCACCCAGAGCGAGGGGCGGCACATGAACATCGACGCCGCCGTCGGGCTCGTCGCCGAGCTGAACAACCACACCAAGTTCCTGCTAACGCCCATGAGGGGCCACTACAACGTGGGAGGAGCCAACGCTGTGACGACGTGGCAGACGGGGTACCCCTACGCCGTGGACTTCAGCAGGGGCTACCCAAGGTACAACCCTGGAGAATACACATCCATAGACCTGCTGGCGAGGGGTGAGGTAGACTCGGCGCTCGTGATAGCGTCGGACCCAGTCTCGACGTTCCCCGCCGGCGTCGTCAGGAACCTCGCCAAGATACCCGTCGTGACCCTGGACCATAAGGTGACGCCGACGACGATGCTGAGCAAGGTGGTAATACCCGTCGCCACGGCGGGCGTCGAGGCGGAAGGCACCGCATACAGGATGGACGGCGTCCCGCTGAGGCTGAGTAAGCTGGTGGAGCCCAGGGAGGGCGTGCACTCGGACGCGGAGGTGCTTGAAATGATGATCAAGAGGATGGGAGGACGAGCATATTGAAGGACATTATAGTCAAGGGCGGGTACGTCTACGACCCCCTCAGCGGCGTCGACGGCGAGAGGATGGACATCCACATCAGCGCCGGCAAGGTCGTGGAGGAGGTGCCGGAGAGGGACGCCAAGGTCATCGACGCCAAGGGGAAAACCGTGATGCCGGGGGGCGTCGACATACACAGCCACATCGCGGGCAGCAAGATCAACCTCGGCAGGCTCCTCCGGCCGGAGGACCACAGGAAGGACCCCGTGCCCAGAAGCAAGCACACCAGGGGCGGCGTAGGGTACAGCTGCCCCTCCACCTTCGTCACCGGCTACAGGTACGCCCAGATGGGGTACACCTCGGTGATGGAGGCCGCGATGCCTCCCATCGGCGCCAGGCACGTCCACGAGGAGCTCAACGACACCCCCATCATAGACAAGGCGGCGTTCACCCTCTTCGGGAACAACTACTTCACCCTCAAGTACGTCAGGGAGGGCGACAAGGAGAAGCTCAAGGCGTTCATGGCCTGGCTCCTCAAGGTGACCAAGGGCTACGCCGTGAAGATAGTTAACCCGGGCGGCGTGGAGAACTGGAAGTGGGGCCGCAACGTCGACGGCCTGGACGGCAACGTGGAGGGCTTCGACGTGACGCCGCGGCAGGTGGTCACCATGCTGGCTGAGGCTAACGAGGAGCTGGGGCTGCCCCACACCATCCATCTCCACTGCAACAACCTGGGGATACCGGGGAACTGGGAGACCACCGTCGAGACCATGGACGCGGTAAGCAGCGTCAAGCCCGCGAAGGGCAGGAAGAACGCGATCCATGTCGTTCACTGCCAGTTCAACGCCCTGGACGGCGACAGCTGGATGACCCTCAAGTCGGGCGCCGGCAAGATCGCCAAGTACGTCAACGCTCACCCCCACGTCACCCTGGACATGGGCCAGGTCATATTCACCGACACCACGACGATGACGGGGGACGGCCCATGGCAGTTCAGGCTCCATGGCCTCACCGGCAACAAGTGGGTGAACAGCGACGTCGAGATGGAGGCCGGCGCAGGCGTGGTCCCCTACACCTTCAAGAAGAACAACCCCGCCAACTCCATACAGTGGGGCATCGGCCTAGAGATAGCGCTCCTCGTCAAGGACCCGTGGCGCGTCTACATGACCACGGACCACCCCAACGGCGGCCCCTTCATCTACTACCCCAAGGTCCTCGCGTGGCTCATGAGCAGGAAGGCCCGCACAGACACCATGCTTGAGAGCAACAAGGCGGTGATGAAGAAGACGAGCCTCGCGAACAACTACAGGGAGTACACCTTCAACGAGGTAGCCATAGTCACCCGCGCCGCCACCGCCAAGGTCCTGGGCCTCAAGCAGAAGGGCCACTTGGGCGTCGGCGCGGACGCGGATGTCAGCGTCTACGACGTCGACCCATCCAAGTGGAGGCCCAGCCAGTACGCCGAGATCGAGAGGGCGTTCAGACGGGCAAGCTACACCATAAAGGGAGGGGAGATAGTGGTCAAGGACGGGGAGGTGACCTCCACGCCGCTGGGCTCCACCTACTGGGTTAAGGCGGAGACGCCGCCCGAGCTGGAGCAGGAGCTGGTGAAGGAGCTTGAGGCCGACTTCAAGAACTATTACACGGTCAGCTTCAGGAACTACCCCGTCGAGGACGCGTACCTGCCCACGCAACGAGTGGTTAAGGCTCAGGGAGGTGTATGGAAGTGAGCTTCAAGCTTAACGGAGTCGAGATAGAGGACACCTTCGCCGAGGGCTTCGGCATGTGGGGTACACGGCTGATAATCACCGCGGCCAGCAGGAAGTGGGCCAACACGGCCGCCGCGGAGATGACCGGGTTCGCCACCAGCGTCATCGCATGCGACTGCGAGGCAGGTGTAGAGGCCGAGATACCGCCCGAGGAGTCCCCGGACGGGAGGCCCGGCACCGCTGTCATGGTGTTCGGGTTCTCGGCGAAGAAGCTGGCGACGTCCCTGCTCAACAGGCTGGGCCAGTGTGTGCTCACCTGCCCGACCACCGCGGTGTTCAACGGCTTGCCTGAGGAGATGGCCGACGCCATGATCGACGTCGGCAAGAGCGTCCGGTTCTTCGGCGACGGCTACCAGGTGAAGATGCGGATGGGCGACGGATGGGAGGCGCGGCAAAGGTTCTGGCGCATCCCCGTCATGGAGGGCGAGTTCCTGGTCGAGGAGAAGGTGGGCGCCAAGAAGGCGGTGGCCGGCGGCAACTTCCTCGTCATGGGGGAGACCGAGGCGGCGACCCTTGAGGCGTCCGAGAGAGCAATCGAGGCGATCCACACGGTGCCCTACGTCATCACACCGTTCCCGGGCGGTCTCTGCAGGAGCGGCAGCAAGGTGGGCTCCACCTACGCGTTCCTCAGGGCCTCCACCAACACGCCTTTCTGCCCCGCCATCAAGCACAGCCTGAAGGACAGCCAAGTACCCGAGGGAGTCAACTCGGTCCTGGAGGTGATACTCAACGGCCTCGACGAGCCCTCGGTGAAGAAGGCGATGGGCGTCGGCATAGAGGCGGCCACAAAGGTGGAGGGCGTGAAGTGGATCACGGCAGTCAACTTCGGGGGCAAGCTGGGCAAGTACCAGCTTCACCTCAAGGACTGCGTGGGAGGCGGCTAAGATGAAGAAGCTGATACTGGTCCCCAAGGAAGTAACCGCGATACCCGTCGAGGCCGAGGTAATCTCCCCGACCGTCATAGCAGGCAGGACCCTAGACGAGGTTCAGCGGCTCAACGTGTACCAGGGCAAGGTCAAGCTCACGTTGGCAGACCACTTCGACGTAACCGGCGAGGTGGCGGAGACCCCAGCCGAGCAGATTATCGTGGTGGACGGCGACGCCCCCCACGTCAAGTATATGGGCGCAGCCATGGACGCGGGAAGACTCGTGGTCAAGAGAGACGCCGGGATGCACACGGGCTCCCAGATGACGGGCGGCGAGCTCACGGTGAAGGGCAGCGCAGCCGACTGGGCGGGAGCCGAGATGAAGGGCGGAGTACTACGGATAGAAGGGGATGCGGGGCACCTGCTGGGCGCGGCTTACCGCGGCAGCAGCGAGGGCATGACCGGCGGCTGCATCGTGGTCGGCGGAGGCGTCGGCAGCGAGGCCGCGAGCTTCATGAGGCGCGGCATGATCGTCGTCAAGGGCGACACGGCGCCGTTCACCGGCGTCCACATGAACGGAGGCGAGATACTGGTATTCGGCAGAGCCGGGAAACGCCTCGGAGCCCAAGCAAAGGGCAACGGCGGGTTCATGGCGTGCTTCGGCGGCGTCGAGGAGCTGCTGCCCACCTACATGTACGACACCACCTACAGCCCCATATTCATGAGGCTCTACCTCAGGCAGCTGGCGGAGACGTTAAACGTCGAGGAGGCGCTCCGGTACCTGGACAAGCCCCTCAAGCGGTACAGGGGCGACCTGGCCGTCGGGGGCAACGCCGAGATACTCATCGCCGAGCCCTGAGTGAAGCCATGTGAAGATAGGGATACTGGGAAACGACGGGAAGGAGTGGCACATCCAGAGGCTCCTCGGCGAGCTCCGTAGCCGGGGCGCCGAGGCCTACGTCTTCCCTGCTACCAGGCTCGTCTCACGGATAGCCGCGGAGCCCAAGGTATCCGTCAAGGGCTACATGATCGAGGACTACGACGCCGTGATCGTGCGCCGCATGCCCGGGGGCACCGCCGAGAGGGTCTTCTACAGGATGGACGCCGTCCACATGCTGGAGGAGTACGGCGTCTACGTCATCAACCCGGCCCTCAGCATAGAGAAATCGGTGAACAAGTACTACACCTCCGCGCTCCTAGAGAAGGCGGGGATAACGTCTCCCCGCACAGTCGTCACGGAGAGCTTCACAGAGTCCATGAGGGCCTTCGAGGAGCTGGGGGGCGACGTCGTGGTGAAGCCGCTGTTCGGCTCCCTCGGCGCGGGAATCACACGCCTCACCGACGGGGACATAGCGTACAGGGTCTTCAGGGCGCTGGAGTCCACCCAGAGCGTCTTCTACGTCCAGGAGTACATCCCCCACGGCAACAAGGACATCAGGGCGTTCGTCATCGGCGATGAGGTCGTCGCCTCCATGAAGCGCGTCGGCGCGGGGTGGAAGACAAACATCTCCTCGGGGGCGGCGCCGGAGCCCTATGAGCCGTCCAGCGAAGAGGTCGAGACGAGTCTGAAGGCGGCTAAGACGCTGGGGCTGGAGTACACGGGCGTTGATCTGATGCGCTCCGACATCGACGGGACGCTGTACACCCTTGAGGTGAACAGCACCCCCGGCTGGGAGGGGCTCCAGAAGGTGACGACTGTCGACATAGCCGAAAGGCTCGTCGAGCACATCTTCGAACGGCTCAGGTGATGGAGTTGAAGCCGAAGGACCGGGACATACTCGATACCCTCGACGGGCTGATGTTCGTCGTCGTGGGCTACCTGCACCCCCCCGACAGGGTGACTGCGTACCTGAAGTACGTCCCCACAGCTGAGGGGAAGTGGGGCAGGGGGGACACCCGCTACACCCGAACCCTCCGGTACTACCACGTCACCCAGGTCGAGAACACGTACGGCTACCTGAGGGAGAACCACCCCGACTACCTCTACGACTGCCCCGTCCGCAACATCACAGTCTCCTGCGTGCCCCTCAGCGACGTGAAACGCTATTACCACCCAGTCGAGAGGGTGGACTCGCTTATCCAGGAGGGCCCGTCGGACCCTCTGGAGGAGAAGCTGCTCGGGCTCGTCGAGCACATTCGGGAGCATGCGGACGTCGAAGGCAGGATCGGCGTCACCGGCTCGATCCTGACCCGCTCACACAACCCGGTGTTCTCCGACATCGACATCACCGTCTACGGGCGAGAGGAGTCACGGCGGGTGAGGGAGGCCGTACTCGGGGCGAGGAGGAAAGGCGTTATCCGCGGCCGCAGCGAAGAAGAGCTTGAGAGGTGGGTTGCCCAGCGCGCGGAGAAGTTCCCGCTGAGCAGGGAAGAGTTCAGACGCGTCGCGTCCACGAGGTGGAACTACGGTTTCTACAGGGACACCTACTTCTCGATACACCCGACTCGGACAGACGATGAGATAACGGAGAGCTACGGCGACTACGTCTACCACCAGCTGGGCGAGGCGGAGGGCACCGCCGTCGTGGTGGACGCCTCCGAGTCCATCTACCTGCCGGCGGTATACAGGGTGGCTGATTCCAAGCTAAGGAACAGAGATGCAACCATATCCGAGATAGTGTCCTACGAGGGAGTCTACGGCGACCTGTTTAAGGAAGGAGAGAAGGTGGAGTTCAATGGCATCCTTGAGAGATACGAGGGAAAAGAAGAGGGGCACCGCGTGGTGCTGGGCGGAGCTGGCTCTACCGGCGGCTACATGAAGTAGGCCTAGTCATAGGGGAAAGGCGTTCCTCGGCCCTGCCCATGGCCTTCCCCATGTCGGTGTGGACGGGCATCACCGGCTTCTATGGATTAGTGTAGTATTCCGAGAGAAAACAGAGAAAATCTGAGTCTATAAAGAATAATTATTGTATCCTATATATAAATAATAAATATATACTTTATTTGATAGATTTTATATAACCTTTTAGTGTAATTTTTATCATATAATTCTATTTTTATTAACTATTTTAACGACTTTGAATCGTATTTCTATCGAAGGGATGGATTATTTAAATCAATTTCACAACTTACGATTGATACTATATAATGATTTTGTCTCTCCCAAACTAAAATTTATATGTTATTACAATAGTTATTTTAAAAGCGATATCTATGACTATTAAGAACGTCAAGCTACAAGTTGATGAGTTGGAAACGGGTTTAGGCACGTTTAAGGGCTTGAACGTCACAATAGGGCGTTTAATCGAAGAGAATTTAGATCAGCCGCTGGGTCCCACACCCTTCCCATCCATCACTGATCTGAGAAACTGGGACCGAAAACTCCTATCCAGGTACCCACCTTTCTATCTTCCTTTCTGTGATGTTTGTTGCCTTTGTACCTTTGGAAAGTGTGATCTGAGCCAAGGTAAGAGGGGTGCATGTGGCTTAGACATGTCTGCTCAGCAGAGCCGCATAGTTCTCCTCGCAGCCTGTATAGGAGCAGCAACCCATACTGGACATGCACGGCATCTCGTTCATCATCTCATAGAGAAGAACGGAGGAAACTATCCCCTTAACGTTGGGGGAGATGAGGTTGACATAGATGCCCCAGTAACAACTCTTGTGACAGGGCAAGACCCGAAGACCCTCGGAGACCTTGACGTTATATTAGATTACACTGAGCAAGAGGTCACCCATCTTCTGTCTTGTTGCCATACAGGGATGGAAGGCGACAACATAGATTTTGAGTCTAAGGTTCTGCATGCTGGAATGATAGATCAGGTGGGTATGGAGATAGCTGACCTGGCTCAGATCTCTGCGTATAACTTCCCCAGAGGCGACCCAGACGCTCCATTAACTGATATAGGCTGGGGAGTATGTGACATCTCAAAACCCGTTATTCTGGTAATCGGTCACAATGTTCCTCCAGCCACGGAGATCAACGATTATCTTCTCGACCACAAGCTTTACGGTAAGGTAGAGGTTGCTGGGATATGTTGTACGGCAATAGATATGACCAGGTACAACCCTGGGGCAAAGATCATTGGGCCGATATCTTGGCAACTTAGGTTCATCAGAAGCGGGATACCTGACGTAATCGTAGTTGACGAGCAGTGCATACGAACCAATCTCATAGAAGACGCACAAAAAATAGGGGCACCCTTCATCGCAGTCTCTGAGAAGAATTGTCAGGGATTAGACGATAGGACAAATGATCCCGCTGATGAGATCGTTGAGGATCTAATAACAAAAAAAGTGCCAGGAGTATTAATACTAGATCCAGAAAAAGTTGGCGAAGTTGCCTCTAGAGTAGCAATAGAGATCTCCCCGAAAAGAAAGAAAAAAGGAATATTCCCAAGTATAGAGGAGATTGTCGAAGGATCGAAAAGATGTCGGAGTTGTTTAGCATGTCAGAGGGCGTGCCCAAATAACCTCCCAATCCCGGAAGCAGTGAAAATGGCGGCGGAAGGAGACCTCAGCAAGTTTTCAAGTTTATATGAGGACTGTGTAGGTTGTGCGCGTTGCGAAAGCGCCTGCCCAATAAACCTTCCACTACATAGCTACATCATGAAATCCTCTGAGGATAGGATAGAGAAAGAAAAATTCAAGATCCGGACAGGAAGAGGAGCAATCCAAGATATAGAGATCAGACGCGTCGGCGGACCCATAGTACTGGGCGAGATACCCGGAGTAGTTGCACTGGTTGGATGCGCAAATTACCCACATGGAGGAGAGGAAGTCGCTGAAATAGCCGAGGAATTCGCCAAGAGAAACTTCATTGTGACAGCGACAGGCTGTGCAGCCATGTCAATGGCTATGGTAAAAGATGAGGATGGACTAACCATATACGAGAAATATCCTGGAAACTTCGATGCTGGCGGTGTATTAAATATAGGTTCCTGCGTCTCCAACCCACACATCGCGGGAGCAGCAATTAAAATTGCCAGGATATTTGCTAAAAGAAACCTGAAAGCGAATTATGAAGAAATAGCCGATTACATTCATAACAGGGTCGGAGCAGTCGGTATAGCATGGGGTGCTATGTCACAGAAAGCAGCTTCCATCGCCAGCGGATTCTGGCGCCTAGGAATCCCTGTGATCGTTGGCCCGCATGGCATCAAGTATCGTCGTATGCTCTTGGGAAGAAGAGAACGTGAAGAGGACTGGTACGTCTATGATGCCCGTACCGGTGAAAAGGTCTATGTAGGCCCCGTACCGGAGCATCTTTTCTACGCAGCCGAGACAAAGGAGGAGGCAATAGTGCTTACTGCAAAGCTTGTTATGAGAGCAAACGACACCTCTAAGGGAAGGGCTATAAAGCTGACACACTGGATAGATCTGCATCGACGACTTTATGGCACCTTACCTGATGACCTTCACCTCTACGTGAGGAAAAAGTCTGATATCCCCCTAACCATGAGGCAAGAGCTTCTGGAAAATTTAGAAGAAAAAGATTGGAAAGAACAAGAAATACCTGACCCAACCTTACTTAAAAGGATGATAAGAAGCGAGAGTGATTAAGTATGTCAATAGCAGAGCCATGGCAAACAGCTGAAATACCCGGCCCTAAAAAGGCGTTTGTAGTATCTAAAACCATAGTCGTTTCCTCCATGATTAAGAGGTCAAAGAGACCCTTACTTGTGGTCGGACATGAATCTCTCAAGGAAGATATTGATGGAGAGATGCCAATAGATTACATGATAAGACTTGCTGAAAAGGGCAAGATACCAATTGTGGCCACAGCGCATATAATAGGAGAGTTCAACAAAAGAGGATACAGTAAAGCATCTTCGTTTTCTCTAATTGAGATAGGGGAGAGGCTTAAGGATCCCGATTGGATGGGACTCGACGGAGAAGGGCAATATGATCTTGTATTAATGATGGGCTTCCCTTATTACATGAGTTGGCTTGTGTTATCAGGGCTTAAACATTATGCGTTACGTGGTGACAAGTATTTGACCACCATATCTTTGGACCGATACTATCAACCTCATGCTTCTTGGTCTTTACCTAACCTCTCATTGGAGAAATGGGAGGAAAACATTTCAAGTATGATGAAGGAATTGGAGGCAGAATAAGATGTCATTCAAAGATATACCGGTTGATGTAGGGGTAATATACGAAGGTGAAAGGATTAGATGGCGTGAAACATATGTTGAGATGGGTGGTCCTAGGATAGAGGACAAGTTTGAACTCGTACTATCTAGGGATATTGATGAAATCGAGGACGGTAAAATCGAAGTAATTGGTCCAGACATCAAAGATGTTGAAGCCGGCACTTCCCTGCCATACGGTTTGTACATTGAGGTAGCCGGCAAGGATGTCGAGAAAGACCTAGAGGGAGTTATAGAGCGGAGGCTCCACGATTACTGCAACTTCATACAGGGCTTAATGCACATAAACCAGCGATATGATATCCACCTTAGGTTAAGCCAGGCATCCGTCAGAAAAGGGTTGGATAGCTTTAAGCTGATTGGCAAAGTCATAATGAGGTTATATAAGACAGATATGCCTCTAATCGAGAAGATACAGATTACCTTCATAACCGACCTTGAAGAGGTTAAGAAGAGACGCGCCGAAGCCATTGAGGTATATGATGCCAGAGACGCCCGAGCCCGGGGAATGAAGGATTCTGAAGCAGATGTATTTTATGGATGTTCTTTGTGTCAATCCTTCGCGCCCTCCCACGTATGTACCATTACTCCTCAGCGTTATGCCAATTGTGGTGCTATAAGCTGGTTTGATGGAAGGGCTGCTGCGCGAATCGACCCGAAGGGACCGATCTTCGCTGTAGAGAAAGGAGAATGCCTGGACGATTGGAGAGGAGAATACTCGGGCGTTAACGAGATGTCTAAGGAGAAGACGCTTGGAGAAGTAGATAGGGTCTGGTTGTATACAGCATTTGGCTACCCCCATACATCATGTGGTTGCTTTGAGGCCATTGCCTTTTACATACCAGAAGTGGATGGGCTTGGTGTAGTTGACAGAGATTTCAAGGGAAAAACAGTCAATGGATTATCATTCTCGACGCTGGCCGATACTACCGCTGGAGGAACACAGGTAGATGGCTTCCACGGTCTAAGCATCGAGTATATGAGGAGCCCAAAGCTACTCCAGGTGGATGGAGGATGGAACCGCATAGTATGGTTGCCGAAGAAAGTCAAGGAAAGGGTGGAAGAGTTCATCCCAGATGAGTTAAAAAACAAGATACCAACAGAAGAAGCTGTGGCTAATCTAGATGAACTAAAGCAGTATTTAGAGGACGCACAGCATCCTGTAGTTGATAGATGGAAGGCTGCGCTTGAAGAGGCTCCTGAAGAGGTTGAAGCTATAGAGGAAGCACCTGGAGGTTCGCCCTTTGCCCCTGTTTCCAGCATTTCTACTACTGTTGGAGGCTATAAATTCACGTTAGAAAACGTAAGGATACATGCAGATAGAGTTAGGATTAAAAAAGTAGAAAAGTAGGGGGTATTCCGATTGAAGAACAACAAGAAAAAGATGAATCCATTTGATGCTAGTCTCTTTAATATGCTTAAGAATATGAAAGAGATTGAAATAGAAGATGTAGACTTCAGAATCGACCGCCTAGACTTTACTCTACCTACACTAGTAGTAAATCCACAAATTCCTAGACAAGTCGCTCCAATAGGAAAGCCGCTAGAGGAATTAACCTATGAATTTGTTCCCCCAGTTAATACCTATCGAGGTGAAGTTACCGAAGTTGTCCTAGGTGCCACAAAATCGGAAGGAGGTTCTAGAAGCAGAGCAATTACGGTTGGAGGATCTAAAACGCCACCATTTTACTCTGTTGAAGGCGAAAAACCTAATCCGCCAGTTGTCGTAGGAGATGTCTTCGATATGAAAATTAATCTTCCTAAACCGGTTAGAAGTCACTTCGGTGAAGTACTGGAAGATCCAGCTGAGTGGGCAAGAATATACGTAGAGAAATTCGACGTAGATATGATAGATATAGAGCTCATAAGCACGGATCCGCTCCTCAATGACACTCCTATAAGTGAATCTGCTAAAGTCGTTGAGGATGTTCTACAAGCCGTAGACGTTCCAATAATCATCGGAGGCTCAGGATCCCCTGAGAAGGATGGCGATTTACTTTCAAAGATGGCTGAGGTGGCTGAAGGAGAACGAGTTCTTCTTAGCTCGGCGACACCTGATCTTTATGAACCGATAGCGGTAGCCGCAAAAGAACATGATCACGCTGTTCTCTCGTGGACATCACTGGACATAAACCAGCAGAAAGAATTGAATAGACACCTCTTAGAATATATTCCTAGGGAAAAAATAATTATAGATCCAACGTCAGCAGCTTTGGGCTACGGTATCGAGTACGCTTTCACAATCATGGAGAGAATGCGTCTCTCAGCGTTATGGGCGGATCAAGAAGTTCAAATGCCTATGGCTGCTGCCACATCTAACTCATGGGCTGCCAGAGAGGCTTGGAGAAAAGATCCTGAACTTGGACCGAGAATGCTCAGGGGCCCCCTTTGGGAAACTACATCAGCTCTAACCTTCCTGCTCGCGGGAGTAGATATATTTATCTCGCTTCACCCCGCCGCTATAAGAACCGTTAAGGAAGTAGCCGGATGGCTGATGGACCAAGAAGCAGAGAAAATTCCTAAAAACTGGGTTAATCTGGAGGCTGTTTAAATAATGTCAAAGAAAATTGGCCCTCTAGACGTTTTCAATATCCTTCCAAAAACAAACTGCGGAAAATGTGGTGAGGACACTTGTTTCGCCTTCGCAGCAAAGGTCGCAGACAGGAAATTGGACCTTGAACAATGTACTCCTCTATACGAAGAAGCTCAATACGAGAAAAATCGGGGTAAGTTAGAGGTTCTATTGAGACCGGCTGTAAGGGAGATAAGGCTTCGAAGTAAAGACGATGAAGTCAGGATCGGTGGAAAGACGGTTGTATATAGACATGAATTCAGGTATAGCAATCCTACCGCTATAGCTATATCTGTAAGCGACACCATGCCAGAAGACTTCATGCTTTCCAAGGTAAAGAAAGCCAGCGAGTGGGAGTATCGCTACATTGGTATGGATCTCAGCCTAGACTTGATTGCCATACGATCCACTTCAAACGATCCAACGAAGTTCAGGGAGTGCGTTGAAAAAGTGTCAGACGTGACACACATGCCCCTAGTATTATGCTCCTTCAGCCCCGAAGTAGTGGAACATGGATTGAAGGCTCTAAAAGGGCAGAGTCCTCTTATCTACGCCGCAAATCAAGAAAACTGGAAAGAGATGTCGAAACTAGCAAAAAATTATGAATGCCCTATCGTAGTATCAGCGCCAAACGATCTTGATCAATTGAGATTTTTAACGGACTCCCTTATGAAAGAAGGAATTGAAAACATAGTCCTTGATCCGGGAACAATGCCTGATGAAGGACTTAGAGATACCCTAAATAATTTCACGATGTTAAGAAGAAGCGCTATATCCCTAAAAGACGACCTCTCCGGTTTTCCTTTATTAGGAACTCCAATATCTACCTGGTGTGAAGAGGACGAAGAACCCGAGATCAAAGCCTGGAAGGAATCCTATATTTCATCAATGCTAATTAGCAGATACGCAGACATACTGATAATAAATAGTATCGAGATGTGGTCAATTTTACCAATAGTAATATGGAGAACTAACATATACACCGATCCAGTTAAACCTGTAACAGTTGAGCCAGGCCTGAGAACCTTTGGTAAACCTGACGAGAACTCCCCAGTTCTATATACCACTAACTTTGCTCTTACCTTCTACACAGTCCAAGAGGACGTCAAAGATCTAGACTGCTATATGCTTGTGGTTGATACTGAGGGAATAAGCGTGGAGTCCGCCGTCGCTGGAGGAAAGCTAACCGCTGATAAGGTGAATGACACTATAAAGGAGACTGGCATAGAGGATATGGTGACTCATAGGAAGATCGTGTCCCCTGGACTTGCAGCGAGGATAAGCGGTGAAACTGAGATGGTTTCAGGCTGGGACGTGCTGGTAGGTCCAAAGGACTCCGGTGGGGTTAAGAACTTTCTTGATAAAAAATTCTATCAGGAAACTTGAGGTAAAACCTCAGGTCTGATAATGATGGGATATCTACACGTACAGGGGTATGCTAGAAAAAAAGAACTAGAGATAGGAAAAACACTGCTTGAACACTTGAGAGACCTCGGTGTGGATATTAACGCATCCTGCGGAGGTTTGGGGAAGTGCAAACAGTGTCTAGTTCAGGTCAACAAGACACATTTACTCAGCCCCCTGACAGACACGGAACGAGAGTTCATACGACAACCTGAATACCGACTATCTTGCCAAGCCATAGTTCTTAGAGACGACGAGGCCCTCTTCGTCATAGTGCCGGAGCGGACTTTCACGATATTACCCACAGGAAAAAGGAAAAACATAGAAATTGATCCTTGTGTAAAACGTTTACCATCACAGGGAAACACCGTATACTGGTGTAATAAAGAGATAGGCGTCTATGAAGGAGCACTGCTCGGACTTGCACTTGATATAGGGACGACCACATTATCGATGTATTGCACAGACCTCGAAACCGGAGAGGATGTCATTGTTGCCTCCAGAGAAAACCCCCAGATGAAATACGGAGACGATGTGATCAGCAGAATAACCTACGCCAAGAACCATGGACAAGAATCACTCGAAAAAGAAATCAGAAAAGCCGTAAATGGAATGATTCAAAACTTGCCTGTTGACCCCGGTAAAATCTATGAGGCTGTCATAGTTGGAAACCCTACGATGAGGGATCTATTTTTTGGATTGCCTGTTAAAGAACTGGGCGAAGCACCTTATACTCCTTACATGAAGACGGGTATTTATAAACGGGCTGAGGAGATGGGGCTTATAATAAACCCAAAAGCCACCATCTATGGGATGCCTCTGATAAGCGGATTTGTAGGAGCAGATTGTATAAGCGTGGTTTTAGCTACCAACCTCCATAGGGAAACAGGTTTAAACATAGCTATAGACATAGGCACGAACACAGAGATTGTGATTGGTAACAAGGAAAGAATGATCTCTACATCATGCGCCTCTGGACCAGCCTTTGAGGGAGCTGGAATAAAATGGGGGGTAGCCGGAGTCGGTGGCGCCATAAAAAACGTGTACATCGATGAAGATCTAAAGGTACACTACGAAACAATCGGAGATTTACCTCCGATAGGGATCTGTGGTTCAGGGCTAATCGATGTTTTAGCTAATATGCTGGATAGAGGCATCATTGATTGGCGTGGAAGATTCACCGAAGAGAAAAGCTCCTTTGTACTAGTTGATAGGGACAACCCCATAACTATCTCCGAGGAGGACATTGATAAACTAAAACTAGCTAAAGCTGCGATATCTCTTGGAATCAAAACTTTAGTTAAGCTTTATAATTCGACGCTTGAAGGAGTTGATACGGTTTACCTTGCAGGAGGATTTGGAAACTTCATAAGCGTGGAGAACTCCAAGAAAATTGGGTTATTACCTGACATCGAGTTATCTAAGATAGAAAAAGTTGGGAACGCTGCCTTAGAGGGAGCAAGGGAAGCCTTACTTTCGAAGTCAAGAAGAAAGGAGGTTGACTATATCGCGGAGAATACCGAGCATAAAAGTCTTGAGAGCATACCCGACTTTTCATATGAGTACATGAAAGAATTATCCTTCGAGAAATATAGGATCGGCTAAGAAATAGTTAGAACTGTATCCTTTCTCTTGATTTTCCCCTCGGATACCAGTTCCTCTACTTTGCGTTCAACAGTCTTCGGTGCGTCGCAGGCCTTCAACTCATAGGCTAAGAGATTTGTTAAATCCTTCCTGGAGATCTCGCCTCTCTTTTCTATCTCTTCGAGAATGTGATCTCCAATAGTTGGGAATCCACACGCCTCGTATATGCTTTCAACAAGTATATCACCGGCCTCTTGCATTAAAGGTTCAAGAGGATCCATAGAGGCTAGACAGTAGTTCTCGTTCTCCTCGTTCTCGTGCTCTGTGGTGATTTTTTCTCTCAAAGCTTTCATGTCATTGTATGAAAAGTAAGCTAGTTTCTTGGCTACACTTTTTGCAGAACCGCATGGAGTATCCATTACAACTTCTATTTCCTTGATTATTTGTTTATCCTTGTCAAGGGTAATGTTAAATTTTGGCTTACTAAATTTTTTACAGAGATAATTAATTAATTCGTTGTCGCTTTCTTCCATGACGCAATAGGGTTTAGGAAATTCGTGGGGTATACCCGCGGCGTCAAGATCGTCTTTTATAGTTTTTAGTCCCTCTGGGATTTGTTTGCTGTCATCGAGAGGATAAATAACCGCTTTTGTGTTTAGTTTTTGGGCTATCGTGGGAATTATGTCTCCCAGTAGAGGGTGTATACCTAGTACTATTAGTAGATCACAATCCATCACGGGAAGGTTCTGGGGTACATATTCACTGGGGTTGTCCCAGATCTTCTTTAACACATCTGGTTCTGAAGGGTGTTCCATTTCGACTGTTTCGGGTTCAAACTCGTATAGGCCTATAATCTTGTCTCCAAGGCCATGAGCAGCAAAGTTGTTTATTAGCTGTTCTCCAAAAGGTCCACTATATATGATATATAATCTTAGGTCTTTATCTAAGTCCATCTTAATCACCATTTAAAAGAGAGAGGCACTCTCTTACCCCCTCAACGGCATCTTTACCATATGCGTCCGCCCCTATATTTGCCGCATATTGTTTATCAATGGGACGCCCTCCAACGATAATCTTAACCTTATCCCTGAGAGACTCTCTCTTTAAAGCTTCAATTACCTCCTCAATATTAGACTGGGTGGAGGTTAGAAGGGTAGACATAGCTAGAATATCTGGATTGAATTTTTCAATACCATCTATAAATGTTTTACTAGTTACGTCAACCCCTAAATCGATAACTTCGAAGCCTTTAGATTGCAACATCATGGAGAAAATGATTTTCCCTATGTCATGGACATCTCCCTGAACTGTGCCAATCAAAACCTTCCCTTTAACCTGGCTTGATTCCTGTTTAAATAATGGTCTCAGATTGTCTATGGCCTTCTTCATATTACTACCTGAGACTATGAGATCGGAGGTGAAGTAGCGTCCGCTTTCATACTTCCTGCCAATCTCCTCTAACCCCTTTGACAGATCAGTAAAAATGTTGTAAGGAGACGTGCCTTTCTTCAATTCTTCTTCACAGTAATCGATTATCTTTTCTCCCCCGAAATCAAGTAAAACATCAACAAGTTTTTTAGTGTTCATCATAATAGTTCTATGCAGGTTTATTATATATCCTACGATAGCTTAATTTTTCAGAAATAGGTCACAAACGTTGCCCACACGCTTTACTTGAAGTTTTTTTAATTAATCTACTTTTTGCTATGGAGGTAACTCTTGATGCAAGAATTCCAGTGAGTTATAGCCTTTATATGGGTGTCTCTATTATACGTTTAAGAGTTCAGAGAGCGATAAAACTTTTTTATCATATCCTGCTTTTCTTATTATTTCTTTAACGGAGTTATATGCTCGTGAAGTTTCTGATAATTCTAGTAGAGAGTTACCCTCAAAATTATTTTCCATTACTTCTTCATCATACGCTATCTTTCCAAGATATTTAAACGGCTGTTTCATTGCTCTTTTATTAAGTTTTTCAGGGAAACGAAAGCCTCCTACAAGATAGTAGTTTTCATAATCTATTGAAACCTCTTCTATGATTCTACTAGTTCTTTTTGCGTTGTCAAAGCTCTTTTTAGAAGGATCAAGAATGTTAAAAAAATCTTTCACCTTTTTGGTTATTCTTCTGTTTAGATGTTCAACCCCTGCAGGGGAATCCACGATAATGTACTCATATTTTTCGGACCATCTTACCATTATTTCTCCCAAAAAAAGATCAGGTGCACAGTAGCAGCCTTCAAACCATTTTGGCCCCAGCGCTATAAAATCAAAATCTTTGCTCTTGTATAAAGCCTCTTCGAATAGCATTGACTCAATATTATAGGTTGGCCCTGCTTTATTGCTTTTAAGCATCTTTTTCTCTTTGACAATATCATAGAATACATCTGAAATAGTTACTTTTCCTTCTGCGTTAAGATCCACTCCGATCATAGAGGATAAACTTTCATCAGGATCTGAATCAACAATAAGCAGAGGCTTCCAACCAAGTTCTCCTAAAAATCGCGTTGTAAGGGCTGTAAAGGTACTTTTTCCGCTTCCCCCTCTTCCAGTAACGACGATCGTGCTTCCTTTTCTATTTACCATCTTAATAATATTAAACCGCATGCTTTAAAATAGTTATATCAATCCTAGCATCCGTAGTTGGCAGAGTTTTAGATTAATATAAAAACCGCTAATCCCAAATTAAGGGTCACAAAATATCAACCATAGACTATAAAAACGCTATAAGATCATAACAAATGAAACTCAAATTTCTCTGGGTTCTCTTTTCTTATGCATATATTGGTGGGCCTGTTTCAATCTACTTGCGGTTAGTTCAGATAACATCCCAACCTGCTCTAATTCCAAATAATTGATGATTGACTCATCGAAAAAAATCTGCGCTGACGCTGGAAACTCTGAATCTTCCTCCGATAAAACAATCGTGAGCCGTACCAATGGAAGCGAGTTTATCCCAACCGAATGATCGCCGTAGCTAAAATTCACCTCCGAGCCCCCCAGGAGCCTGGCACATTCAACAAGCATCTCAGACCGAGATCCAAACACATCTTGGATTGAAGACTTAGCACGCCCAACCATAACGTTACAATACTGCCCTCCCTGCAGCTGTTTCGAAGTAACTAGGTTTGAAGCCGTAGGTATGGGCTCAGTGTCTGCATAGGAGGATAGGATGCAGTAGATGTCCGACAAAGTCCGGTATTTTAGCTTTAAAGGGCAATTCGTCAAATAATCGTGTACTGATCCATCTTCTAGATTCAAACGGAGTCCCAAAAACTTTAACACGGAGTCCTCTGAAAAACCGAGTCGCCCCTTTAGACTGCAGATCTTGGCCTTACACCTTTCCCAATTCCACAGCTCTTTCATAGGTTTGACCTTGCAGATTAAAGCTTGAGCGGGATGTTACATAAGAATTGTCTTTAAAAAGATAGGCTGACATAGAGCTAATTTCCTCTGTAATCGACCATTAAGGCTGGCTGATATGTCTAAGTATCCGGAGGGGACTAAGATGTAGTCGGGCTCAGGGAGGGCTTCCTCATCTACATGACTCCTCAACTTGTAGACTGCGTTGACGAAGCCTAGGTTGCCCACGGGGCTGCTGGCGCCGGCGGAGACGATGTATGGACTTCTACCGGAGAGGGTGCCTAAATTACAGAAATTTGTTACATTCAGGCATATTTAACATTAGTTGATAAAAAATTCTTAAAACGAGCCGGTGCTATAAGTAGCCGGTGGTTAAATGGCCGATAAAAGACCAGCGTACAGCCAACTAGTAAAGGACATAAGAGCCGGCAAGTTCGTTCTCACCGGCGAACTGGAGCCCGAGAAAGTAACGGGCCTAGAAGAGATACTCGTCAGCGCCAAGGCTATGAAGCCTTATGTGGTCGCTGCCAACGTAACCGATAACCCCCTAGCCTACGCGTACATGAACTCCCTCGTACCCTCGTGGGTGGTCCAGAAGGAGGTGGGGCTAGAGACGGTTTACCAGATGACGGTGAGAGACAGGAACAGGCTCGCGTTGACGTCCGACGTGCTGGCGGCTTCGTACCTGGGAATAAAGAACATCCTAGCGATCTCTGGGGACCACACGGTCCTCGGCGACAACAAGGGCGCAGTCTCGGTGTACGACTTAGACTCCGCACAGTTCGTCTACATGCTGCACAAGATGATAGACGAAGGCGTGGACGTCGCCGGGAACGAGATCCACGGCAACGTCGAGATAAACGTGGGGATAGCCGCTAACCCGAACGCCGACCCATTGATGCCGGAGGTGCTGAAGGTAGGGCGTAAGACCAAGATCGGCGCCGACTTCATCCAGACCCAGACCATGTTCGACATCGACAAGACCAAGGAGTTCCTCAAGGAGGCGGAGAAATACAAGTGCCCGACGCTGATAGGCGTCTTCCCGCTGAAGAGCTACGGGATAGCCGACTTCTTCGACAGGTTCATACCAGGCGTCTCCGTGCCCACGGAGCTACTGGCCAACATGAAGAAGGCCAAAAAGGAGCCAGACAAGGAGAAGCGCAAGCAGCTATACGACGAGGTGAACCTGGAGTTCTTCAGGCCCTTCATCAAGGAGGTCCGCAAGACGACGAGCGCGGCGGGGATACATGTGATGGCGGTCATGTACGAGAGAATATTCGAGCCGTTGCTGGAGGCGTTCTAGGAGGAGATATGAGATGATAATCACAGAGCAGAAACCGATGGAAGAAGTCCAGGAGATGATCGCGCCCTACGAGAAGCTGTTCATAGTGGGCTGCGGAACATGCTCCACCAGCTGCCAGACGGGCGGCGAGGACGAAGTCAAGGAGATGACCGAGAAGCTCGGCGACAGGGTCGTCGGCTGGGCCATGGTGGAGGACCCGTGCGACCTGAGGCTCGACAGGCGGGACCTGAAGGCGTATAAGGAGCAGATAGCCGACTCCGACGCCATACTGGTTATGGCGTGCGGGGCGGGGGTTCAGACAGTCGGCACATACAGCAAGAAGATAGTGTTACCGGCGCTGAACACGCTGTTCATAGGCGAGACCGAGCGCCTCGGCAAGTTCCACGACATGTGCAAGGCCTGCGGCGACTGCATCCTGGACGAGACCGGCGGCATATGCCCCCTGACCCGGTGCGCCAAGGGGCTTCTGAACGGACCCTGCGGCGGACAGGTGAAGGGCAAGTGCGAGGTCGGGGACTACGAGAACGAGTGCGCGTGGGTGCAGATCTATGACAGGCTGAAGGAGCAGGACAGGCTGGACCTGTTCACCGTCTTCAGGCCTCCGAGGGATTATTCCAAGAAGACCCTGAAGATGCACCACTACTTCTAATTTTATTTTCCTTTCTTTTTCATGTGCTCTTCTAGGATAGCCGGTATCATGTCGGGGAACTCGAAGGTGTGGATGCCTTCCATCGAGCCCAGCTTCGCGACGTTCTCTGCGTCCTCTTTCCGCACCCTGAGCCTCATCTTTTTTCCGCTGGGCAAGGTTGTGGTGGTCTCGCCTTCCCTGAAGTCTACCGGCATGACGTATACAGGGACGTAGCCCTTCACGGCTTGGATCGCGGCGTTGGTGAGCAGGGTGTCAGAGACTCCAACAGCCAGCTTGGCTACCGTGTTGCTGGTGGCGGGGGCGATCAACAGGAACATGAACTCCCCGACCTGAAGCCTGGCCGCGAGGAAAGGCGTGTTGGCGTCCACCTCGTTCCACACCTTGTCGAAGCTGGTATGCAGCTCCTCCTCGACCCCATAGTACTTGGCTACCGTTGCCCCCGCCTTGGAGAGGAAGACCTCGATCCTCAGCTCCGGGTGCGCCCCTTTCAGGGCCTTCATCACTTCTATGGTCTCGTTGATCTTGTCGCCGGAGCCCGTTATCCCCCACGCGATCTTCATGCTCGTTCCTCCATGTACTCTATGAGCCTGTTCACCGTCTTCCTCATGCTCCTCATGCCTTCATCGTCCTCCTTGATGCCCGCCATGCTGTCCTTGGACCAGAGGGAGGCGCCGAGGTTGGCGCCGAAGAAGCCGCCGCTGAGGGGGATGGCGCCGTTCAGGGTCAGGAACGTCTGGATCTGCTGCAGGGCCAGCTCCTGGCCCCCGACGCGGTCGCCCCCCACCGCTATGGCGATCCCGGGTTTACCTCGTAGAGCATCCTGGTCTTGGGCGAGGAGCGCCCTCGTCCGGTCCATGACCGCCTTAATCTGTGCGCTCACGCCGCCGTTATACACCGGCGTCGCAATGACTAGGGCCTCCGCCTCCCGGAGGAGAGGGTAGAGCTCCTGGACGTCGTCGTCGATTATGCATCCCGCCTCCTTAAGGCAGTGGTCACAGTGGGTGCAGAACCCTATCTTCTTGCCGCGTACGCCCCAGAACACGGTCTCGAACCCCTTCTCTTGGAGCATGCCCAGAGCTGCTCTGAGCACGTACTCGGTGGTCATGGCGCGGGGGCTCCCGCATAGACCCAGAATCATGTGACTTAATCGCCTCGAAGACGTATATTGTTTGTCTCATGGCGGCGACAGAATTTATACCTCAGGCTCGATACCTCCCACATCTGAGACCCCTGTGAAGCCATGCACCAAGGAGCCCCCACGAGGGGCGCTAGGCCACAGACGATGCGGAACACTCAGCTTCAAGCTGGATAGCGTGGACTAGGAAAAGAATATCCACGTGTAGCGTATTAGCTTAAGCTGGACTGGTTTAGGGGCGTCGAGTGATGATCAACGAGATAGCGATGGCGCTGATGTTCGTGGCGCTGTTCGTATTGGTGCTGTTCGCGGTGATCGTGGGCAGCCGAGTAAGTAAGACCAAGACCCAGCCAGCCCCCGAGAGGATGGAAGAGCCGCCCAAGGCGCCCCCGAAGACGCGGGAACCCTCGGTGGAGGAGCGCCCCCCAGTGGAGGTGGAACAGGCTCCCGTGTCGAGGGATGTCTTCGAGGACGAGGAGCAGTATCTGCAGGTGCCTGAATCGGAGTTCTTGATGCCCGAACAGTCGGTGGAGATACCTGGACTGGAGTTAGAGGTGCCTGAGCCGGAGACAGAGTTCTCTGAGCCAGGGGTGGAGTTACCTGAGCCAGAGATCGAGTCTATGCTAGAGAGCGATGAGGGCGAGTCAGAAGTCGTCTTACCCGAGCCCATGTTACCGGAAACGCCGAAAACAGAGGAACCGGCTGTGGATGAGATAACCTTTGAGGAGACGTACAGGGAGCCGGACTACTTCAAAGACGATGACGTGAGCCCCGTCCAAGGCGTAACGACGTGCCCCCACTGCGGCGAAAAGGTGCCCGCCACCCTGTACTGCATAAACTGCGGGAAGTCACTGAACGAGTGAACCATTCCAAGAACCCTCTTGAACAGCCTTTATAGAGGCGGGAGCAGCTTAACCGGGCTCGGCTCTCTTCCTACACTCTTCCAGTATCTTCTCAAGGCTCTCGGATCTGCCGACGGCCAACGCCTTCTCGATGAAGGGTATCGCCTCGCCGTGTTTGCCCTGGATGAACAGCACCAGCCCCTTCATATGGTTGGCGAGAGGGTTATCAGGGTCTCGGTTCAGGGCTTTCTCGAAGAAGCCCAGCGCCTCGTCGTAGTTCTGAAGGTTATAGTCCACCTGCCCCCTGAGCACGTAGATGACTGACGACTTGTTCAGCTCAAGAGACTTGTCGATGGCTTTCTTCGATACCTCCAGGTCGCCCTGCCTCATGAGGATGGTCCCCTTAAGCTGCCAGTTCAGGAAGTTGCTGTCGTCGAGGGCGACGGCCACCTCTATGGATTTCAGAGCCTCCTCGTAGTCGCCCGTGCTTGCGAGTGCCTGCGCGTGAAGATTCCAGAGACTAATGTTCTCGGGCGCCAGATCGATGGCCTTCTCTAACTTTTCCGCCGCCTCCTTGAACATGCGTTGCCTGAAGAGAGTGATGCCCTCGTCGACATAGTTAGGCTGGTTCTCATCGGAGCCCATGGATATGAAGACACTGTTTCTGGTTTAGAGTTTTCCCCCCACTTTCATCCAGGGGCAGTCCTGACACGTTCACTAGTTTTATTATACACGTGGCTCCTGTGACAGTTAGTATGAAAGATCACGAGTTTTCGCCTTGTGGTATCATATGTGACGACTGCGACTGGTTTAAGGGAGAGAAGCAGCCCCAGTGTCCCGGCTGTAAGGCTGTTGAAGGTAAGCCGTTCTGGGGTACTTGCGAGACATACACCTGTGTTAAGGATCATGGTTTGGATCACTGCGGAGTCTGCGGCGAGTTCCCATGTGACGACTTCATGTCAAGGTATGACCCGAGCGAGGGCCCAAAAAACGCTGTGGTCAGGGCGGGGCTACTTGCGTACCGAACGAAACATGGCGACGAGAAGACGGTTGAGCTTGCTAGGAAAATCGGGCATGAGAAGTAGTTAACGTCGCCCCCCGTTTTCCATCAGCACCTCTGCCTCCCGTCTAAGCAGTAGCGGGTAGAGGACCGCAACGAGTAGCGTCAACGCGCCGCCGATGAAGGCGGGCGTGTCGAGGCCCACTTTCTCCATCAGGGCGCCCCCTAGGATCGGGGAGACGACGCCTCCGCCGTTCATCGATATCATCCTCAGGCTGTTGGCGGTGGACTGTTCGTCATCGCTTATGCTCCTCATGAACATGCTGGTGATCAGGGGGTCTGACATGAACCGTGTACCCATCCTGAGCACGTAGAACACGGCGAGCACGCCGAAGCTGGGCGAGAGGGGCCTCAGCAACAGGAACACGGCGGACAACGCGATCCCGAAGGTTATGCTCTTCATGCCGCCGAGTCGTTTCGCGAAAGACGCGGCGGTGCCCTTCGAGAGCGCCATCGCCAAGTTGGATACGAAGAAGAGGGCGCCCAGCCCGGCGGAGGCTACCCCGAACTTCTGGTTCACGTAGTACGGAAAGAGGCTGAACATGATCCCGCCAGCGACGTTGGCTAAAAGCCCGATTCCGCATATCTTCAGCACCAGCCACTTGGACTTGAGGTTGAACCTGAACTCTCTGGACAGCCGCTCCTGAATGCCCAGGCTGGACATGTAGATGAAGAGGTACTGGAGAACGAAGAGAGACCCCGCTGCAACCATGGTGTACCTGTACGCCGCGTTCAGGCTGATTCCGAGTGTGTTGACCATGAGCGGCGGGACGTACCCCGCGAGGCTGCCTAGGCTCATAGCGGAGATGTTGATCAGCCCGTAGAGCCCGAACGCCTTATCCATGTCGTCTTTCTCGAAGAACGACGAGTAGAGGGGGGTGAACACGGTGGCGCAGGCGTTACAGACACCGATGAGCGCGAACGACAACGCGAACATCTCGATGCTTCCCGCCAAGAAAAACGAGACCATCGATAACGACACGGCGGCGAAGCCCGCCAATATCATCTTCCCCTTTCCTATGCGGTCCGCCAGAATCCCGCAAGGGATCATGAGGATGGTGGCGGTCAACGCGTTCATCATGATTATTGTGCCCAGGCCTTGGCCGTCGAAGCCGAAGGACGCGAGGTAAAGCTGCATTACCGCGTTGAAGACTCCGTTAGAGACGCCGTTGACGACGGCGCCTGACAGAAACATCTTCGCGTTCCTGTCGAGGCGTGAAGGCATCACGCCGCCGAGGAAACCTGGCTTCGGCTCAGCTACCTGAGGCTGTTGAAAAGACTTGGGGATCTGGGCTGCCTTCACCGGGTGGTCCTCCTAGTTGTACGGCACGAACTTTCCGTAGAACCTGAGCACCCGGCTCAGGGTCTCGTCGAGGGTGACGGCCTCGTCCTCCTCGACGTTGATTACGCCCTGGATCGACTCCAGTTTCCTGAGGTTTACCTCACTTATCTTGTTATCAACCATTTTTCGTCGAGGCAACCTCGGCTTCTCTGTTTATAAAGCGGACTCAAGTGTCATAATCGCCTGAAATAATCACAGGACATACTCACAACTTGTGAGTGCCATACGTGTTTTACATTTAAAAAGGAGAAAACATGGTATCACATAAGTGACGGATATGGGAGAGGTCTACGTAAACAGGAGAAAGATGCAGCTCGACGTCGTCGAGGGAGACCTCGTCGTTGAGGAC
>Ga0315533_1000234_pt1 | contig 50969 bp, 51 predicted proteins | sample SalMarSW160130MG_FD_203081 | JGI IMG/M metagenome (GOLD analysis project Ga0315533, IMG submission 203081) | Salt marsh sediment microbial communities from the Plum Island Ecosystem LTER, Massachusetts, United States - Salt Marsh Sediment SW1601-30 ...
TTATTGTACCATAACTGAAAAAAGCAACAAAATAAAACCCGCCCGACAGAGAAGCTGGAAACTCATCCTTTTTAAGATGTGGGAAAAAGCAAGAACTGAGGAGGCTTTATTCGAGTTCTTCTTCTAATGGGGTAAAATTTTCTTTGGGGAGTTTTGGAAGAACTTCTGCCATAAATTGGCGCCAGATTGGAGCGGCGGTTGTTATCCCCGCTCTTTTAGTCATTGGGGTATTGTCGTTGTTGCCAGCCCAGACTCCAACTACAATAGAAGGAGTGTAGCCAATAGTCCAAGCATCTCTATAATCATTAGTTGTTCCGGTTTTAGCTGCTGTCTGATAGTTCGGAAAATATAATGAAGAGTGAAGCCCGAATAAGGGGGCTCTGGCTTCATTATCTGAAAGAATGTCATTAATTAATATGGCGGGTTCTTTTTCTAAAACTCTTCTCGGGGTTTTTTTATTTTCTTCAATAATATTTCCCTCCGAATCTTCAATTCTTAAAATAGAAGAAGGAGGAATCCTTAATCCCTCGGTGGCAAAAACTCCGTAAGCTGAAACCATGTCTAGCAACAGAACCTCTCCCCCTCCCAAGACAATTGAGGGTCCGTAATAAGAAGGGGAATTGATTAGAGTAGTGATGCCAAATTTTTTGGCATTTTCTATACTGTCTAGGAGCCCGGCCAAATTGACAAGGACTTTGACAGAAGGGATATTTAAGGATTGAGCCAGAGCTTCTCTTAGAGTAACCGGTCCTCTAAACATCCCATCGTAATTTTGGGGAGTATAATGTTCTCCTCCCCAAACTCCGAAATCAGTTGGTTCATCAATAACGACGGTTTTATCGTCGTATCCTTTTTGGAAAGCGGTAGCGTAGACAAAAGGCTTGAAAGAAGAACCGGGTTGGCGTCCTATTCCATAGGTGGCTACATTAACTTTTGGATCAAATGAACAATCTATTTCTGGAATTGCGGAGCAACCTTCAGGATATGGTTCTCCAAACCAATCTACCGAACCAACCATTGATAAAATTTGGCCGGTTTTTGGATCAATGGCTACCAAGGCGGCGTTATAACATTTATATGGTTTGTTTTTTTCAACTTTTTCTATTACTGCTTTTTCAGCTGCTTGCTGAAATTCCCAATTCAGAGTCGTATAAATTTTAAATCCTCCCTTTTCCAAAAAATCTTTGCTGTATTTTCTGAAAAGATATTCCTCGGCGTAAAGAACAAAATGAGGAGCTTTAATTGTCTGTTTAATTTTAGCAAAATTTAATTCTTCTTGCTTTGCTATCTCAGCTTCTTCTGGAGTTAAATAGCTCTCTTTTGCCATTCGATCTAAAACATAATTTTTTCTGCCAAGTAATTCGTCTGTATTTGGGCCGAAAGGGGAAAGATAACTCGGAGCTTTGATTAGAGCAGCTAAAGCAGCAGATTCGGCTACTGACAAGTCCTTGGCTGATTTGTTAAAATAAGTTTTGGAAGCGGTCTCCACTCCGTAAATATTAGGACCGAGAGGAATTTGGTTTAAGTACCATTCTAATATCTGGTCTTTAGAATAACGCCTTTCCAATTCTAAAGTTAAAATAATTTCTCTTATTTTTCTTTTAACTGTTTTTTCCAGAGTCAGAAAAGTTGAGCGGACGAGTTGCTGTGAAATTGTGGAACCTCCGTAGAGCGGCCTGCCTATTTTTAGATTAACCCAAATAGAACGGAGGATTCCCTTAAAATCTATCCCGTGATGGGAATAAAAATCAGCATCCTCGGTAGATATTACAGCCTGTTTTAGATGCTCGGGCATTTCGCTTAAAGGAATAATTTCTCTTTTTTCTTCTCCATAAAGCTCATAAAGCAAAACTTCTCCGGTTCGGTCATAAATTTTAGTAGATTCAACAAAAGCCCTTTCGGTAAATTTTTCCGGCCGAGGAAGATCTTTGGCATAATAAATAAAAACAAAAAGAAGACTGAAAGAGAAAAACAAAAAACCAAAAAGGCCAATCTTTAAAATTAGAAAAATTACTTTTTTCTTTTTGCTTCTTTTTCCTTTATAGATCTCCCGATAATATTTTCTCTCAGCCATAATCTTTAGAGTGTAGGATTCGAACCAGAGTCAAATTTAGAAGAGAAAGAATAGGTTAAGTTCAAGGTGTTCCGATCGAAGGTGTGTCTTCAAGACACACCGAGGAAGAAGAACGCAGAAATTGACCTATTCTTTCTCTTTCCTTTGGGCGGGCGTATTTTATCCATCTTCTGCGTTGTTCGTCGCTTATGTATCACAGAGGATACACTTTACTCCTCACGCTTTGAAGATGAATAAAATGCGTTCCGCTAAATTGATTCTGGTTCGAATCCTACACTCAATTTAATATCTTTTTGTAAAACTCCCCGGTAATTGGCAGAAATTTGATGAAAACTCTTTTTTGAAAGAGACATAGGGCCTCTTTTTTGTTCTGCTTGCTCCGTGAAAATCTATTACGTCAATATTATATTCTTGGAAAGATTTCTCGAATAAATTGTAGTGCATAGCGTGGCCGATTCTATTTTTCTTTCCTAAGTCAGTTTGGGCGGTAAACATAATTAATAAAATTTTACTATTGTCTTTTTCAGAAAAATCTCTCGCGCAAACATTAAACAAATATCCAAAAACAAATCCCATCATATTATTATCTTTTGAAAAAGCCAAAGAAACCAGGCAGCTCTCCGACATTTTTTTGAATATATCTATCTTCTTCGGCTTGAACCCTATATTCTTGCTGGAATTTAAGTATATATTATAAAGTTCCTTAAATTCATTTTCCGTTAATTCTTTTTTAATTACAATTTTAGATTTATTATAACCATGCTTAATTTTATTTCTTAGCTTGCTTATTACTTTAAAATTATCTTTGCTGAATATAATGGTTTCTTCGTCTTGGTGTATGTAGGGGATTTTTTTGTATCTGTTATCTTTGAGAATATTAATTACTTCATCTTTTCTTTCCCTGCAGTAAATCATTGGCAGGTCTATTGTTATTCTGCCGAATTTAATTTTGTTTATATGTTCTATAAAATTTAAAAATCCCTGTTTTATCTTGCAGTTTGGGCCAAAGGGTATATAGATATTTTTCCAGAATAGTTTTTTAGAAAGTTGATATCTATAATAGAAATCCTCGCCTTTATAGAACTTATAGCCAAATTCCTTAAATTGAATTGGGTTAAATAGATAATGTTGGTCTGACATAATTTACAAGTCCGTGTTTTTATTTTATGATAAACTAATATGGAAATAAAGGAAGCTTTAGATAGGTGGGCAGGTAAAGTTTATCCCTCAAAAGAGAAATTTTTGAGAGCTTTAAGAGCAAGAAGATTGGTAATTTATCATGGAGTAGATCCTACTGCTCCTGATTTGCATTTGGGCCATTCTACAAACTACCTTTTGTTAAGAAAATTTCAAGAATTAGGCCATAAAATTATTATTCTTATTGGTGATTTTACTGCCCAGATTGGAGATCCAACAGGAAAATTATCTGAACGAAAAGCATTAACTAAGAAACAAGTTCTTAAAAATGCTGAGACTTATAAATCCCAAATAAGCAAAATTTTAGATTTTAAATCAAAAATAAACCCAGTCCAGATTAAATTTAACAGCGGATGGTATGAAAAAATAAAATTTGCCGACCTGATGAAATTAATGGCTAACTTTACTCATGGGAAAATGATTAAAAGAAATATGTTCCAGCAAAGATTAAAGAAAGGCCAAGAAATTAATTTTATTGAGTTTATATATCCAATGCTGCAAGGTTATGATTCGGTAGCTATAAATGTTGATGTTGAAGTAGGCGGGACAGACCAAACATTTAATATGATGGCTGGCAGGGACTTATTAAAAAAATATAAAAAGAAGGAAAAATTTGTTATTACAACAAAACTTTTAGAAAATCCAAAAACCGGAAAAAAACTAATGTCAAAGAGCGAGGGAAATTACATTGCGCTCAACGATTCTCCAAAAGATATGTTTGGCAAGATAATGGCTTTGTCCGATGAAGCGATAATGCCTTGTTTTGAGTTTTGCACAGAAGTTTCTTTAATTGAGATTAAAAAAATTAAAAATCCTAAAGACGCTAAAGCAAAATTAGCAAAAGAAATTATAATGATGTATCATAGTAAAAAAGAAGCAGAAAAAGCGACTAAAGAATTTGAGAGAGTTTTTAAAGAAAAGAAGTTGCCATCAAAGATTCCGGAAGTTAAGATCGGAAAGAAAAAACTTCCCATTTTAGATTTATTGGTGAAAATAAAATTGGCTTCGTCAAAATCTGAAGCCAAAAGGCTAATTTTACAAAAAGGGGTAAAAATAAATAGTAAAGTTCAAAAAGATTGGAGAAAAGATGTTGGAATAAAAAAGGGAATGATAATCCAGGTTGGGAAAAGAAAATTTGCTAAGTTGTTTTAATCTTCGATTTAAGAGCGTAACAGAGAGCTATTCCTAAAGCATCAGTGGCGTCATCTTTCCTTTTGTTTTTATCTTTAGGTTTTTCTTCTAAATTAAACAGGACCTGAATCATTTTTTGGACCTGTTTTTTTTCTGCTCTGCCATAACCCACTACTGCCATTTTGACTTGGAGGGGAGTGAATTCATAAACTGGAATTTTTTTCTTGGCAGCAGTCAATAAAATTACTCCCTTTGCCTGGCTAACCGGCATAGCTGTTTTTAAGTTTTTGAAAAAATATAAACTCTCAACAGCCATTATTTTTGGTTGGTGTTTTTTAATTAGTTTGTTAAGTTCGTTGTTTATTATCTTCAAACGCTCTCCGGCTTCTAAGCCTGGATTGGTTGTTATACAGCCATAGTCGATAACTTTTATTTCTTTTGTTTTTTTAATAACGCCAAAACCCGTTGTTGCTGTGCCCGGATCGATGCCTAAGATTATCATATTTTTAAGTTAGAATAAATGTCTTGGACAGCATCGTTTTCATCTAATGCTTCAAAGAGTTTCTGGCAAGTTTCTTTTTCTTTAATGTCAATCATTTCTTTTGGGACCCAATCTAGGGACGAAGAATCTATTTCAACTTCCTTTTCTTCTAAATTTTTTTTCACTTTTTCCAGTTCTCCGGGTTTGGTGTAGATATCCAAAATGTCCCCCTCTTGGTGGGGTTCATCCCCCTCGGGGGCAGCGTGCCAATAAATATCTTCTGCTCCGGCCTCGATTGCTTCTAATTCTAATTTTTCCTTATCTTTTAATCGTTCTTTTTGTAATTGGGGGTCTATAATAATTGCTCCCTTTCTTTCAAAAAGCCATTTAACAGATCCTTCGCTTGCTAATTTTCCGTTATTTTGGCTTAAGATTTGCTTGATTTCTCCCAAAGTTCGATTTTTATTATCAGTAATACCTTCAATAATAATTGCTGTTTGTCCTGGTCCATAAGCTTCAAAAGTGACTTGTTCTAATTTTTCACTGCTGAGTTCCCCTGTCCCGCGCTTTACCGCTCTGTCTATATTATCCTTTGGCATATTAGCATTTTTTGCTTGTTCAATCGCTAATTTTAATTTTGGATTAGCGTTTGGATCGCCACCTCCCTCCCTTGCCGCAACCGAAATCAACTTAGCCATCTTGGAAAAAATCTTACCTCGTTTTGCGTCAGTAATCTCTTTTTTATGTTTTATACTTGAAAAATGGGAATGACCGCTCATAATAGTGCATAATATTTAGTTTTGCTTTTTTATCTTACTCTAATAATTGGATTTTGTCTAATTAGATTAGAAGGAGATTTTTGGAGATGTTTTCTTTTTAAGAAACAAGATAGCTGTCGCTGAAAAAATAGCAATAGCAAAAGCAGTTAATAGGGTAGATAAAAAACTAGAAGATTTAATTAATTTTTCTCCAATAGCAGCTGTTTCTTCTCCAAGAAACACAGCTGACAGAGACCCGTTCTCTGATTTTTTCTTGTCCTCCGAAGTTTTAACGAAGGAGGGTTCTTTTTCAGGCAGAATATTAGCTTTCTCAGGGGTTAAGGTTTCGCTCCAGAACCAATTTTCTTCTATTTTATTGTATGATTGGCCGACTAACGCCTTTCCGAAATCTACTGAGTCTATAATTTTATCATTGGGATTAATAAATTCTAACCCCTCACCGCTATTATTTAAAGTAATTTTAGTTTCCGGCCTTTTAAGGACTAAATATCCGAGAGGAGAAATTTTTGTATTGGCAGAAAAAATATAACTAGTAGTCCTTCCAATTTTGTCTTTAATTTTCCAGCTGGAAATGTCTACTTCAAAATCGTTTTGATTGAAAATTTCAATCCATTCGTTTTCCAAGTCCGGCCCTTCCGGCGATGGCAGAATTTCACTAAAAACAATTCCACTCGGATAACTCATCGCTTCATCTGACAGAGATCCGTTCTCTGGAGGCTTTTCGGTTTGGGTTTCAGCCAACTCCTCGGGTTCTGGCTCTAATTTTTCCTGAGGACCCACCCAGGCTAATCCTTGGTCTTTGATTTTTTGTAAAGTTATTTCTCCTATCCCTTTAACTTTGATTAAATCATCCAAAGAATTAAAAGGCCTCGCTTCTATTGTCCTTTGAGCCAACACAGGTCCGATACCGATTATTTTCTCCAGTTCCTCTGAAGAAGCGGTATTAATATCTATTAGAGAAGCTCCCTGTGCGACAAGAGGCAAGAATAAAAAGAAAATTGAAATAGTGATAACTCCTGAAAATGTTTTGGAGGACATATTAATTTAGTGTAGCAAATACTACCTGAATAAAAAATCTACATCGAGTTCTTTGTATGTTATAGGCAATAATAGTAGGCTGGCATTTCCTGCTTTTTAAGGAGAAGCCGGGCAGCTGTTTTAAGCAATACAAAAAGGGCCGGCTATTCTTAGCTAGCCCTTTTATCTGAGACCATCTTATTCTTCCAAATGGCCCCTGCCGAAGGCAGGTTCTTAACTTAAGACTAGTCCTAGAGGGGAGTTTATTAGAACCCTGCGTCATTCCTTTTTTCATCTTCGTAGAGATATCGTCTACCTTTGTCCTGTCTGCTTTTGTTTATATCCTTGTTCGTATCGGTGGACCCCACCATTAAAAGAAGAATAAAAATAATAATGAGATAGACGAAAGTTGCAATAAGAATATGTATACACCTCCTGTTAAACCCGCTCACCGTGCCATTTCCCACCAACATGTTGTAGGCGATAACTCCAATGAAGCCCAAGAGGCAAAGTACTGATAGAACGAACAAGGGAGCCGCAGTTGCTTTGCCTATATGCCCTGGTGTTGAAAAAATTTTATTCAATTCCGAAAAAACAAAGTATGTTCCCACGGCACAACCAGTAATACCAATCAGCCAAAAGATAAAAAAATATCCTCCAGAAATAGTTTCCGTCCATATTTCACTAATAATAAAATTCATTTTTATCTCCTTTCATTTTTAAAGAACAGTTTTATTAGTACTATACTAAAAGATACCACAAAATTATAGTTTTGTCAACAAATCTATAGGGAAGTGGTTTACCACGGGCAAGAAATCAGGTTCTTACTAAATCCCTTTTCCTTGCTTCGTTTTTAGATACCAAACAGGTATTCACAAACACAGAAAATGTTGTATTGTAGGGACAATCCATTCAGAATCGTTCCCGTTAAATTATAACAAATATTATATAAAAGCCCGAGAAAAACTCTCGGGCCAATGGCTTTGTCCGGGACTAGGATTTGAACCCTTCTCGGTTACCTGTTCATTAATCACTTCTTCCGTGGTAATTCTATGCCAAGATCTCGACAAATTTTCTTTGCTAAAAAGTTATCAATTTCGTTGTGTCGTGGAATAGTAGAACTCCGCTTCATTTGAGGATTAAAAAAGACGCTATGTCCTGCGCCTTCTCTAATGAATATACATCCGTTTTTAACAATATGTTTAATTAAATCTTTCCGTTTCATTTCACAGAAACCGAAAGTGGCTCTCGAATGATTTTCCCTTTAGAAATTTCTTTTTTAGTAATAATTCTATTCGTTTCAAGAATTAATAAAAGAGCCTCTTTAAGATTTTCTTTTGTCTCTTTAAGAGTTCTTCCTTGGGTATTAACTCCTGGAATTTCTTCTATCCAGCCCAAAAACCATTTTCCGCTTTTTTTATAATTTGCCGTAAATTGTCTTGCCATACAATTTTATTATATACTTTCCAAAAATCATGTCAAATTTTTTCATTATATTATTCTGATAAGATTCGCCTTTCTGGCGATTTTAAATTTTAGCTAAATTCTCTCTTCTTACCTCGTTTTTAGGCACCAAGCAGGTGCTTACAAACACAGAAAATGTTCGTTTGTTAAATTAGTCTTTGGGAACCTTTTTGCTTTAGTCCCAAATGCTGATAGGCGGATTTGGTGGCTGTTCTCCCCCGAGGGGTTCTTTCGATAAAGCCAAGCTGCATCAAATAGGGTTCATAAATATCTAAAATAGTATCTTCTTCTTCCGAAGTGGCGGCAGATAGCGTCTGAAGGCCAACCGGGCCCCCGCTAAATTTTTTAATAATAGTTTCTAAAATTCTTCGGTCGCCCGATTCAAGCCCCAGTTCGTCAATTTCCAGAAAGCTCAAGGCCTTTTTGGTAATTTTCTCGGTGATTATTCCCTTTCCCTCAACTTGGGCAAAATCTCTAACTCTCTTAAGTAAGCGGTTGGCTACTCTGGGGGTAAAACGAGAGCATTGAGCCAGAAGCGCAATAGCTTCGGGTTCTATTTCTATTTTTAAAAGATTACCCGATCGCTGAATAATTTTTTCAATATCCTCTTTTTTATAATAATTTAGTTGAAAGGTTGCTCCAAAACGATTTCTTAAAGGAGAGGACAGCAAAGCTAAGCGGGTGGTGGCCCCGATTAGAGTAAATCGGGGGAGTTCCATTTCCATAGTTCTGGCCATTGGCCCTTTACCTAAAATGAGATGTAGTTTAAAATCTTCCATAGCGGGATAAAGGAATTCCTCTATAAGCTTGTTGAGACGATGAAATTCGTCCACAAACAAAACATCGCCTTCTGAAAGATTGGTTAAAATTGCTGCTAAATCTCCAACTCTCTCAATAGTCGGTCCGGCAATTACTCTGATATTTGCTCCTAGCTCCTTGGCAATAATATGAGAAATGGTAGTTTTACCAAGTCCGCTCCCTCCGTAAAAAAGAAGGTGTTCTATAGGTTCACCTCTTTTTTTAGCAGCTTCAATGATTATTTGAATATTCTTTTTAACTTTTTCCTGACCGACATAATCCTGCCAGGTTTTTGGCCGCAGGGTTAAATCAAGAGTTTTGTCTTCTTCGGTCAGTTTTGGGGTGATAGGGGTTGACAAATCTTCCATAAAGTATTAGAATAGATAGTTATATAATAGATAATTTTAGATAATCTAAAAACAGATCTAGGGCTGGGGGGTGGAGTTTTCTGCAGATGGGTATTCTGGCGAGAGCGAGATTATACCTCGGGAAAGTTCTGAGCTTTTGTTCCTAAAACTAAGTTTTCCCCCAGCCCCAGGTCTGTTTTTTTCTTGTCTTTGTTTATTCAGCAGTTATTCTTTCTATTTCTTCAATAGTAGTAGTTCCTTCTAGGACTTTTATAAATCCATCTTGGCGCATTGAAGTCATTCCTTTCTTTTCTGCTTTTTTTCTTAAAGCGCTAATAGATGGAGAGGTTAATATAAGTTTTTCGATTTCTTCATCGACTAGAAAAGCCTCGAAGATGCCAACTCGTCCTTGATAGCCGGTAAAATTACATTGTTTGCATCCTTTAATTTTGGGAATCTTTAATTCGCTGGTTAATTTTGGAATTTTAATTCCTTTTGAAAGCCCTCTTAGGGCTTTTTTTATTTTTACTAAGCCTGGCGAGGAAACTTTTTCTATCTCAACGCATTTTTTACAGACTTTTCTGACTAATCTTTGGGCGATCGCCATATTTATTGCCGGAGCAATATTGACCGGTTTTTCTCCCAGGGCCTGAAGCCGGGCAATAGTGCCGGCGGCATCATTAGTGTGCAAGGTACTCAAGACTAAATGCCCGGTTAAAGCGGCTTGAAGGGCAATTTTAGCAGTTTCTAAGTCTCTAATCTCGCCCACCAGAACTACGTCGGGATCTTGGCGCATTATTGACCTGAGTCCGCTGGCAAAGTCGTAGCCCTTTTTAGGATCAACTTGGGTTTGAGAAATTCCTTTTAAATGATACTCAATTGGATCTTCAATAGTAATAATTTTAATTTCTGGTTTGTTAATTTTCTTTAGGAAAGCGTAGAGAGTAGTTGTTTTTCCCGAGCCGGTGGGACCGGTGATAATAATCATTCCATTGGGTTTTTTAATTTCTTTTTTGAAGACATTCGATAAACCCTCTCTTAGGCCAAGGGCTTCCATATTGATTAAACTTTTCGGGTTTAAAATTCTCAGAACAATTGATTCCCCATATTCAGCTGGAAGGGACGATGCTCTGATTTCGATTGGAGTTTTTTCTATTAAAATAGAAAAACGGCCATCTTGAGGCCGATCGGTCACATTTAATTTAAGTTTTGAAAGAAGTTTTATGCGGGAAATAAGAGTTTTGTGTATTTTTAAATCAAAAGTTGTAACATCTTGTAAAATTCCATCAATCCTGATTCTGAATTTAGCTTGTTTTTCTTCCGGCTCAATATGAATATCCGAAGAATCAAGACTTATTGCTCCAGCTAGAATAATTTCTAAAAACTCAGTTATTCTTTTTTCAAAAGAGGACTCGATCTTTTCTTTAAAATCAGAAATATTTTTAATTTTTCTCTCAACTTCTCTGATTATATGCTGGGATATTTCAATTTCTCCGGTTATTTTTTTTGCCTGCTCCATGTTATGATATATTAACATGAAAAAAGAATATATTTCAAGTAGTTCTGAAAAAACAAAGAAATTAGGTGAAAAATTAGCTAAAGAAATTATTAAAAGACCGCTTCAAAAAAAAGCTTTTATAATTGGTTTAAGAGGAGAGCTAGGCGGCGGGAAAACCACTTTTTTACAAGGCTTTGCCAAAGGGCTGGGAGTAAAAGAAAAAATTCTTAGTCCGACATTTGTTATTTTAAGAAAATTTAAAATAAGAGCTAGGAACTTTTACCATGTTGATTGTTATAGAATAGGAAAGCCAAAAGAGTTGCTGAGTTTGGGTTTTAAAGAAATTGTTTCCGATCCCCAAAATATTATTGCTATTGAGTGGGCAGATCAGATAAAAAAGATAATGCCGAGAAATGCAGTTTGGGTTAGATTTGAATTTATTAGTGGAAAAAGAAGAAAAATTATTTTTTCAGGAGATTTTAATTTTATGATAGAATGAATGCATGACTAAAGATAAAAAGCGCCTTATTATCATTGACAGCAATGCTGTAATTCATCGCGCCTATCATGCTCTGCCTCCTCTGGCAACCAAAAAAGGAGAAGTGGTGAATGCTGTTTATGGATTTTTGCTGGTCTTTTTAAAAGCTATCAGGGAACTTAAACCGGATTTTGTTGCAGCCACTTTTGATTTCCCGGCTCCTACATTTCGGCATAAGAAATATAAGCTTTATAAAGCAACTCGGGAAAAAGCGCCAGAAGAACTTTATCAGCAGATTCCCAAAGTAAAAGAAGTTTTAAAAAAGTTTAATGTTCAGATTTTTGAAAAAGAAAAATACGAAGCAGATGACCTTATCGGAACTATTTCTAAATTAGCTCCCAGAAAGCAAGTTCTTCCTAAGATCGAAACGATTATTTTAACAGGAGATTTAGACGCTTTGCAATTAGTTGATGAAAACACTAAAGTCTATAATTTAAGAAAAGGCGTTAAAGATACTATCCTCTATGATGAAGAAAAAGTAAAGGAAAAATACCAGGGATTGATTCCCGAACAATTGGTTGACTTCAAAGCGCTAAGAGGAGATCCCTCGGACAATATCCCCGGCGTTACCGGAGTGGGAGAAAAAACAGCCATTGCTTTAATTAGAAAGTTTGGATCATTGGAAAATCTTTATCAAGAATTGGAAGAAAACACTGGCAAAGCCCAAGAGGTAAAACAGTCTTTAAAAAAGAAACTTTTGGATTATAAAGAGCAGGCCTTTATTTCAAAAATGCTAGCCGAAATAGAGAAAAATGTGCCGATTGAATTTAGTTTAAAAAAATGTCGCTGGGGAAAATATAATAAAGAAGAAGTAATTCAGATTTTTAAGAAATACAATTTCCAAACTTTAATTGCTCGTTTGCCGGAGGAAGATAAAAATGATTCAATTAAAAATAATTTAACTTTATGGTAAGATAAGAACGTGCTTCGCTGCGGCTCTTGTATAACCTTGATTCGCTATTGTATACGTATATATTCTTAAATTAAAATATGTCTTGGTGGAAAAAAGAACAAAAAAAATCTTACGAAGAATTGCCTATTAAAGAAGGAACGATTGTTAATTATTTGACTGATGCTCTTTTAGCTTTTGATAAAAATAGCAAACTTTCTTTGATTAATATCAAAGCCGAAGAGTTTTTTAGGGTCAGAGAAAAAGAAGTTCTAGGGATGTCGATTTTAAATTTAAGCCGTTTTCCAAATTTCAGACCCTTGGTTTCTTTTTTAGGCGGAGGGATTAAAATAGTATCTAGAGAAGAACTGGAAATTAAAAAAGATTTTATTTTAGAAGTAACGACTGTTCCGCTGGAAATTAAAAGGGAAAAGAAGGGCACTTTAGTTATTTTACACAATGTAAGTCGGGAGAAATTAGTAGATAGAATGAAAAGCGAGTTTGTTACTCTGGCCGCTCATCAGTTGCGCACTCCGACTTCAGCGGTAAAGTGGTCTCTTCAGATATTGCTGGAAGGTGATTTAGGAGAGTTGAACAAAAAACAAAAAGAAATTATTGGAGAAGCCTACGAAACTAATGATAGGGCGATTAAGCTGGTTGGCGATCTTTTAGATGTTGCTCAAATTGAGGAAGGAAAATATATTTCTAAAACAGTTCTTATAGATATTGAGGGTCTGATTCAATCTATAGTGGATGACTATAAGCTAAGACTGAAAGAGCGAGAACTTAAAGTTAAGTTGAAAAAACCGGGAGAAGGATTGCCTAAAATTATGATAGATGTTGAAAAAATGAGGACGGCAATCAGAAATATTTTTGACAATGCTATAAGATATACTCTTCCTGGGGGCAAAATTTCAATAGTTTTAAAGGGAAACAAGAAAGAGATAGAAGTTCAAATTCAGGATACCGGCTTGGGAATTCCTCGGAGTGAGCAGGGGAAAATATTTACTAAATTCTTTCGAGGTGCTAATGTAATGAAAATAGATACCGAAGGGACTGGACTAGGGCTTTATATATCAAAGAATATTATTGAAGCCCATGGGGGAATGATTTGGTTTGATTCAGAAGAAGGCAAAGGAACAACATTTTATTTTACCATTCCAATAAGAGAAAAATACGGCGAGTTCTTAGGAGAAAAGTTTTATTAACTTTGTTTGTATTTATTTTTAAAATGGGGTAAAATAAGAATATACCTCGCTAACGCTTGGTATAACCTTGATTCGCTATTGTATACGTATATATTCTTAAATTAAACTAATGGATAATAAACAATGAACAATGAACAATTTTTCTGTTCCTTGCTCTCTGTTTACTGTTCTCTAAAATAATGGCAGAGAAAATTTTAATAGTTGAAGATGATAAATTTCTTCGTGAATTAATCTCTCAGAAGCTTGTGAGAGAGGGTTATGATATCGCCGAGGCGATAGATGGAGAAAAGGGAATAAAAGCGGTGAGAGAAGAGAAGCCCGATTTGATTCTGCTTGACCTTATTTTGCCAGGGATAGACGGATTCGAGGTTTTAACTAAAATAAAAGAAGATCCGAAGATAGCTCAAATCCCGGTGATTATTTTGTCAAACCTCGGCCAGAAAGATGACATAGAAAGAGGGCTAAAAATGGGAGCAGTTGATTATTTAATTAAAGCTCACTTTACTCCTGGGGAAATAATCGAGAAGATTAAAACTTCCCTTAAATAGAATCTAAAATCTAGAATCTGAATTTTATGCCGGAGCTTCCTGAGGTAGAAACAACAGTAAGAGATTTGAATAAAAAGGTCCTTTCGAGGGCCTTTATTGGTGTTTGGACGGATTTTAAGAAAATAGTAAAAAAACCAGAAGATTTTGAGCAGTTTAAGGAAGAGCTTAAGGGCAAGAGAATAAAAAAAATCTGGCGGAGGGGGAAGAATATTATTTTTGAACTCTCTCATAATTACTCTCTTTTAATTCATCAGAAACTAACCGGCCATTTATTGGTTGGAATCTGGAATCTGGAATCTGGAATCTGGAAATCAAAAATCTCGGGGCCTTTATCTAAAGACCCAATGAATAGATTTTTACATTTAGTTTTTACTTTTGACAACGGAGAAATGCTGGCCCTTTCTGATTTAAGAAAATTTGCTAAGGTTGAACTGTGGAAAACCAGTGAATTAAAAGAGTCAGAAGGAATAAAAAAACTGGGGCCTGAACCCTTAGAAAAAGAATTTACCTTTCAAAAATTTAAAGAAGTTTTAGAAAAAAAGAAAAAAGGAAAAATTAAACAGGTTTTAATGAACCAAGAAGTTATTGTCGGAATCGGTAATATTTATTCAGATGAAGCATTATGGAGAGCTAAAATTCATCCCTTTAAAGATATTTCAGAATTAAAAGAAGAAGAGCTTAAAGAAATTTATAAGGCAATCTTAGAAGTTTTAAAAAAGGGCGTTGAGCTTCAGGGAGAGAGCATCTCGGATTACCGGCAGCTTTCCGGAGAAAAAGGAAAATTTGATAGAATGAGAAAAGTTTATAGAAGAGAAGGCGAAAAATGTCCCCGTTGCGGTACGAGCGTCCAAAGAAAAAAAATTGGCGGCCGGAGCGCTCACTTCTGCCCTACTTGCCAAACCCTGTAGTGAGAATTTGACTGTCTTCGGCAAATGGTGTTTTGTGAAACAAAACACTTGTCAAATTTCTACTACGGGGCAAAAATTATGATAATTTTTCTCTACGGGCAAGATACATATAGAATGCGGGAAAAATTGAATGAGGTAGTTGAGAGTTACAAAAAAATCCATAAAAGCGGATTGAATTTAAGATATTTTGATTGTTCGGAAAAAACAGCAGAGGACACTTTTAATAATTTAAAGGATGAGATTCGCCAGGCCTCGATGTTTGAAGAGAAAAAACTGGCAGTTGTAATTAATCCTTTTTTAGATTCTGAGTTTAAAGAGAAATTTTTGAAAGAAAGAAAAGATCTTTTAAAATCAGAAGATATAATTTTACTTTATGAGGAAGGGAAAATTGCTAAAAATGATTCCTTGTTTAAATTTTTTATAAAAGATACTAAAAGTCAGGAATTTCAAATTCTTTCCGGGCAAAAATTAAAAAATTGGGTTAGAAGGAGATTTGAAAGATATGAAACAAAAATAGAATCAGATGCTTTGGAAATGCTTATTGAGCATGTTGGCAGCGATCTTTGGAGAATGAATAACGAGATTAAGAAATTAGTTAGTTATAAAAATAACACAACAGTTAAAAAAGAAGATATTAAGCTTTTAACCAGGTCAAAGATTGAAACAGATATTTTTAAAACCATTGATGCTATTTCTCAAAAGAATAAGAAGCAGGCTCTGAATTTACTGCATAAGCATTTGGAAAAAGGAGATTCGCCTTTATATCTTCTTTCAATGATAAATTTTCAATTTAGAAATCTTTTAATAGTCAAAGATTTTGTTGAAAAATACAGGCCCTATAGCGTTATTTTAAAAAAAAGTGGCCTTCATCCCTTTGTGGTTAAGAAAAGTTATTCCCTCTCTCAGGAATTTAGCATAAGAGAATTAAAAAAAATCTACCGGAGAATTTTTCAGGTAGATTTGGATATAAAAACAGGGCGGATAGAATCAAAGATGGCCCTTGATCTTTTAATCGCTGAAATTTAGACTTTTTTGTTAACTAATTTAGTAATTCTTGATTTTTTTCGGGAAGCGGTATTTTTTTTAATAATTCCAACTTTAGCAGTTTTGTCTAATATCTTGTAAACTTGGGGTAAAAGCTTTTTTGCTTCTTCGGTTTTCTTTTTTGAAACTAAATCCCTGACCTTTTTAACAAGGTCTTTCATTTTTTTCCTATAAACAAGATTTCTAGCTTTCCGTCTTGTATTTTGGCGGAGAGCCTTTTTCGCAGATTTAGTAATCGGCATATATTTATATATAACTTATTTAAGGTTTTTTTGCAATAGTTTTTAGTTTGATTTGTGTTTTTTAGATGACTGAGTTAAGCCCCGTTAGAGATTTACTTTTTTGCCATTCTTTTCTTGCTTTGTAATCTCTAACGGGGTAAGATTAGGCATTAGTTCTTTAAAAAAAACCTATTATAGAAAGGAGATAGCAAAATGACTGAAATGAAAGATTGGCCTTTGGTTAGATTTATTATTCCGGTCTTTCCGGAACTGAATATTTTTACCCGGCAGGCTAAGAAAATTACTGCTTTGGGTCTTGTTATGGTTGCCACGGTAGCAAATAAACTTTGGGGATGGCGAATAGAAATAATTGATGAGAACAATTATAGGGGTCCTCGCAATAGTCAAGATCTGCCAGATCATTTGACTTTACAGAGAGAGAGCCCTGCCGCAATTGTCGGTTTTTACTGTGGTCTTACCAGTACGATAGAACGAGTTTGGAACTTAGCTGAGTTTTATCATCGAGAAGGAGTTGCGACTATTGCCGGTGGGTGGCATGCTCATTATTGTCCCGAAGAAACACTGGAAAACAATATTGATGTGGTTGTCCACGGCGATGGGGAAATAGTTATTCAGCGGACTATTGAAGCTCTAAAAGAAAAAAACTCTCTGAAAGATATCCCAGGTATTTCTTTTATGGAGAACGGACAAATTAAAACTAATTCTCCGGAAATGCCTGAAGTTCCGAATCTAAACGATTTGCCTTATCCGGATTTCGGCCTTTTAAGATACGCCAAGATAAAAATTTATCCGATTGGCAGAATCCGCGGCTGTAGTATGAATTGTGAGTTTTGCAGCGTAAAAGGAAAACCTCGCTGGGCTACGGCTAACTACTTTTTTAACTTAGTTAAATGGCTGAGAGAAACAAGGAAGGCTCGTCATTTCTTTATTGTTGACGACCGCTTAGAGGAAGATTTAGACGGCACTATTGAGTTTTTTAGAATGATTTCTGAAAAATATGGAAACCGGCTTGTTTTTACAGTTCAAATGAGATTGGGAGCCGCAAAGAACATTAAATTATTAGAAGTTATGAAAGAAGCAGGGGTCAGAACCGTTTGTATTGGTTACGAATCGCCGATTGACGAGGATCTCATAGCTATGCGCAAAGGATATTTAGTTTCTCATATGCTTGAGTGGACTAAGATTCTGCGCCGTTATTTCCCAATACACGGAATGTTTATTGTCGGCTACCCATTAAAAGAGAAAACGAAACAGATCAGCTCTAAAGAGATAGTTAAACGTTTTAAAAAGTTTATCCGCAAAGCTTCTCTTGATACTGTCCAGATATTACTTCCAGTTCCTATAGTAGGAACAGACCTACGAAAAAGATTAGAAAAAGAAGAAAGAATTTTTCCTTTGGAATTAGTGTCTTGGAGTAAATATGACGGGAATTACCCTTGTTTTGCACCGGACAACATGACCTTGCGGGAGTTTCAGGAAATTCCAGTGAAACTTATGGACAGGTTCTATAATCCTTTGAGCTTTTTCAGAATTCCTCTAAGAACTATCAGCTTCCCAGTCGATTATTTTATCAGAGGGTGGAAGAGCTGGTATCGTGATTGGTCCAGAGATGTAATAAAGTACGGAGGGCATCTTCTTTTACAGCGCTGGCAGAAAAAACAAAAAGGCAATAAGTTTACAGAAAAGTTAGAAGAATATTTATCAAAAAGATAACTAATGTGCCGAGAATAATTCTCGGCACATTTTATTTATGCTACAATAAGAACCATGAAACGCTCTCGCGTTTCAGAACCTTGATTCGCTAAGGTAGAATATATAATCTTGAAATAAGAACCATGAGATGCTTCGCACCTCAGAACCTTGATTCGCTAATGTATAGATGTATATTCTTAAATTAATCTTGAATTAAAATAATGATTTCTTATTTGAAAGGGAAAATTATCCTCAAAAAAGAAAAATTTATTGTCTTGGATGTTAATAATATAGGCTATAAGGTTTTTGTATCTAAGAAGACCTTTTCTAAATTACCAGAAATCGGCGAGGTCCTTGAAGTATTTTGTTTTTTGAATGTTAGAGAAAATGCTCTGGATCTTTATGGGTTTTTAGGATCAGAAGAGCTTGAATTTTTCAAGATTCTGGAAGACATTCGCGGAGTTGGCCCGAAAGCGGCTCTGGAAATTTCTTCTCTGGGGCCTTTGGAGAAAATTAGAGAAAGAATTTTGGCTCAAGATGAAAAATTATTTGAAGAAATTCCTGGGATTGGAAGGAAAAAAGCTATGACGATTATCCTGGAGTTGACGGGTAAAATCAAGGATGTTTCTAAAAAGAAAAAAACGGCAGATGTTGATGAGGCTGAAGAGGGCTTGATTAGTTTGGGTTTTTCCAGGGAAAAAGCAAAAGCTGCATTATCAAAAATTCCAAAAGATATAAAAGATAGCGAACAAAGAATAAAAGAAGCCTTGAAAATTTTAGGAAAATGAACCTGAAAGATCTGATTAAAAAAATTATTCCTTCTTTTTTGTTAAGCTTTTACCACTATTCTTTGGCAGCGGTAGGCGCTTTTTTATATGGATTCCCTTCCAGAAAACTAACTGTTATTGGGATAACTGGAACAAGCGGGAAATCTACGGTGGTGGAGTTAACTTCAGGAATTTTAGAAGAGGCTCTTCGACAGGCTCAGGATAAACATAAAGTGGCTTCTCTTTCTTCAATTAAATTTAAAATTGGAGAAAAAGAACGCGAGAACAAATTAAAGATGACTATGCCTGGCAGATTAAAGCTACAAAGATTTTTGAGGGAAGCGCTTAAAGCAGACTGTAAATACGTGGTTCTAGAAGTTACTTCTGAGGGGATAAAACAATATCGCCACAAATTTATTGATTTTAATGTAGCTGTTTTAACCAACTTGAGCCCGGAACATATTGAGGCCCACGGTGGTTTTAATAAATACCGGGAAGCAAAGCTGAAGCTTTTTAAAGCAACCAAAAACATTCATATAATTAATGTTGACGATAAAAACGCAGATTATTTTTTGAAAATTCCTGCTGAGAAAAAAATAGGATACGGGATAAAAGACAGCGAAATTTTACCAAAAGAATTAAAACTTTTAGGAAAATTCAATTTATATAACGCTATAGCGGCAACAAAAACGGGTATGGTTTTAGGAGTTTCTTTAGAAAAGTGTAAAACTGCTTTGGAAAAAGTACAAGGAATTCCTGGCAGAATGGAAATTATAATTAAGGAACCATTTACCGTAGTCGTAGATTACGCTCATACACCAGAATCGTTAGAGAAAGTTTATAAAACTTTAACTACTCACTACTCGCTATCCACTAATAAACTAATTTGCGTTTTAGGATCTTGTGGCGGAGGCAGGGATAAATGGAAAAGACCGGTTTTGGGCAAGATAGCTGCTCGGTATTGCGATGAAATTATAATTACCAACGAAGATCCTTATGATGAAGACCCAATGGGAATAATTGAACAAGTAGCAGAAGGAGCCAAAGGAAAGGCCCGGAAAATATTAAACAGAAGAGAGGCAATCAGAAAAGCTCTTATATTAACTGGGCCTCAAGATGTTGTAATAATTACCGGGAAAGGATCAGAGCCTTGGATGTGCGTTGCTAAAGGAAAGAAAATACCCTGGGACGACCGTCAAATAGTTAGAGAAAAATTTCAGGAAATTCAAAAGTAGAATTAGTCTGGAAAAATTTGGAATTAAGCCCTCGCCCTAGCGGGGTTTTTCTTTTTAAAATTAGAGGCTTGCAAAAAAATAAAAACTTAGTAAGATAAGAAACATTAATAAAGTAAGTTCTTTAACAACTTTAATTTAGAAAGGAGAATAGAAATGGCTATAGGGAAATTTGAGGGGTTATTCAGACGTTATGAAAAAAATCCAATTTTAACAAAAAATAATTGGTTCTATAAAGTAGGATCAGTCTTTAATCCCGGAGCAGTAAAATTTAATGATGAAACTTTACTTTTGGTACGAGTTGAGGATAAACAAGGATATTCCCATTTAACTAAAGCTATAAGCAAAGACGGCAAAACAGATTGGCAGATTGAAAATGGGTCGACATTAGAACCGGATATAAGCAAAGGGGAAGCTAGAATTGGATTAGAAGACCCGAGAATCGTTTGGTTAGAAGACCGGCAGGAGTATATTATTACTTGTGTTTCTTTTTTTGAAGGAGTTACCGGGACACCGCCTGGCATTTCTTTAATAGCAACTAAGGATTTTATTGAGTTTGAACACTTAGGGCAACAATTAATACCGCCCAATAAAGACGCTTCTTTGTTTCCTAAAACTATCAAGGGAAAATATGCTCTTATCAACAGACCGGTTGTGGACGGAACAGAAGACATTTGGGTTTCTTTTTCAAAAGATTTGGAATATTGGGGAAAAAGCAAAGTATTGCTTTCTACCAGGCCCAGAACTTGGGATTGTAACAAGGTAGGATTAGGACCTCCGCCGATTGAAACCTCGGAAGGTTGGCTAATCATCTATCACGGGACACGGATGACAGCTTCCGGCGCTCTTTATCGAGTTGGCCTGGCTTTACTGGATTTGGAAACTCTTGAGGTAATCCGACGAAGCAGGGATTGGATTTTTGGTCCTGAAGAGGATTATGAAAGAATCGGCGATGTTGATGATGTTGTTTTTCCCTGCGGCGCTGTTGTTGATGAAAAAACAAATGAACTTTCAGTTTATTACGGCGCTGCTGATTCTGTAGTTGCTCTAGTCATTGCTAATTTAAATGATGTTCTTGATTATTTAAAAAAATGTAGAGAATATTAATCTAAAAAGCTTCGCTTTGGCGGAGCTTTTCTTTTTGAGAAAATTAAGACAATAAGGTAGAATAGAATAATACGACATATTATGAAAAAAGAAGATTTTATAAAAATTAATGAGTGGTTGTGGGAAATTCCTAAATCTTTTAGGGCTGATATGAGAGTACCGGCCCGAGTTTATGCTTCAGAAAAGATGCTGGAAAATGTATTTCGGGACAGATCTCTCGGGCAGTTGATTAACGGAACTACTCTACCTGGTATAATAAAATATGGTATCGCTATGCCGGATTGTCATGAAGGATATAGCGTTCCAATTGGATTTGTGGGCGCAATTAAAATTCCTGAAGGAGTTATTTCGCCCGGGGCTTGTGGGTTTGACATTAATTGTGGAGTAAGATTGTTAAAATCAGAGCATAACGCAGACGAGATTAGTCCTCATTTAGATAAATTAGCAACTGAAATTCAAAAAGAGGTTCCTTCAGGCTTAGGAAGGGGTAGAAAGATTAAGCTTTCTGTTGAGCAAATTAACAAAATTTTAGAAGGGGGAGTTCCAGAATTGATAAAACATGGTTATGGGGAGAAAGAAGATATTGAGAATTGCGAAGAAGGAGGAAGGATGGAGCAAGCAGATGCTTCTTGTGTTTCAGACCACGCTAAAAATCGGGGGAGAGATCAGGTAGGCACCTTAGGCTCCGGCAATCATTTTTTGGAAATTCAGAAAGTTGCAGAGATCTTTAATGAAGAAATTGCTAAGAGCTTTGGATTATTTAAGGATCAAGTAGTCATAATGATTCATACTGGTTCCCGGGGTCTCGGTCATCAAGTTTGTACTGATTATTTAAGGACGATGATACCAGCTATGCAGAGATATGGAATTAAGGTTCCAGACAAAGAATTTGCCTGCGTTCCATTTAATTCTTCAGAAGGCCAAAAATATTTTGCGGCAATGGCCTCAGCTGCTAATTACGCTTGGGCTAATCGTCATATGATTACCCATTATATAAGGAAAGTCTGGAGAGAAATATTAGGAGAGAAAGAAAAACTTGAATTATTATATGATGTAGCTCATAACATCATTAAAAAAGAAAAACACAAAATTGATGGCAAGGATACCGAAGTTATTGTTCATCGAAAAGGAGCTACTCGTGCTTTTCCTCCCAACCATCCAGAAATTCCAGAAAAATATAAAGAAGTTGGGCAGCCGGTTTTTCTTCCTGGGACTATGGGTACTGCTTCTTATGTTTGTGCAGGAACTGAAAAATCAGCTGAAGCTTGGTATACCGTAGCTCATGGCGCCGGTAGGGCAATGTCTCGGCACGCGGCAACCAGAACTATTTCTGGCCAGGAAGTAATAAACGAATTAAATCAAAAAGGAATAATTATAAAATGCCGGTCAATGAAGGGAATTGCTGAAGAAGCTCCCCTGGCCTATAAAAATATTGACAATGTAGTAGAAGTTGTCCACTCAGCCGGTTTATCTAAAAAAGTAGTAAAATTAGTTCCTTTAGCAGTAGTAAAAGGAGAGTAGGTGTTTATTGTGGACTGTTATTGACATAATGTGTTACAATACACGAATAGATAAATTTTAAAGGTCGTTCGTTTTAATATTTAATTTTTTAAACTTATGGACGAAGCACCAAAAAGCGAATCACCGAAAACAGGAGATAAAAATATGATAGCAATCCTCAGCTATATAGGCATTCTTTTTCTAGTTCCCTTGCTTGCTGCTAAAGACAGTCCTTTTGCCCAATATCATGCAAAACAAGGCTTGGTTTTATTTATTGCCGGGATAGTCAGCAGCGTGGTAATGGCTATTCCTTTTCTCGGTTGGGTGATTGCGCCAATACTTTGGATCATATTATTAATTTTAGGTATTATTGGGATTGTGAATGTTGTTCAAGGAAAGCAGGTTCCGCTTCCGATAATTGGGAAATTCGCTAGCAAGTTTAAGTTTTAAGAAAGTATTCTTGGTAAAAAAATCAACCCCGCTGCGGCGAGGTTGATTTTTGTTCTCTTTTAGATTAAACTGTAAATATTATCATTATGTCCTCGCTTTTTTATTTAAGCGCAATATTTTTAACTGCTTTGGCGAAAGTTACATTTTTTAAGTATTATGGCAAAGAAGAAGCGTATGCCCAAGTCAATCCGCAAATTTATCAGAAAGGAGAAAGCCCGAATTCGCCGGGAGTTTTTAGATACCAAAGAGCAAGAAAAACGAATTTCAGGATTATACAAAAAAATTCTCAAAGATAAAAACAACAATTTAAATAAAAAAAATGACAATTAAGGAAATCTACAATTTAGCTATCCAAATGGGAATTAAAGCGGATTTTAGGGGAGAGGAAGGAATTAAGAAGTTTTTAGAGAACAAGAAAAAGAAATACGAAAAAATGGATGAGAAAGAAAGAGAAGAGTTTGATAAAGATGCTTTGGAAAATCCCTATTTAGATTCCAGGATTTATCATATTACTGAAGATAAGGAAATAAAAAAAGTTTTAGTTGGTATTGATATTGGGCCGGCAGAGATTTTAATGGCAAAAGAAATTGACGACATCGATTTAGTTATTGCTCACCACCCTGTCGGCAAAGGATTAGCCCATTTGGCAGATGTGATGGATCTGCAGTGTGATGTTTTGAATTTCTACGGCGTGCCAATAAATATTGCTGAAGGACTAATGAAAGAAAGAATTGATGAAGTGGCCAGAGGAGTTAATTCGGTCAATCACCAAAGAACTGTTGACGCTGCCCAGCTTTTAAAAATGAGTTTGATGAATTCTCACACCCCTTGTGATAATTTGGCAGCTAAGTTTTTGAAAGATTTAGTAGAGGAGAAAAAACCAGAAAGGATTGGCGAGCTGGTTGATTTATTAAAAGAAATTCCAGAGTACAAAGAAGCGATGAAAATTGGAGCTGGCCCCAAAATCTTTGTCGGCGCTTTAGAAAATCGCTGTGGTAAAATCGCTTTAACTGAAATTACTGGCGGCACCGAAGGTTCTCCAAAGCTTTTTGAAAAAATGGCTCAAGCTGGCATTGGCACAGTCATTGGTATGCATATTTCAGAAGAGCATAAAAAAGAAGCTGAAAACTCCCATATAAACGTAGTAATTGCCGGCCATATTTCTTCTGATTCTTTGGGAGTTAATTTGTTTTTAGATGAATTAGAAAAAAAGGGAATTGACATTGTCCCTTGTTCTGGGTTAATAAGGATTTCTAGAGTCTAAAAAGAAAGTTTTTAAGGAGATTATAAAGCTGGCTGAGAGGCCAGTTTTTTGTTAAAATTAAAAGACCTCTTGAAAAGTAATTTTTCGTAACGAAAGTTGAAAATTATAGGCGAAAATTATAAAGAACGAGGAAGCATATATGATAGAATATACGTTGACGAGTTCTGAATAATTTGCAGACATAATTTCCAAGTTGTAGTAGAAATTATTATTTTGAGAGAGATCTATTATGAGAACAGGAATTGCTACAGTTCCATTAGATACCGGCCGTTGTCCCCGCTGGCTTTTTGAAAAGATGAAGCGCCTTTCTCGGGGCATATTTTTGGCTATTCGGGAAGAATTTGGGCCGGAAGAAATTTTAAAAAGATTAGCTGATCCCGTTTGGTTCCAATCGCTTGGCTGTGTAATCGGATTTGACTGGAATAGCAGCGGTTTAACCACTACTACCTTGGGAGCTTTAAAGGTTGGACTTTTCGATATTCAAGATGAGCTGGGTGTTTATGTCTGCGGTGGAAAAAAAGAGTCAAGAAAAACACCCGGGGAGATTGAGGCGTATGGAATTTCCCGGGGTTTTTCTTTTGCGCCAGATTTAATTTACGCCTCAAAAATGGCTGCCAAAGTTGACAGCTCTCTAGTTCAGGACCCTAAAATGCTATTTCAACTCTATCAGCACAACTTTATTTTCACAAAATCTGGAAAGTGGGCAGTTATTCAACAGGGATTAAATACAGAAAATCAAACTGCCAGACGTTATCACTGGCTGTCTTCTACCCTTCGGCAGGCTCAGGGCAAGATTGATTTTGTAGAAGAACCTCATTCTGGGATTGTTTCTGATGCTCGGGGCAATCCCTTAAATCTAGTTGCTAAAGAGAGTAATAAGAATAAAAAGATTTCAAATGAATTAGTAGGCGAAGAGCCAAAAACATTTTTAAAAGATATTAGATTAATTTCAGAGAAATCCAATTCTTTAATCAAGCAAAAAAGGCTTCCTAATTTTGCGGAAATGGAATTAAATAATGTTGAGTTTCATTGGCACCCGGTTGTTAACGAAAAAATTGATTTAAAAAGATTAGAAAAAACCGTCTTTTTTGCTAATTCTCAAAATCCTAAAAACTTTGAGCAGCTTTTATCTTTAAAGGGCATAGGTCCAAAAACAATTCGGGCTCTATCTTTAGTTTCGGAGATAATCTATGGCGCTAAGCCTTCTTATGAGGATCCTGCCAGATATTCTTTTTCGGTAGGCGGAAAAGATGGAACACCATTTTTTGTAAAAAGAGATATTTATGATAAGCTGTTGGGTATAATGGAAAAAGGAATTAAAAAAAGTAAAATATCAAATAGAGAAAAAGCCGAAGCCCAAAAAAGATTGATTAAAACTTTAAGATAATATAATATTATGAAAAATTTTTTGTTTACTTCGGAATCGGTGGCTATAGGCCATGCCGACAAAGTCGCAGATCAAATTTCAGACGCGGTGTTAGATGAAGTTTTAAAAAGAGATAAGTATGGCAGAGTGGCTTGCGAAGTTTTGGTTGGCGGAGGGTATGTGGTTATTGGAGGGGAAATTACTGTTAATGCCCAGATTGACGTAAATAATTTGGCAAGGGAAGTGGTTAAAGAAATAGGATACGATAAGCCGGAGTATGGATTTGATTATCAGAGTTTGGCTGTATTTAATTGTATCCGCGGTCAATCTCCGGATATTGCTATTGGGGTAAAAAAAACCGGCGCCAAAGAGCAAGGAGCCGGCGACCAAGGAATGATGATTGGTTTTGCCTGTAAAGAAACTCCGGAATTAATGCCCTTGCCTATAATGTTAGCCCACAAATTAGTTAGAGGATTAGCCGAAAGCCGAAGAGGAAAAATTTTGCCTTATCTGCGGCCTGATGGAAAATCACAAGTGACAATAGAGTATCAAGATAATGTTCCTAAAAAGCTAAATTCTGTAGTTATCGGCGCTCAGCATAATCCTGAAGTTTCTCCGGAGCAGATAAAAAAAGATATTATTGAAAAAATAATCAAGCCGGTTTGCGGCCGATATATAGACGAAGAAACAAAATTTTATATTAATAATACCGGTCGTTTTGTTATTGGAGGCCCGATTTCAGATACCGGAGTGACTGGCAGGAAAACGGTTGTTGATACATATGGCGGGATGGTGCCGGTGGGCGGAGGGGCTATGTCAGGAAAAGATCCAACCAAGGTTGATAGAACGGGCGCCTATGCCGCTCGTTATGTTGCTAAGAACATTGTGGCCGCCGAGTTGGCAGAAAGGTGTTTGGTCAGATTATCTTATGTAATTGGCGGAGTTCAGCCGTTGGAAGTAAGTATTGACACATTTGGGACTAATAGAATCCCCGAAGAAAAAATAGTTGAAGCCGTACTGAAAGTTTTTGATTTGTCTCCGGGAGGGATAATAAATCAGTTAAATTTATTAAGGCCGATTTATCGGAAAACTGCTTGTTATGGGCATTTTGGAAGAGAGGATCCAGATTTTACTTGGGAAAAGACAGACAAAATTAAAGAGATTTTAGAATCAATCTAAATGAAAAAATATTCTTCCAAGCAGGCTAAAAAAGGAAGAACTGCTTACCGCACCCCCAGTAGAGTTTTTAACCGTTGGTTCCAGTCCGACAAACGCAAAGGCAAAAGGAAAATTTGACTTTTTAGAGAATATGTCTAGAATTAAAGAAGTATTTAATTAAAAAGGAGATTATTATGGAAAAAATCGTAAAATTTTTATCTGAAATTCAGATGCTAAAAAGAGTTAAGCACGAAGGAGTGAAGCTGACCGGAGTTAAAAATCCCGACTCGGTGGCAGAGCATGTTGCTTTATCAGCTCAGATTGCTTATCTGCTGGGAGAATTAGAAGGGGCTGATTCCCAAAAGTGCGCTTTGATAAATTTATTTCATGACAATGAAGAAGCGCGTATTGGCGATCACCATAAGGTTAGCGCCAGGTATTTAAATGTTAAAGAAGTTGAAGCAAAAGCGGAAAGAGAGCATTACAGCAATCTACCGGATTCAATTGGAAACTTTCTTTCCGAATTACAGAAAGAGAAAAGGAAAAGAAACACAAAAGAAGGGATAATTGCTCAGGATGCCGACTGGCTGGAAGTGGCTATTCAGGCAAAGATCTATTTGGAGTTGGGATATAAGGGATGTCAAAATTGGATTGATAATGTTGAAAAAGCCCTGGAAACAAAATCAGCTAAAGAAATTTTAGCTGAGATGAAAAAGAACCCTGATTTTTTAAACTGCTGGTGGAAAGATTTGAAAAAAATGACCTACAAGAAATTGACTAAATAGGTGTCTTTTAATTTATACCCCAATTTCCGATAATAGTTTCTTACTCCGACTCCGGAAATTACAGCTATTTTATTAATGTCGAATTCTTTTTTAGTACTTCGGCTAAATTCAGTATAAACTATTTTTTCTGCTTCTTTTATTAATTTTTTGCCAAGCCCCTTATGTTGAGGGGCTTTTTCTTTTTCGGTAATCGGAACCAACTGTCCATAAGTATGTAGATCTCTGATTATTGCCGAATTTTCTAAAACCATAAGGAAAGGATTAGCTGGGATTCGCAATCTCAATAAACTATAAAGGCGCTCTCGGTTTTTATCTTCGTAGCTTAGAAAGATTTCTTTTCCACCGGAGGCATTGTAATCTTGGCGAAATAAGTAAAGTTTTTCCTTAGGGTCGTAATTTTCTTTTACTTCCCGGCATCTTATGCATTTGCATTTTTCGTCCTTGATTTCCATTTCTTTTTGGACGATTTCTCGCAAGTTTGAAACCTTAGTCCCGCCTTCAATAATATAGGCTGAAGGGATATCTCTAATTATTCTTTGGATTCGGCAATAATAGGGAATTTGTTTTTTAATCTCGACTAAAAGTTTAGTTAATTTTTTTTTGGAATAAGGCTTAAACTTTCTTTTTTTGTACCAATTGTACAAAGGCGATTCCCGAACTAAGGCTAAGGGATAAATTTTTAAGAAGTCGGGCTGAAAATCGGGATTTGAGAAAAGTTCTTTAAACATTTTAATGTCTTTCTTAAAATTGGAGCCCGGGAGATTTGGCATTATTTGATAAGAAACTTTGAATCCAGCATCTTTTAAAAGTTTTGTTGCTTTTATTGTTGCTTCAACTTTATGCCCTCTTTTGTTTAATTTCAAAACGTTATCATAAATACTCTGAACGCCTAATTCTACCCTGGTTACTCCCAATTTTCTTAATCTTTTTATCTCTTTTTTTGTAATATAATCCGGCCGAGTTTCTATAGTAATTCCAATAATTCGGCGTTTTGCCTTTTCGTTTAATTTCTGCTCTGCTTTCAGGGGTTTAGTTTTCCGCGTAGTTTTATGTTTCGTTTCGTCTAGCTTTGTGTTACAGGCCGCAAAACAGCGCGTAATAAACCAGGTTTGGTATTTTTTGGGATAATAACTCCAAGTTCCGCCAATTATTCTTAACTCGATTTTATCTGTAGGATGGCCGGTTGCCTCTAATGATCTTAACCTGGTTTGGACTTGTAAATAAGGATCAAAATTGGTTAAAATTGCTCTTTGGACAGCCGGCTCTTTCTTTAAGTAACTTTTAGGAAGTCCTTTTTGTCCTGGGCAGTAAATACACTTTCCCGGGCAGGGGTAAGGTTTAGTTAAAACCGAGACATTAACTATTCCAGAAAGAGAGCGAATTTTTCTTTTTATTAAAAGTATTTCTAAATTTTTATCGGGTTTTAATCTTTTATTTTTAACTAAATCGTGGTAAGCTTTAAGAAGTTTAACGTTAGAAAGAGTGGTAGTTTTGAATTTTTTGGCAAATTTTCTTTTAGCCGAATCTAAATCAGCCAAAGTTTTTACTTTATTTTTTCTTAATTCTTGAATTGCTAACTCAGAAAGAGTTAATTTTATTTTCATGGATAAAAACTATGCCGAAGAGCTGTTTGAAAAAACCCAAGAGGATTATAGCTTAATAGCAGAGCGGTTTTCAAGAGCCAGAGATAAAGTATGGGACGAGATGCGATTTTTATTTGATGATTATTTGATAGAAGGAGAAAGAATTTTGGATTTAGGATGCGGCAACGGACGTTTTTACGAGCTGTTTAAAAATAAGAAAGTAGATTATGTCGGAGTAGATAATTCTAAAGAATTAATTGAAATAGCCAAGAGAAAGTTTCCTAATGCGAATTTTCAAACAAGTAATGCTTTAAGCTTATCTTTCCCTAATGATTGCTTTGATAAAGTTTATGCTGTCGCCGTTTTGCATCATATTCCTTCAAGAGAATTCCGCCTTCAACTCTTAAAAGAAGCAAAAAGAGTTTTAAAGCAAGAAGGACTTTTAATTTTAACTGTCTGGAATTTATGGCAGCTGAAAAGGACCAGAAAGATAATTTATAGATTTGCTTTAAAAAAATGTTTTGGTAGATCAAAATTAGACTTTAAGGATATTTTAATGAAATGGGAAGGGGCGGAGAATTGTTATTTTCACTGTTTTAGCAAAAAAGAGCTGGAAAAATTAACGAAAGAAGCCGGGTTTAAAGTAAAAAGAAAGGGTGAAGTTTTAGTAAGTTCAAGAAAAACAAAGAGATCAAAATGGCCTAATTCTAATTTCTATATTGTAGCAGAAAAATGATTGTCCCCATAGTTCAATGGATAGAATATAGTCCTCCGGAGACTAGGATGGAAGTTCGAATCTTCCTGGGGACACAATCTAAGGAGGAGTGCGAGAGTGGTTGAATCGGGCAGTTTCGAAAACTGCTATGGCTGTAAGGTCATCGAAGGTTCGAATCCTTCCTCCTCCGCATAAGAAATTTTAATTTTCAAAAAACTATGAAATTTTTTAAAAAAAGTAAAGAACCGAAAGATTTAAAAGAAGTTTTAAAACAATTCGAGCAGTTGAAAGAAAAAGTTAACGGGATTTCAAAAGGTCTTGAAAGTTTGAAAAAATCAGGTAATATTTCTATTCAGAAAGTAGGAATAGTCAGATATAATCCTTTTTCTGGAGCGGGAGGCGACCAGAGCTTCTCTATTGCCTTGCTTAATGGAGATAATAACGGGGTAGTGATTACTTCTCTTTACGCCCGGGACGGAAATAGAGTTTATGGGAAATCAGTTAGGAATAGTAATTCCGAATATCCTCTTTCTGAGGAAGAAAAGAAAGCAATAAAAAGCGCTATGAGCTTCGAATAAGAATTATGGTTCAAAAAACTAAGCAACAAAAACAAAGTCTTAAAACAAGGCCGCCGGTGGTGGTTGTTTTAGGTCATGTTGATCATGGCAAATCCTCAATTTTGGAAGCTATTAAGGATTTAAAGATTACCATCAAAGAATCAGGAGGAATTACCCAGCATATAGGAGCATACGAAATTGAGCACCAGGGTAAAAAAATTACCTTTATTGACACGCCTGGCCACGAGGCTTTTTCTGCTATGAGATCGCGGGGGGCAAAAGTAGCTGATATTGCTATTTTAGTAGTGGCGGCTGAGGAAGGAGTGAAGCCCCAGACTAAAGAAGCTATTGAGCATATAAAAAAGGCGGGAATTCCTATGATTGTAGCTATTAATAAAATGGACGTGCCGGGAGCTGATCCCGAGAAAGTAAAAAGGGAACTCTCGGATAAAGATGTTTTGGTTGAATCAATGGGTGGCAAGGTTCCTTCAGTAGAAATATCGGCAAAGACAGGCAAGGGGATTACAGATCTTTTGGAGATAATTTTATTAGTAGCCGAAATGGAAGATTTGAAAGGAGATATTGTAAAACTTGCTGAAGGCGTGATAGTTGAATCTTATTTAGATCCAAATCGAGGTCCAACTACTACCCTGCTCTTGCAAAATGGAACTCTAAAGAAGGGAAAAGTTTTGGGAACTTCTTCTACCGCGGGGAAAATTAAGATTATGGAAAATTTTCAAGGAGATTCTATTAAAGAAGCTTTTCCTTCAATGCCGGTTGTTGTTTTGGGCTTTGATAATGTTCCCGGGGTTGGGGAAAAATTTAAAGTTTTTTCCAATATTGAATCGGCTAAGAAGGAAATAGAAGTTTCTTCAAAACTAATTCCCGAAGTGCTGCACGTTGAACCTGACCAAAGAATAGTAAATATAATTTTAAAGATTGATGTATTGGGATCGCTTGAGGCGATTGAAAAAGTTTTAAAGGATCTTCCTCAAGAAAAAGTTATTTTAAGAATTTTAAAAGCAGAGGCTGGAGATGTAAATGATTCCGACGTTAAATTAGCGATAGGATCCAAGGCTAAAATTGTGGCTTTTCGGGTAAAGGCCAACCCAATTGCTCAAAAGTTAGCTGAGAGAGAAAAAATAACAATAATGGTTTTTGAGGTGATTTATGAATTAGCTCAGGCAGTTAGAGAGCTTTTGAAAAAAAGAGTTGTGTCCAAGATAGTTAGAACGGAGCTGGGAAAGATTAAAATTTTGGCAGTCTTTCGAACCGAGAAGAACCGCCAGATTATTGGGGGGAAGGTGATTGAGGGTGAAGTAAGAAAAGGAGCTTCTCTTAATGTTTACCGAAACGAAGAAAAAATAGGAGCAGGAAAAATTGTTAATCTTCAGCGGGACAAGAAAGAAGTTGGAGAATTAGGAAAAGGATCAGAGTGCGGAATGCTTTATGACGGAAGTGTAAAAATAGAAGAAGGAGATATTTTGGAAGCATATATTGAAGAAAAGCAAAAAGGAGAACTATGAAGCGTATTCAGCGTGTTAATAAGTTAATAAAAATTGAGCTAAGTCAAATTCTTCTTAGGGAAGTTGATTTCCCGAAAGGTGTTTTGGTTACTATTACCCGGGTGGAATCTTCAGTGGATTTAAAACAGGCGAAGGTGTATATTTCGGTGATGCCCGATAGTAGGGTCGCTAGAATTTCCGAAATTTTGGGCAAAATAATTTATGGAATTCAACAGAGTTTAAATAAGCGTCTAAGAATGAGGCCAATTCCTAAAATAAAATTTGAAATAGAGCAAAAAACCAAAGAAGCGGCAAGAATTGAGGAACTTTTGGAAGAAGCAAAAGAGAATAAAAGTTGAAAAAAGCTTTAAAAAGTGGTATAATAAAATAGTGGCCAGGTAGCCAAGTAGCAAGGCAGTGGTCTGCAAAACCACTATACGTGGGTGCAATTCCCGCCCTGGCCTCAAAACTTGCCGCGGTGGCGGAATGGTTTACGCGCACGACTTAAAATCGTGTGCCGAAAGGCATGTGGGTTCGAGTCCCACCCGCGGCACAATAAAATTTAGGGCGCTGGAAGTGTCTATAAATCTTTATTTAGTCGGATGTGTCGAGAACCCACTCCCTGAATTGTCCCGCCGAAGGCGGGAGCAATGCCTTCGGGCAACTCCTTCGAGTCCCACCCGCGGCACAATAAAAACCCCCCACCAAGGCGGGGGGTTTTTCATTGCAGGTTTTCAGGTTTAATTTCCCAAAACTTCAATGTAGGTTTCTTTTGCTCCAAAATCTTTTGCCTGTTGAGAATTCGGAAACCAGATATCAAGATGATAATAACCTTTTCTTGAATGCATTCTGTCTTTCACTACAAAAATCTTGTCTCCGTATAATTCTGGTATTCTAATTTTGGTTCCGAATGGCAACATATTATTAGCTACAACTCCATCTTCGACATAAGCTCCGGAAGCGGTTATAAAAGGAGTGTCATCTGTTTCCCAAGTAGTGCTGGAATAAGCAGTGATTACCATATTTATTTTCTGTACTTTTATAGGTTCCGAAGGACTGGATATAGTTAAAAGGCTGTTCTCCTGAATTGTAGCAAGTTGAAAAGCCGGTTGAGGGATAAAATCAGCTTGTACTTGTTTTTTTGCTGTTATACCAAGCCCTAAACTGCCGGTTGTAACGCCGGCTACTATTAAGAAAGCTAATGCTTTTTTTACCCGAGAGACGGGTTTTTCTATAACAATTTCCATATTTTTCTTGAAAACCCTTAATTTAAGCCCGGCAGGACTCGAATTAGCATTAATTTAGAAGCGGAAGAATAGGCCAAGTTCTAGGCAGGACGACGAAGGAGTGTTAAATAACACTTCGAGGAGGACTAACAAAGAAATTGGTCTATTCTTTCCTTTCCTCCAGGCGGGCGAATTTTACCCAGTTTCTGTGTTACTCGTCGCTCGTGTGCCTACGGCACACTTCACTTCTCCTGCCTTGAATCTGAATAAAATTCGCTCCGCTAAATTAGTGCCAATTCGAGTCCTACTGGGCAAGATTCTGACATATTAGCGTATTTATGGGTGGCTGTCAACCCTTCACCCCGCTAAAGCGGGATGAAGGCTCAAGGACATATATACTTCCCTAAATGAAAAACTGATGTACTTACAGTACATCAGTTTTTTATGAGCGGGTGAGCGGAATTGAACCGCCATCTCTACCTTGGCAAGGTAGCATAAGAACCATTATACGACACCCGCTTATCTGTGCCGCGGGTCAGAATTGGACTGACGACCCCTTCTTTTTCAGAGAAGTGCTCTACCACTGAGCTACCGCGGCTCGGATTTAGTGGGTAGTGAATAGTGGGTAGTTTGTAATATTATTTTATCACTATTTACTATACACTATAAGCTAATCACTAATTCTTGTGGGCGCTGAGGGATTCGGACCCCCGACCTTCTCAGTGTAAATGAGACGCGCTAAACCACTGCGCCAAGCGCCCATTACTTATTAGTGGGCGAGGAGGGACTTGAACCCTCACGGGAATAATCCCCTATGCCCCTCAAGCATAGATGTCTGCCGATTCCATCACTCGCCCATTTAATTTCAATGTTCTATTTACTTCTTTGTTATCAATTTCCAAAATAGTTTTTATTTTTTTATGTTTACGTTTGAGACAAGATAAATTCTTCTTATAATACATCTTTGAAATTAATATTTTTGATTCTTTTTTGGCATATTTCAATTGATAAAGCGGAGCTTTCTCGGGATGTCTTAAGCTATCTAAACTTCCCTTTATACGTAAAAGATTTTTTAGTTTAGATTTAATCCATAGAATATGCTGTTTACTTGCTGAAGTGAATTTTGTGTAGAACATAAAACTGCTATTCCATCGCTTGTCCCAATAACTATAACAACTTCCGTCTCCATCAAAATGCCCTCTTAAAAAATCAAAGAAATATTCATTTGGAATCTTAAGCTCTTTAAGTCTTTTACTTTTATTAGGCATTAGTCCTATCTTAAGCAGTTCTTTATAAAGTTTAACATTACTAAATTGGATATGCGGATATTTTTTATCATCAAATCCACTCGTTTTCGTTCCAATCTTTACGCCGTTTAAATTCATACATCTTTTGAAGGTTCTTACTAATTGGATATCCTTAGAAGTAAACTCAAAATGTCTGCCATCTTTTGATAAATTTCCGTCTGTGGTTAATAATCCCGTTGCATAAGCAAATTCAGGGTTCCATTTTATCTTATAATTTTTATTTTTTTGATTTCCCCTCATTTTTTTATTTGTTTTCTTCTTTCACTTCCTCTTTTAATTCTTCCTTTTCCCAAGCTACGTTTTCTCCGAGCCCTTTTCTTTTTAATCTGGCTTTTTTGCCCTTAGCTTCTCTTAAGTAATAAAGTTTTGCTCTTCTAACCTTTCCTCTTTTCAGGATTTCTATTTTTTCAATAGTGGGAGAATGAATAGGAAAAATTTTCTCTACTCCAATTCCAGAAATTACTTTTCTTACGGTAATTGTGGCGGAAACTCCTTTCCCGTGTTTTCTGGCAAGGACCATTCCTTCAAACGGTTGAAGGCGCTCCTTTCCTTTTTCTCTAATTTTTTGATAAATCCGAACAGTATCCCCCGGCCTTATATCAGGCAAGCCTTTTTTTAATTGGGTTTTAGTAAAAGTTTCGATTTTGGTTGGCATACCCAGTAGGAGAATTTCGAATAGAAAATTTTTCCGAAATTCTCATTTAACCCTGTAGGGGCTTTCGAAATTCCTCTACGGGGTATATAGTTTAACTTTTTAATTCTTTTAATACTCTTTCTAAACTGTCCGGCAATTTAGAGTGAAACTCTTTTATTTCTCCCTTGGGCAGTTTAATTTTTAAATAGGTGGCGTGTAGAAACTGGCGTTTTAATTCTTTCGGACAAGGTTGATTTTTGAAACCGTATACTTTATCTCCGGCAGCCGGATGTCCTAAATAGGAAAAATGACATCTTATCTGATGTTTCCTGCCGGTTTTTAGGGAAATCTCAAGCAGGGTATAATTTTTCCCGTCTGAAGCGGGAAATCTTTCTATTACTCTATATTCAGTAATTGCCTTTCTTTTTCCTTTGGCGCTCGGTTCAGTCGGTAAATAAACTTTCTGTTTTTTTCTATTTCCCGGGGCCCGGTCAATTAAAGTTTCAATTATCCCTTGGTTGTTTTTTACTTTTCCTACAACAAGGGCAATGTATTTTTTCTTTACCTCTCTATCTTTAAACTGTTTTTGAAAAAAAATCAAGCTTTTATCGTTTTTTGCTATCAGAAGAATTCCCGAGGTATCTTTGTCTAATCTGTGAACTTTTTTCAAGTTCGGATATAAATCGCTCGTTACAATCCCAGCCGGTTTGCCAATCGCTAACAAATTATTATCTTCGTAAATAATTTTTAATTCCGGATTCTTCATTCTAAATTCTACATTCAAAAGTTTATACTGAGCCCCGCTTGGCGGGGCAAAGTGTGGGCGCTGAGGGATTCGGACCCACGACCTTCTCGATGTCACCGAGACGCGCTAACCACTGCGCCAAGCGCCCTTGAGAGTGCGCACGGATGGATTTGAACCACATCCATGGTGCGCACGGATGGATTCGAACCATCAACCTCGGCCTTATAAGGACCTTGCTCCACCATTGAGCTACGTGCGCATAAAATTACTTTACATCTTTTACTTTCACCTTTAAAGAGGGAGAATGAGTTTTCTTTGTTCTCCGGAGTTTTAACCCGGAAGGACTTTTTTTTGTTCTCTCTTTTACTATTTTCTCAAATTCTTCTCTTTCAATAGTTTCTTTCTTAATTAAAGTTTGAGCAAGATTGTTAAGTAGTTTTTTTCTTTTGGTTAAAATTTTTATTGCTTCTTTTTCCGCGCTTCTGACAAATTTTTCCACCTCTTTATCAATTTTGGAGGCGACTTCTTCAGAATAATTTCTCTGCTCTGAAATTTCTTTTCCTAGAAAAACCAATTCTTCTTTTTCGCCAAAAGAAATTGGTCCCAAGGAAGACATGCCGTATTGTTTAACTAATTTTCGAGCTAATTCTGAGGCCCTTTTTAAGTCATCGCCTGCCCCAGTGGTGATTTCCCCGAATTTTATTTTTTCAGCGCAGTATCCTCCAAGTAAAGTTGCCATTTCAGCTAAAAACTCTTTCTTTGTTTTAAGCTTTCTTTCTTCAGTTGGCACTTTTAGAGTGTAGCCGGCGGCCATGCCCCGGGCAATTATTGAAATTTTTCTAACTGGTTCAGCTCCGGGCAGAGAAGCAGACACTAAAGCATGGCCTGCTTCGTGAAAAGCAGCAATTTCTTTTTCTTTTTTAGATAAAATATGGCTTTTTCTTTCCGGGCCTAATAAAACTTTTTCAATTGATTCTAAGAATTCTTCTTGGTCAATTTGAGTCTTATTTCTTCTGGCAGCCAGAATGGCGCTTTCGTTAACCACATTAGCTGCGTCAGCTCCGGAGAATCCCGGAGTTCTCTCGGCAACTTCTCTTAAATTAACATCTGAAGCTAAAGGTTTTCCTTTGCAGTGAATTTCCAGAATTTTTTCTCTTCCACTAATGTCGGGCATATCCAGGACTACTTTTCGGTCAAACCTGCCCGGCCGTAATAAAGCAGAGTCTAAAATATCCGGACGATTAGTGGCTGATATAATTATTACGTTTGTTTCTCTTTCAAAACCGTCCATTTCTACCAGGATTTGGTTTAATGTTTGTTCTCTTTCATCGTGTCCTCCGCCGAGGCCGGCTCCTCGTTGCCTGCCGATGGCGTCTAGTTCATCAATAAAAATTATTGAAGGAGCTGCTTTTTTGGCAGTAGAGAAAAGATCTCTTACTCTCCCCGCTCCTACGCCGACAAACATTTCCACGAACTCAGAACCGGAAATTGAAAAGAAAGGAACATTGGCTTCTCCCGCTACCGCTCTTGCTAATAAAGTTTTTCCTGTTCCAGCCGGACCCATTAATAAGACTCCTCTTGGTATTCTGGCTCCCATTTTCAGATACTTTTTAGGATGTTTCAGGAAATCAACAATCTCTTTTAATTCTTCTTTGGCTTCATTTAAGTCGGCAACATCTTTAAAGGTAATTTTTTCTTTAGGATGACCTTCAGCGCCGAAAAGGCGGGCTCTAGCTTTGGTAAAACTGAATGCCTGAGTTGCTCCAGCCTTTGCCCGGCGGAAAATCATCCAGAAAAAGAAGCCAAATATTAACAAAGGAGCCAAACCGAAAATTAAAAGAGGAATTAACCAGGAGCCAAGCCCCTCTTTTTCTGGCTTAAGGTCAATATTTACTTGGTTTAACTTTTCTCCGCTTGCTCCGTAAGATATTAGCGTTTCCCGGAGGCCGGTTTCTGGCTCTTTTCTGGACTTTGCTTCGGTTTCATCTTTGTATGTGATAGAGAGATCCGATCCAAAAGCGGTAATCTTCTTAATTTTTTCCTGATTGATATCTTTAGCTAACTGATCTATAGAGATTTCTTTTTCTTTCTCAAATGGCCGGGCAAATAAAGTAAAAACTCCTGAGATTATCAAGAAGATGAGCAAAATGAATATAAAATTTTTAGCCAAGCTTTTTAATGACTTGTTGATTTTCAGCATCGTAGTTTTACCCAGTAGAAGAGTTTCGAATGGGTTTTGCCCAAACGAAATATTATTTTTCGAAATTTCTCTACTGGGTTTAATTTAGCATGTTTTTAGAAATAATTCAACGCGGTAATAGAGTAGAAGGAGGGCTTTGCTCTCATTACTATAATTGCGAGTGAGGGAGAAATATAAAAGTTTACTTTTGTATTTCGACCGAACGAACAATTATGTCTGCAAGTCATATTAATGCGTCACTCGGTTAAAATGAAAGTAAACTTTCATTTTTCCCTCGCTCGCATTAATTAAAAAAAGCCTCTTATTAATAAGAGGCTTTTCGCAATAATGGGATAGGATAAGTTTTAGTTGGAAGATTGATTGGGGTTTTGGCTTTTTTCTTGAGAAGAGGCTTTGCTTAATTCTTCAAAGCCCTCTAGAGCGCCTTCAAGAAGAGTGGTTTCTTTCTCAAGGTTTTTTAATTGCCAATGGAGACGGTTTCCGCCTCCTTCTTGCCAAAGCTTTCTTTTTTTCTGTCTCATTGTTTCGTTAAACTCTCTTTGTTCAACATATTTTCCCTCTGTAGAATTTTGGAAAGCTTTACTTTGCACTTCTTTTTGCAAAACATCGTATTTTTCCTGCGTTTCCTGAAGTTGGTTTTGGAGGTCCTTAAACCTTTCTTTTACTCTTTCTTTCACCCACTCGGAAAGAGAGAGTGGCTTTCCGGTTAGAACCTGATTTTTCCCATCTTCTTTGTGAAAAATTTTAAAGCACAATTCACACACTCGGTGCTCAGGGCTTCTTTCTAATTTTCCACAAGCAAGACATTTCAATTTAGCAGTCATCTTGACACGCTCCTTTCTTTTATTGCTATCCTACCCAATTTACTTTTATTATACATAAAACAGGAAAATTGTCAACCCTTAAGTAAAAATCCCGCCTTGGCGAGATTATTTTTTTGTTTTTTATTCTTTGTTCCCTATTTTATTCTTTGTCTTTAGTTTCAGAAACTTTGACTAATTTTAAACTCATTCTATGCTCGGTTGGTTCGATTGATAAAATCTGAAAGTCATATTTTTCTCCGATTTTCAGACTTTCTTCCATTTTTTTTTGAGAACCGAATTCAGAAACATGGCATAACCCTTGAACCTTAGGAGAAACTTGGACGAAAACGCCAAAAGGATTAAACTTTATTGCTTTCCCTTTAATTATGTCACCCTTTTTGTGCTTTTTCTCGATATTTTCCCAAGGGTCTTTTTTTAAAGCTTTTAAAGATAGTGAAATCTTGCCGTTTGAAATATCAATAATTTTTGCTTTAACTTTTTGTCCAACTTCAACTATCTCAGATGGATCCTCAATTAATTGCCAATCTAGCTCAGAAATATGAACGAGGCCCTCTAGATTCTCCGGAATTTTTTTGTCGTTCTCTTGAGATCGGAGCTTTTCGGGAACTGAGAATTTTACAAAAACACCGAAGTTTGCAATACCAGTAATTTCCGCTTCTACTACATCTCCTATTTTGTAATTTTTTAAGATTTCTTTCAGTTTTTCAGTTTCTTTTGCTTTTTCTGATAAAATAAGTTTTTCTTCTCTTGGAGCGAAATCAAATATTTTTACTTCCATTTCTTTTCCTATAAATTTCTGGAGAGCTTTTAAGATTTTTTGAGCATCCCCTCCTTCAACCTGGGGATAATTAGCGGGTGATAGCTGGGAAACCGGGAGAAAGGCGGGAATCCCTAATACCTCTGTTAAAAGTCCGCCCTTATTTGCTCCTAGGATTTTGACAGTAATACTTTCTCCTTTTTCTTTTTTTTGCAGGAGTCCTTCTTGGGCAAGTTCTCTTCTCGCCTCAGTTAGGGAAAGTTCAATATATCCCGCTTCATTTTCGAGATCTATTATTTTTACGGAAATACTGTCTCCGATTTTTAAATTTTTCAGTTTACTTTTCGCTTCATAAAATTCTTTTCCATAAATTACTCCTGTTCCCCATTTGCCCAAATCTAAAAAGACTGAAGACCTTCCTTTATCTATAACTTTGCCTTCAGTAATGATGCCTATCTTTAACGGCTTTGTTGAATCGTTTTGCTCAAGTGTTTTTTTCATTGTGTTTAGAGCACGGGATTCGAACCAGAATCAATTTAGCGGAGCGTATTTTATTCATCTTCAAGGCGTGAGGAGTGAAATGTATCCTCTGTGATACACAAGCGACGAACAACGCAGAAGATGGATAAAACACGCTCCGCCCAAAGGGAAGAGAAAGAATAGATCAATTTCTGCGTTCTTCCTCCTCGGTGTGTCTTGAGGACACACCTTCGATCGGAACGCCTTGAACTTAACCTATTCTTTCTCTTCTAAGCTTGACTCTGGTTCGAATCCCGTGCTCCTTATATATAACATAAAATATTTATCGAGGCAAGCCGGGCAAGTTGAAACTGAATTTTAATTGTGATAAGATGAATGAATATAGAAATGCTTTATATCTTTATATAATTACTTCATTCGGTCAAAATGAAAATAAATTTTTATTTTTTGCTCATTTGTAATTATGAATATTAATTGGTACGGGGAAACTTGTTTTAGGATAAACACTCTAAAAAACAGGAATGGCTCGGCAAATATTTTAATTGATCCTCCTGATAAAAAAAGCGGCCTTCGTTCACCGAAACTTGAGGCCGATATTTTATTGTTTACTCATCCCGAGAGTGAAAAAATAAAATTGTTCTCTAATGAATGCATTTTAATAACCGGTCCTGGCGAATATGACGCAAAGGAGGTTTTTATCAAGGGAATTTCGGCTCAGGCTAAAACAGAAAAGATCAGTCTCGCCTCAGCGGGATCCCATTATGGCGGGACTATTTACATTATTGAGGCTGAGGGAATAAGGATTTGTCATTTAGGAAAGTTGAACCAGAAAGAGCTGACTTCAGACCAACTTGAAAAAATCGGCGCAATTGATATATTAATGATTCCGATCGGAGGCGGACAGTCTCTTGACGCTAAAGAAGCAATAAAGATAATGGCTCAGATTGAACCCAAAATTATAATACCAATGCATTATCAAATTCCCGGGCTTAGAATAAAATTGGACACTCTCAATAAATTTTTAAAGGCTCTGAGTATAAAATCATTACAGCGCCTGTCTAAACTATCTATTAGAAAGAAAGACCTTTCGTCTGAAGAAGTAAAGATAATTGTTCTTGAGCCATAAAGAGTGTGAGATTCAAACCAGAATCAATTTAGCGGAGCGTATTTTATCCAGCTTCAAGGCGTGAGGAGTGAAATATATCCTCTGCGATACATAAGCGACGAACAACGCAGAAGATGGATAAAATACGCCCGCCCAAAGGGAAGGGAAAGAATAGGTCAATTTCTGCGTTCTTCCTCCTCGGTGTGTCTTGAGGACACACCTTCGATCGGAACGCCTTGAACTTAATCTATTCTTTCCCTTCTAAAGTTGGTTTTGGTTCGAATCCCGCACTCTAAAAGCAATGTCTTTTTTAGATAAACTTCGGAGGCAGCCGGAATATATTAGAAAATTAATTCTTTGGGCAATAATAATTATTATAGGTTTAGGATTGTTGGTTTGGTGGATTCATAGCTCTTACTGGAAAATTAAAAAGTTCCCGAAAGAAGAATTTATTAAAGGAATGAATTTGCCTAATCTTGAGGAAGACAAAATGGGAATGCCCGAGATTCCCGAAGGAGAACTGGAAGAGTTGGAAAAAATAGGAGATGAAGTAAAAAAGGCGGAAGAAGTAGAATAATATTTTTAATAGGATGCCGAATAAACCAGAACAACAAAATAATGAAATAGGTGATGTTCGACCCCGGGCGATAAGCCAGGAAATGAGAGAATCCTATATTGACTATGCAATGTCAGTTATTGTTTCTCGCGCTCTTCCTGACGTTCGCGACGGCTTAAAACCGGTTCATCGCCGGATTTTGTATGCAATGTACGAAGACGGGCTGACCCATAGCGCTAAGTTTAGAAAGTCAGCGTCTGTTATTGGAGCTACTCTTGCTAAATATCATCCTCACGGCGATACGGCTGTTTATGATGCTTTAGTTAGAATGGCTCAGGATTTTTCTTTGAGGTATCCCCTTATCCAGGGCCAGGGAAATTTTGGAAATATTGACGGAGACAGCGCTGCGGCCTATCGTTACACCGAGTGCCGGCTTTCCAGAAGCGGGGAAGAGATGCTCAAAGACATTGGGAAAGATACGGTTGATTTTAGGGATAATTATGATGGAACGAAAAAAGAGCCCGTGGTTTTACCCTCTCCCTTGCCTCAGCTTTTGCTGAATGGCTCTCTGGGAATTGCGGTGGGAATGGCTACTAATATTCCTCCTCATAACCTTTCTGAGATTGTAGATGCTTTAGTCCATTTAATTGATTATCCCAAAACTGCAGCCGAAGACCTTTTTGAGTTTATTAAAGGTCCGGATTTTCCAACCGCCGGATCAATTTACGGTAAAAAAGATATAATTTCAGCTTATTTACAGGGAAAGGGACCGATTGTGGTTCGGGGAAAAGCAGAAGTGGTGGAAAAAGAAAGCAAGAAAGATAAAGCCAATAAAAAAAGCCAGATTGTAATTACGGAAATTCCTTATCAAGTTCAAAAGTCAACTTTAGTTCAGCAATTTGCTAAATTAGTTCAAGATAAAAAAATTCAAGGGATAAGAGACATTAGAGATGAATCAGATAGAGAAGGAATGAGGATTGTTTTTGATCTCCAGACAAGCGCTTATCCTCAGAAGATTTTGAACCGTCTTTATAAATTCACTGATTTACAAAAAACTTTTCATTTGAATATGCTAGCTCTGGCAGACGGAATTCAGCCCAAGGTGTTATCTTTGCTTGATGTTTTAAATTACTTTGTTGTCCACAGAAAAGAAGTAGTTGTCAGAAGGACCAAGTATAATTTGGAAAGAGCTAAAGAAAGAGCCCATATTTTGGAAGGTTTGCATAAATGCCTGGGGAGGATTGATGCTGTGATAAAGACCATAAAATCTTCGAAAGACAGAGAGGATGCTAAAAAGAATTTGATGAAAAAATTCCGGCTGACTGAAATTCAGGCTAACGCGATTTTGGAGACAAAATTAGCTGCTCTGGCAAAATTAGAAAGGAAAAAAATTGAGGACGAGCTTAAAGAAATAAAAGCCAGAATTAAAGAATTTACCACAATTCTTAAAAGCCCTCAGAGAATAAAAGGAGTTGTCAAAAAAGAATTAAAAGAGGTTAAAGAAAATTTTGGAGACGAGAGGAAAACTAAAGTTTATGCCCAGAAAGTGGGAGAAATTGCTGAAGAAGATTTAATTCCTCAAGAGGAGACAATTATTACTCTGACCCGGGGAGGCTATATTAAAAGAATAAATCCCGCTATTTATAAAATTCAAAAAAGAGGAGGAAAAGGAATTATGGGGATGAAAACTTTGCAGGAAGATATTGTTGAGCATTTCCTTTTAGGCCAAACCCATGACTCTCTGCTTTTCTTTACTGATTCGGGGAAAGTTTTTAGAACTTTGTCTTATGAAATTCCTGAAAGCACGAGAGTAGCTAGAGGAAGAGGACTTTCAAACTTTATTGAAATTTCTTCAGAAGACAGAATTTTATCTTTAATGGCTCTTGGCAAAGAAGATGCTGAAGCCAGAATAAAAAATTTAGTAATGATTACTAAAAATGGTATAATAAAGAAAACCGCTTTGGAGGAATTTAAAAATGTTCGAAAATCAGGATTAATTGCAATGAAGCTTAGGAAAGACGATCTTCTGAAAAAGGTTGCCAAGAGCACGGGCCAAAACGAGATAATTTTAGTAACTAAAAAAGGCCAGTCTATCAGATTCAAGGAACAAGATATAAGATCGATGGGAAGACCGGCTTCCGGGATAAGAGGAGTCCGAATGAAGAGAGACGATAAGGTAATAGGGATGGACGTAATCATAACGCAAAAAACAAAGAACGAGAAAGAAGGAACAAAGGAGAAGCAATATCTATTAGTGGTGACGGAGAACGGTTATGGGAAGAGAACCGATTTGGCAGAATATAAACTTCAGGGAAGAGGGGGAAGCGGTATTAAAACGGCTAAAATTACTTCTAAAACCGGGGATTTAGTAGCGTCGAGAGTTCTAACGGGCCAAGAAGAAGATTTGATTGTTATTTCTCAAAAAGGCCAGGTAATTAGGACCAAAATTTCTTTAATTGCTAAACTCAGTCGGGCTACCCAGGGCGTAAGGATAATGAGATTGGGAGAAGGAGATAAAATTGCCTCGGTAGCTTGTATTTAGATTGTGAATCAAATGAATCAAAGTTTTCTAAATCCAGAGGAAGTTTTAGATCAACTAGAATTAAAAGCGGACATGGTGGCCGCCGAGTTTGGATGCGGGTCTGGCGGTTTTAGTATTCCTTTAGCTAAAAAGTTAGACGAGGGATTGGTTTATGCTTTAGATATCCAGAAAATCTCTCTTTCTGCGCTGAAGAGCCGTTCCCTTCTGGAAAATATTACTAATATCAGAATTATCTGCTGCGATTTGGAAAAGCCAAGAGGCTCAACTTTAAGCGATTCTTCTTTGGATTTAGTTTTAATCCCCAATGTTTTATTTCAGGCAGAAGATAAAAATGCTATAATATCAGAAGCTAAGAGGGTTTTGAAAAATAGAGGGAAATTAGTAATAATTGACTGGGATCCCAAAGCGGTTCAAGGACCTGTTGAGGGAAGAGTTTCGGAAGCTAAGATGAAAGAAACTGCTGGAAAGAAAGGATTCTCTTTTGAAAAAGAGCTTGATGTTGGAAAGTATCACTACGGCTTAGTATTTATTAAATCGTAAGCGTAATAATTTTATGAAAGTTTCTTTTTCTAAATTAATATCTCTATCTTTATTGGTTTTACTTTTTATTCCTTTAGTAATAGAAGGTCAAGTTGTTGAAATTGACAATCCCTTGGAAGCCGATAGTTTTTGGGAATTAATGGAAAATATCGTTAACTTTCTTTTTGCCCTTTCCTTACCGGTCGGGGCTTTAATGATAGTTGTCGCGGCTTTTTATTTTCTTACTTCAGGAGGCGACCCGGAAAAAGTAAAGAAAGCAAAAATGTTAATTTTCTGGACCTTGGTCGGGATAGTTATTTTATTTCTTTCGGTAGCTTTGATTCGGGCTATAGTAAGAATGCTGGGAGTGCAGATCCCTTGACCTTGTGTTAAAAAAGAGCGATAATTTATTAAAAATAATAGTAAAATATCATTAAAGGTCGAAATCAGTTTAATTTACCTCGTTAAATAATCACGAATCACGAAGCAAATTTAACAGGGTTAAATTTGATGAATATGAAAAAAGTTATACCCGGTTTAGTTTTAGCAACTCTTTTGGCCATACCGTTAATAGGATTGGCACAGCCCACAATACCTGCGGTGCCGACGACAGAAAATGCTGTCTGGGACACCCTTAACACTATTGTTAACTGGCTTTTTGCTATTTTAATTGTTGGAGCCGCTTTGGTGATTGCTTTTTCCGCTTATCTCTTTTTAACAGCTGCCGGAGACCCGGAGAAGACCAGCAAGGCCAGAAATTATATTATGTATGCCTTGATTGCAGTGGTGGTGGCTTTTCTGGCTAAGGCAATTGTGGTTTTGGTAGGAAATATGCTTGGCGTAGGATCGATAAGAGATTTACTCTATTAATAACCTAGCCTAAAATATTATCCGTGAGCTTTTTTGGAATTGTTCCAAAAAAGAGTTAACCCCGCACTTTTTAGAGGGCGGGGTTGATTTTTTAACAAAAAAAGATAGTATGAATTTAAAGTCGCGGTGGCGGAATTGGTAGACGCGTTGGGTTTAGGACCCAATGGGGAAATCCCATGAGAGTTCGAGTCTCTCCCGCGACACTAACCCCGGTTTTAGAGAATGAATTAAAAAATGCCCAGACCGGGCATTTTTTCTTTAGGATGTATAAAGCACTCTTTAGTCGTCGTTATTGTCGTCAATCACTGCCACCCTCTTCGTTTTTTTTCTTTCAATTTTAGGTATTCTTATAGTTAAAACGCCGCCTTTTATTGAGGCTTTGGTTCTTCCCCCGTCAATTTCAACCGGCGAGATAATTTCCCTTGAGAATTTTCCCCAATAACATTCCTGGAAAAAATAATTCTTTGCTTTTTTTTCTATCACTTTTTCCCTAACTCCTTTTATTATAATTAGATCTTTTTCAATGGTAATATCTAAATCCTCGGGCTTTACTCCTGCTACAGCAGACTGAATAACTAATTCTCCGTCTGTCTGGTAAACATCAATCGTTAGTTGTCCTTCCGGCTCAAACCATTTCTTTTCTTCTTTTGTTTCAATATCCGGCTCTGGCTCCTCACCCTTTTTTTCTTTAACTACTTTAATTTTTTTCTCTTGTTTTCTCTTAGCTGTTTTATTTTCGGCGGTCTTTTTTGGAGATTTCTCTTTTTTCTCAGTTTGGCTTGAGCTAAACTTGATAGACGCGGAAACAATAGCAGGTTCTTTTTCTACTTCTTGCCGGGATAATTCTTCTTCTGGCTTCGGTTCTCCTTGAGTATCAGAAATTTTCTCGTTTTCCATTCCCTTTTGAAGTTTTTCAAAAAATGATTTTCCCATACTTTTCAATTCAAGATTAATTTAAGAATATATATCTATACATTAGCGAATCAAGGTCTTTGAGGAACGAAGTGATAAAAAGTTCTTATATGTTAATTCAATAACGAATTAAGGTTGTACCGAGCGCTAGTGAAGTACGTTCTTATTTTAAAATATTAAAAAAAATAATACAAGTTTCACTTAATTGCAAAGCAATTACAAGAAGCGAAGCGACTGGTTCATGCTTTAAGACCAGGCCACTCTTCAATCATTAAAGATTTTTTTTTAATAGGTAGTTTTTGATAGATTTCTTCGGTAATAAAAGGAATAAAGGGATGAAGAAGTTTTAGGGACGATGATAATACATAAAACAGGACCTTTTTAGTTTTTTCATCGTTTTGTTTTTTTGATGCCTCAATATAGCGGTCGCAGAAATCATGCCAGAAAAAATCATATATTGTATGAGCCGCTTTTCCGAACTTGAAGTTTCCTAAATCATTATCTACCGATTTGATTGTTTTATCTAATTGTTTTAATATTTTTTTGTCGGCCAGAGAAAACTTAACTGAGTTAAGTTTTACAAAACTTAACTCAGTTAAGTTTTGTAAGTTTGAGTTTGAGGTTTGTCCCAAAACAAACCGTGAGGCATTCCATATTTTGTTGCAGAACTTTTTCCCCATTACAATATTATCTGTAACAAATTTCATATCCTGGCCACCCATAATCTGATAGGCAATTCCAAAACGGGTAGCATCTGCTCCATATTCTTCAATAAGCTTTATCGGATCTACTCCGGTGCCAAGAGATTTTGACATTCTTTCTCCTTCCCGTGTAAGAATAGTGGAATGGATATAGACGTCCTTGAACGGTATTTTTTTCGTGAATTCTCCTCCGGAAAAAATCATTCTTGCCACCCAAAGATTTATTATGTCGCGGGCAGTGCTTAAAACATCTGTAGGATAAAACGTTTCTAAGTCAGATTTTTTATCTTTTTTTGGTTTACCCCGCTTGGGGCGGGGCCATCCCAGAGTTGCAAAAGGCCAAAGGGCGGAACTAAACCAGGTGTCTAAAACATCTTCTTCTCCCTTGAGAGGGATTTTATGTCCCCACCAAATCTGCCGGGAAATACACCAATCTTTCATATTTTTCAACCAATCAAAATAAGGTTTCTCAAAGTTTTTTGGGTGAAACTTTATTTCTCCTTTTTTAACCGGCGCCTCTGCCATTTTAGCAAGCTCGTCCATTTTGAGGAACCATTGCAGAGAGGGAATTAATTCAACGGTGGTTTTACAGCGATAGCACTTAGGAACTTGATGGGTATAGTCCTCAGTTTTTTTCAATAATTTTTGATTTTCTAAGTCCTCAACAATTTTTTTTCTGGCCTCCAAAACTCTTAACCCTTGGTAGGCAGCGGGAGCTTTTTTAGTAATCTTTCCTTTTTCGTCAATAACCTGAATGCTTTCTAATTTATGCTTTTGGCTTATTTCATAATCTGTTAAGTCGTGGGCAGGAGTGACTTTTACTGCTCCTGTTCCGAATTCCGGGTCAACTAATCTGTCGGCAATAATTGGGATTTCTTTGTTTACTAAGGGCAGGATAGCTTTTTTGCCAACCAAATTTTTATATCTCTCATCTTTTGGATTTACGGCCACTGCTGTATCTCCAAGCATTGTTTCCGGCCTTGTGGTGGCAACAACAATAAATTTCCGATTCTTAATTTTGTATTTGATGTACCAGAGTTTTCCCTTCTCCTCTTTATATTCCAGCTCTAAATCTGATAAGCTTGTAGAGCATCTTGGGCACCAATTAATCACCCTTTTACCTCGGTAAATCCAGCCTTTTTTGTGATAGTGTAAAAAGGCCTCTTTTATCGCTTTGGAATAATCCTTATCCATTGTGAATCTGGTTCGCGACCAATCGCAGGAACATCCTAATTTCTTAAATTGGCTTAAAATAATGTCACCGTATTTTTCTTTCCATTTCCACACTTCCTCAATGAATTTTTCTCGGCCTAAATCAAATCTGGTTAACCCCTCTTTTTTTAATTTCTTTTCAACTACATTCTGAGTAGCTATTCCAGCATGGTCTGTTCCCGGAAGCCAGAGGGTTTTAAAGCCTTGCATTCTTTTCCAGCGAATTAGAATATCCTGAATGGTGGCATTTAAAGCATGGCCCATATGAAGCTCGCCTGTCACATTTGGGGGTGGAATGACAATTGTATAAGGCTTTTTGTGGCGCTTGGGAAGTTTGTCGGGATTAAAAAAACCACTCTTTAGCCAGAGTTTGTAAATCTTATCTTCGGTTATTTTTGGATCGTAAGATTTAAGTAGTTCCATACAAATTCATTTTACCCCGTAGAAGAAATTTGACAAGATTTTCTCTGAAAATCTAATTGCCGCGGGCAGTCAAATTTTCTCTACGGGGCTTAACATATTTTTATGTAATTCTTAAGTTCGCCACTGCTTTTATATCTTGCCGCTTTTCAAGTTTTTTCATTTTTTTCCATCTGAAGTACCCGGCTACAGCTGTCATTACTGCATTATCGGTACACAACTTAGAACTTGGAACTTGGAATTTGAAACTTAATTTTTCTTTTTGAATTCTTCGTCGGAATTGCTTACGGAGCTCTTGGTTAGCAGTGACGCCTCCGCCGAGAATTATAGATTTTGCTTGATACGCCTTGGCTGCTTTCACGGTTTTACTGATTAAAACATCAATGATAGCCTGCTGAGTCTCGGAGCACATTTCTTTAATATATTGCTTGCTTTTTCTTGTTTTAGGAGTTTGGTTTTTAAAATTATATAAGACAGCAGTTTTTAAGCCGGAAAAACTAAAATCATAATTTTTCTGGTTAATCATTGGCCTCGGCAGTTTGACAGAGATCCGTTCTCTGTTAGCTGACGGAGAACGGGTCTCTTTTGCTTCAACGGCGATTGCTGGGCCTCCGGGATAATCAAGACCTAAAATCCGCGCTACTTTATCAAAACATTCCCCGGCTGCGTCATCTCTTGTTTCGCCCAGAATCTTGTATTTGCCAGTGCTTCTCACTAAGATTAATTGTGTATGTCCTCCGCTAACTACTAAAGCGATGGCTGGGAAAGTCGGCAGTTTATCAATAAAATTGACTAATATATGGCTCTCAATATGATTAACGGGGGTAATTGGCACATTTAGTAACTGCGATAATTCTTTGGCAAAATTTACTCCTATCCACAAACAAGGGTCTAACCCAGGTCCTATTGTTACTGCAATTAAATCAACCTTCGGTTTTTTAGCTTTATCTAAAGCCTTTTTTAGAACCGTTGGCAGATTTTTCTGATGCTCGCGTTTGGCCAAAGTAGGGTATACTCCTCCCCATTTTTTGTGAATTTCTACTTGAGAAGAAACAATATTAGAAAGAATTTCAAAATTAGGCTTCTTTTTGCCCGAAGCTTTAATTACTGCGATGCAAGTGTCGTCGCAGGAGGTCTCGATTGCTAAAATTGTTAATTTGTTTTTTGTTATCATTATTGTTGTATCTTATCCGAAATCTTGATTTTTTTCAATTTTTATGGTAAGATATTCTTGTTTAGTTAGACCCCATCGTCTAGTGGCCTAGGACATCAGGTTTTCATCCTGAAAACCGGGGTTCGACTCCCCGTGGGGTCACAAATTTGATATGCTGAAATAGCCCCAAACCCTTGACAAATCTAAACAATGGGTGTATAATATAAGTAGAACATTAAAAGTAAATAATAAGTAAAAAGAATGATTTGTTAACCTCTTATTAAAGGAGAATAAAAATGAAACGGTTAATTATTGTAACAATGATAGTAATGATGGGTGCTGGTACGGTTAAGGCGCAGCCTGGTTGCTGGAATGGGCGAAATTATGGTTACGGATATGGTTATGGACGACGCGATTATAGCTATGGTTACTATGGAAATGACACTGCTCAGATAATTAGCGCTTCTTCAAACGGGGTTGCTAACGTTCTTGGCACTATGAATGATGCAAAAAAATGGGAAACAGTCGGGAGACAGCAAGTCTATAACCAGGATCAGGTTGATTCAGAAAGCCGGAGATTAGCTGTACAGAATATAAATCTCCAGCGCGAGAATCAGATGCTCAGGAATAAGATAGAACAAGAGAAGGCAAAAGAGGTTCAGGAGCTTAAACAGAAGAATGAAATTCTTGAGCAAAAACTTCAACAGAAGAACAGAGAGGTTGAAGATCTCAAAAAGCAAATGAACGATCTTCAAGAAAAGATGGATAAAGTTCTCAAAGCCCTGTCGCGTTCAACCGCAGACCAAAATTCATAACTCATCATTCACCATGAAGGCGATTCAAAGAATCGCCTTCTTTTTTTTAAAACGATTCAAAGAATCGCCTTCTTTTTTTTAAAACGATTCAAAGAATCGCCTTCTTTTTTTTAAAACGATTCAAAGAATCGCCTTCTTTTTTTTAAA
>Ga0315533_1000235_pt1 | contig 50664 bp, 49 predicted proteins | sample SalMarSW160130MG_FD_203081 | JGI IMG/M metagenome (GOLD analysis project Ga0315533, IMG submission 203081) | Salt marsh sediment microbial communities from the Plum Island Ecosystem LTER, Massachusetts, United States - Salt Marsh Sediment SW1601-30 ...
CCCTGGGGTCGTGGGCTGCGGTATAAACGGAAACCGCTGCCCCTCCGCTAAATCCGAGTAAGCAAAAACGGGTTTTATCTACCTCTTCCAGGTTATACAGGAAATCAAGAGCGGCTTGTAAGTCTCGACTCCAGCCCACGATGTCTAAGTTACCTTCGCTCCTTCCCGTTCCCCGGAAGTTAAAGATTAAGGTGATGAAGCCAGCATGGCAGAAGCGTTGTGCCAGCAGTGTATAGCCCCTGTCGGTGGGGTCAGGGGGAACAGCCGGAATGCCATGGCAGATGCACAAGGCGGGATGACTATTGTCCCCTGACGGAATGTGAAGCTCGCCGACAAGCTCAAGTCCATCGGATTTAAAGCGAATTTCTTTTATTTCCATCTTTCAAAGGGTCAAAAATAATAGGTTCGCCTTCTTCTCCTAAGGATGAGGCCTGCTATGAGCCCCAGCAATAAACCGCCCAGGTGGGCTTGCCAGGCTATCCCGGAGAAGAGGAAAGAAAGGAAGAAGAAGATTATGATTGCTACCCAGAGTGGAACGGGGACAGGGATGGGAATTATGAGAACTGGCACTCTGGGGACCATTACCGCCAGGGCTCCGCCGAGGGCGAAAATAGCTCCCGAGGCTCCTATCCCTATTGAAAATGGAGCGAGAAGGACAAAGAGGATATTTCCTGCCAGCCCTCCGAGAAAAAATATTGCCAGGAAGCTTTTCTCCCCCGCTGTCCGGAGGAAGAAGCTTCCTAGAAAATACAGGCTTATCATATTGAATAATATGTGGGTAAAACCGCCGTGGACGAATATGGCGGTTATGATGGTCCAGGGCTGTTGAGGAAGCACCACCCGTGCCAGGCCAAGAAAGAGGACAACTTCATTGACAACTTGGCCATTTTGTACGATGGGATACGGGCCAATTGCTATCTCCATGGCGAAGATTACGACATTTAGAGCTATTAAAAACCATAGGGCATTTAAATTGACAGCGCGATAAGTTCGCATTGCGCAATTATAGATTAAATCTGGCTTTTGGTTCAATGGGCTGCCTCAAGGAGCTGGTGGGTTACAATGTGTTGTAATATCCGGCGCGGTAAGTTTATAATGGGGAAGATATTCAGGCTGGCAAGATATTTTCCTTGCGGGAATTTTAAGTGAGCGAGCAAAGTCCAGAGCAAAAACGAAAACTCCCCCCAATAGTTATAGTGGGCATAATTCTGGCAGCCCTCTGTGGTATCTCATTGTACATACGCATAGCCCTGCCTTATGACCAAATTTTTGTCAATGACTGGGTCTGGTTTCGAGAGACTGATGCCTATTATTACATGCGCAACATAGAAAATCTGGTTAATAACTTTCCCCATTTCAATTCCTTTGACCCTTACATACTCTTCCCTAGTGGTGGAGGAGGGCTTGTTCGGCCATTCTTCCCCTGGCTTATCGCCGGCATCATTCGGCTGGTTAGCCTGGGGACACCAACTCTGCATACCATGGAAACAATAGCCGCTTACATGCCCGCTATTCTGGGCACTCTGACGCTCATCCCGGTGTACTTTATCGGCAAAGAACTGTTTAACCGCTGGGTGGGCGTAATTTCAGCCGCCTTGGTTGCCATCTTGCCTGGCGAATTGCTGCATCGTTCTCTGCTTGGCTTTACCGACCACCATGTAGCTGAGGTTTTGTTTAGCACCGTGTGCATACTCTTTCTGATAATGGCCATTAAGCGAGCTCGAGAAAGAGAGATTTCCTTCGGCCACCTTCTAGGTAGAGACTGGTCAACTATCACCAAGCCTCTCGTCTATACCCTGATCGCTGGCATCTTCCTGGGTATATATCTACTTACCTGGCAGGGTGGGCTGATGTTCATCTTCATTATATTTGCTTACCTGGTGATTCAGTTCATCGTGGACCACTTAAGGCATAAATCAAGCGACTATTTGTGTATTGTCGGCACTCCGCTTTTCCTTATTGCCTTCCTCATGCTCCTCCCTATATTGGGCAATGGCAGCTTTGATACTCTTTATCGCGTATCTCTGCCAATTGCTATAGTGGTACCCATAGTCTTAAGTATTATCTCACGGCTCATGGCAGGCAGGAGTTTGAAGCCTGTTTACTACCCTTTGACCTTGCTGGGACTGGCTGGAATCGGGCTTGCCGCTTTGCATGCCATCAATCCCTCCCTGTTTCAGTATATGTTCAGCCAATTTAGCATCTTCACCCCGGCCGGCGCCAGGCTGACTATCATGGAGGTGCAACCGCTTCTTTTCCCCTCAGGTGAATTCACCCTGCAAATAGCCTGGGGCAACTTCACCACCTCCTTCTTCATCTCATTTATTTCTTTTGCCATGCTTATTTATCTCGTCATTAAAGAAAAAAGTGCCGACAAGACCTTGTTCCTGGTATGGAGCATAATAATGTTAATAGCAGTCCTGGGGCAGCGCCGCTTCGGTTACTACTATGCTGTAAATGCTGCCTTGCTCACAGGGTATTTCTCCTGGAAAATGCTGGACATTGCTGGCTTAAGCAAATTGCTGGCTAAGTCTAAGGAAGTAGTGGAAGTGGTCAAAAAATTCAAGAAGAAGCAAAAGAAAACCAGAGAGAAAGCGAAGCCAAAAACATTTATGCAGCCCAGAGGCGCCTGGGTGAGGGTCATCGTTGTCGGAATAGTCATCTTTTTCCTGGTCTTTTTACCAAATATCGGCAAAGTAGAAGCACTTGCTAGCCAGCCAAATTATATTATGAACGAGGGGTGGTATACCTCGCTTCTGTGGCTAAAGGATAACAGTCCCGAACCTTTTGATGACCCCGATTTCTATTATGAGCTATACGAAACTCCGTTCCACTACCCTGAATCCGCCTACGGCGTGATGTCCTGGTGGGACTACGGCTACTTTATAATGCAAATTGCCAATCGCATACCCAATGCCAATCCCACCCAAGCTCGGGCTCGCGAGGCTGGTCAGTTCTTCACCGCCCAGAATGAAAGCTCAGCCAACGAGCTCGCGGACAGGTTTGGTTCGAAATATGTGATGATTGACTCTGCCATGGCAACCGGGAAGTTTTACGCCATGGCCGAGTGGGCCGGCAAGAACGTGAGTGACTTCTACGAATACTATCACTTGCCCGCAGAACAGGGCGGGCAATGGACAACTTTGTTCTACCCCGCTTTCTACCGATCCATGGCAATCAGGCTTTACAACTTTGATGGCAAAGCCGTGACTCCCGCCACGAATTCGTCGATAGTCATATCTTACGAAGAGCAGATAACGAGTGACGGGCAGAAGTATAAAGAAATCACCAGTGGGCAATCCTTCTCCAGCTATGAAGAGGCTCAAGTTTATGTCGCAAGCCAGACGGCAGGAAATTATAGAATAGTGGGTGTGGATCCCTTTACTAGCATCGTGCCTCTTGAAGAGTTGAGCAGCTATGAGCTTGTATATCCACTCGGGGCCACTACAAACACAACAACTGTGAAAATTTTTAAGTATCTTGGCTCAGATCAGTCATGAGTAAAAACACAGCCATCATTATCGGGGGCGGGATTTATGTGCTCTCATCTAGTTGAGGAACTGCTGAAGCGCCGGTACAAGGTAATAATCTTCGATGACCTCTCCACCAGGAGGCAGGGAAACATAAGCCCGCTTATTGAGCCTTCTTGTCATTCTGAGCAGAGCGAAGAATCTTACCTCCGCTCGGGGTAAACTCCACATGGCAATCTCATAGGATTGCTTCGTCGTTATGTTCACGAAGATGTGTCCTTTTCAGTCATCCCAATTGTCACTACAAATGGCACATCGTTTCCTCAAGCACTGGCAAACCAAAACCTGCTGGTCTAATCTCAGCTAACCACAAGTTTCTTCCAGACAATGAAAGCGATTGGCCTGAACACCCGTAGAAATGGCAATCTTGATATCTTGTCAAGTTTTCTTGTTAGGGCCGTATACTCGTTCATCCACTGTCTAATATCTTCCATAGCAAGTTTCTCATAACCATGCCGTATTTGAATCTGGCATTGCACGGCATACATCATTCCTGTGTCTCTCTGCGTCTTGGCATCCTTGTGAAGACGTTCGATTGCAAGTACTTCAGCCACTTTCTCAAAAGTGAATTTCTTCGCAATCTTAATCCAAAGGTCAAAGTCCATTCCATAGTACAGATTTTCGTCTAAAGGTGCACACTGTTGCCAGGCCTCTTTTGAGAAAAAAGTTGCCGGTTGCCCAAAGCTATTCTCATTCCACGCTGCAATAGTCTCCACGTCCAGACGGTCTGGTGGCTGGCGTACCCCAGTCTTCTTCCCATCCGTGGTGACAAATAGACTGCCGCCACACCACGCGCCAGCCTTCGGTGATGCCCGATATGCATGAGCCACATTCTTCAGAGCATATTTTAGGAGGTAGTCATCTGAGCCAATCCATGCATAAATTTTGCCGGTGGCTTTTTCGAAGCCTTTGTTTATAGCTTGGCTCTGTCCCTTGTCAGGCGCAGAGACCCAGTAGGCCAGCCAATTCTGGTATTTTTTGATGATTTCGACAGAGTTATCGGTGGAGCCGCCGTCGATGATTATATACTGCAGGTCGGGGTAGCCCTGAAGCAGGACAGACCGGATCGTCTCCTCGATGAACCGTCCTTGGTTGTAGCTCGGTGTAACTATGCTGATCCTGGGCCAGGTAGTCCCATCGGGCATGGAGTCAGGAAGCCGGGGAGTTTCCTCCGTCCATGGCCAACCCCTTTTCCCCTTAGGAGGCGTCGGAAGTTCTGATAATGTTGGACAGCGTATGATCATTCGAGTCTGGCTATCTTTGGATGGGCTTTTGCCTTCCTTCATTGCTGTACCACTCAATCGTTCTCTTCAAACCTTCTCGGAAGTCGGTTCTGGCTACAAAGCCGAATTCCTTCTTCGCTCGGCTGGTGTCCAAACAGCGCCTAGGCTGACCATCCGGCTTGGAGGTGTCCCACTTTATTGTACCATCGAAGTCAGCGAGCTCGCAGATAAGCTCGGCAAGCTCTTTTATCGTGATCTCGAAACCGGCGCCCAGGTTCACCGGGTCGGGCTTGTCATACTTCTCCGTCGCGAGCACTATGCCCTCAGCAGCGTCCTCCACGTAAAGGAACTCCCGCGAAGCCTGGCCTGTGCCCCAGGCAACGATACTTCTCTCGCCCTTCTCCTTCGCATCGAAGACTTTCTTGATTAGTGCTGGGATGACGTGCGAGTACTCGGGGTCGAAGTTGTCGCCGGGACCATACAGGTTCACCGGCAGGAGGTATATCGCGTTGAAGCCGTACTGCTGCCGGTATGCCTGCGACTGCACAAGTAGCATCTTCTTGGCAAGACCGTAAGGGGCGTTGGTTTCCTCCGGGTAACCGTTCCAGATATCGTCTTCCTTGAACGGCACGGGTGTGAACTTCGGGTAGGCGCAGATGGTCCCTATAGCCACGAACTTCTCAATTCCGTGAAGCCGCCCCTGCTCTATCAACTGCACCCCCATCAGCAGGTTTTCGTAGAAGAAGCTGCCGGGATTCCGCATGTTCGCACCGATGCCCCCGACCCTCGCCGCAAGATGCACCACGACATCGGGGCGGGCATCCACGTAGAGCCTCTCAACAGCCTCCCCCCGCACCAGGTCATAGTCGCGGCTATGGGGAACGAATATCTCATGGCACCGGTGCTCTTCCAGTTTACGGACAACATTCTTGCCCAGAAACCCCATACCACCCGTCACCACCACTCTCTTGCCAGCTAGATTGCTCAAATCCCGACCCCCTTTGTCCTTGGGTCAATCAGCGCCCGGTCAACGTACCACACAGCATTGGACGCCAGGACCTTCTTGCCCTCACCGGGCGGCGTGAGTCCCATCGCCTCCATATCCAGGTCGACCATGATCTTGACCAGGTCCTTGAACTTCACCTTCGGCTCCCAACCCAGCTCCTGCTTCGCCCTGGAAGCATCCGCCACCAACAGGTCGACCTCCAGCGGTCTTAAATAGCGCGGGTCCGTGCGCACATGCTCGTGCCAGTCGATGCCCGCATAGGTGAACGCCTCCTGCAAGAATTCCTTCACCGTGTGCGTCTCACCCGTCCCGAGGACGTAATCACTGGCCACGTCATGCTGCAACATGAGCCACATCGCCTCCACGTACTCTGGCGCATAGCCCCAATCCCTCTTAGCCTCCAGATTGCCCAGGTAAAGGTATCTTTGTTTCCCGGCGACGATATGAACGATGGCGCGAGTGATCTTGCGTGTGACGAAGGTCTCGCCCCGGCGCGGGGATTCGTGATTGAAGAGGATGCCGTTGGCCGCGAACATGTGGTAGCCTTCCCGGTAGTTCCTCACCATCCAGTAGGCGTAGACCTTGGCCACGGCATAGGGACTACGCGGCTTGAAGGGGGTCTCCTCACTCTGTGGAGCTGGCGCTGCTCCGAACATCTCGCTACTGGAAGCCTGGTAGAATCGCGCCTTCACTCCACTCTGCCGCACGGCTTCCAGTATGCGCGTGGTTCCCAGTGCGACGACGTCGCCAGTGTACTCGGCCGTATCGAAGCTCACTCGAACATGGCTCTGCGCGCCGAGGTTATATATCTCGTCCGGCTTGATGCTGTAGATAAGATTGGTGAGCTGCGTGCTGTCGGAGAGGTCTCCGTAATGAAGGAAGAGCCTGGCCCCTGGCTCATGGGGGTCAACATAGATATGGTCGATGCGGGAGGTACTGAAGGTGCTTGACCTTCTGATAATGCCGTGCACCTCATAGCCCTTAGCGAGCAGGAACTCAGCGAGATAAGAGCCATCCTGCCCGGTAATGCCAGTGATAAGTGCCTTTTTCATAATTATTTCACCTCCTTACAACAATTTGCTGAGTTGGATGAATGTTCATTCTTATTGCACCTATCGCACCCTCCGGCTTGTCACTCAGAACAAACTTTGATAGTTCACCTTTGGGAAAACCTGGAGTTTCCCCCCTATAGTAGCGTCAACGATTTCCCGGCCCGCGCGCTCAAAATGAAATTTTGCCATGCTATACGCCAGTTCAGACATTTCGAGGTCGGGCAACTGCCAGCGAAAGCCCTTCCCGAAATACTGAGGGTCGAAGTGATTGGGGTCGTCCCCCTGGGAGACGACCGTAGCGTGCGGCTTGCCTTGGGTCATGAATGAATGGTCTACACCAACCAGGATGACTTTGTCAAATCCCAGGTAGTAGGCGACCTGCATCGCTACATAGGTGACTGTTGCCCCTTCGCATATACCTCGAGTAATATCGGTATGAAATGCCATCTCAGGTTTAGAGAGCAGGAACATCGTATCGTCTGTAAATTTTACCAGGTCACGGGCACGCCAGCTAATGAATTTGGGGCATGCCAAGCTTTCGATGTCATGTGCGCACTGTTCAATGACCAATTTGTTAATAGACACAAAATAGGTGGTGCAGAATCCTATTTGGTTGAACAACAGGTAGATTCGATTCGAGCCGAAGGTGACTTCGTTTCTGAGAAAGGTCAGGTCGGTATCCTTTAAGCTAGGGCCATTACCAATGATGAAACAGCGCTGTCCTTCATGTTTATCTTTTAAGGCTAGCATTCTCTTCATACTAGCCTGATATCGGGGGTTCTTGTCTGCTTGCCACTGCAGATAGAGATTTGCAAAGGCGTTATACCGCCGCTGCCCCAGGGTGAAACGAGCCAGGCGCCTGACGGATGAAGGAATCATTCTCTGTTTAACCTCGCTGTGGCTTCGTCATCGACTACCGTCCTTCGGCATATATTCTCTCGATCAGCCTCATTACCTTGAGGGCATCTTCGGAGTTTCCTGAAGTTATGGGGTAGTTCGAGTCGATACATTGAATGAATTCCTTTACTTTACTCTTTACGACTAGGGTCTTGGTCATAAATTTCGCTGATACACTCCAGCAGCCCCTGCCCCATGTCTACGTACTCATGCGTCACTAACTTGTGACCAATCTTAGGAACAAACGAATATGGAGTGATATTGTAGTGAGGAGTGTCTTTTTCGCTGGCCTCAAAGTTTATCTGTATCCGATTACCCAAAATCTCTCTGATTGTATGCAGCATGTCCTTCAAACGCATGGGGTGATGACCAGTAATAGTAATTTGCCTGTTACGGTATTCGTCGGCAAGAATATCTATACTCAACCGAGCTGCGTCTCTGACATGAATGTATTCCCTTGTCTCATCACCGGTACCACCACAGTCAATCCTCTCATTATCGAGAGCCTGTTTTAGATATCGGTAGATGCTGTTTTTACTATCAGCACGAGGTCCGTAAACCGTACCATAGCGAAGAATCGTATATTCCAAGCCAAATTTCCGGTTGTACTCTTCAATGTAGAGTTCGGCTGACTGTTTGCTACACCGATAGAAACCGCCAGTGTCACTATAAACATAGATTGTACTAGCTTGAACAAATCGCTTAGCCTTGCTCCTTAGCGCGCCTTCGAGAAGGATAGCTGTCCCCATTATATTCTGCTCTATTGTCGTTAACGGCTCTGTGGTCGCGGCATCCAGATCAGCCATAGCAGCAAAATTATATATGTAGTCGCAGCTTTTGACCGCATCAAAGACAACCTTCTTGTCCAATATGTCGCCTACCACCATCTTTTGAGCAGGTAAAAGGTATAGCGAAGGTTTGAGATCAAATATAATCACTTCATAGCCCGCTTCAGTCAAACGGTCAGCCACATAACTACCTATAAAACCAGAACCGCCAAAGACTATAGCTTTCATTTTTTATCACCCTCCTTACCACACATATTTTGTAAAAAGGTATCCAGATCGGTCAAATCATTAACTTTCCATCGGCAGTCTTTCAATTGGTGATTCTCTCCGGTAAGACGGGCAATGAATAATATCCCCGTTCTTTCAGCAGCAGCCCGATCACTTTCGGCGTCACCGATGAAGACAGCGTTCTTTCTCTGGAACGCATATCTATTTAAAATATCTTCTATAATGTCAGCTTTGTCTTTCGGAGACCCGTGTACCTCCACAAAAAATTGGTTCAATTGACGATGGGACATGATATTCTGGAGTTCAGCCTCAGGGGTGCCGGAAGCGATAAAGAAGTAGTGGCGATGCTTATTTTGGGTAAGAAACTCAATAGCTCCTGCTACAAATGGAGCTTCAAGTATCTGTCTCATGACGATTTGAGAGAACCTTTCCCCTAACTCAGTCTCCTCTTGGGCTGAAAGCTCCTGCCCCAGTATTTTCTCATAAAAGTATCTGAATTTAAGGTAACGAGAAATGCCACCATTTTTTTGATGATAGCTAATAATTTCTGGCAACCTGTCAGGATAATCAGCAAAGAGTACCTCGAAAGCCTTAGTCTTAATTTCGGCCGACTCGATTATGACACCGTCAAGGTCAAAAATAACTGCCCTGATCATGCTTGCTTCCTTAATTCTTCAATCAGATTCTCTGCTGCCTGAATCTCCATCTCAACGCGTGCCTCTCTAGCATATGAACCAATGTGGGGCGTGAGAACAACATTGTCAAGCTGGGTCAGTAGCCCGGTGTATGGCTCGTGGTCAAAAACATCCAATGCCGCACCGGCCAAATGTCCGTCCGTCAACATGGAGTATAAGGCATCGTGGTCGATAACCTCACCCCTGGAAGTATTTATTACATAGGCTCCTTTTGGCATAGCTTCCATTTCTTTCTTGCCGACGAGGTGCTCGTTACTTAATGTATATGAAACATGCAGGCATAGAATTTCGCTTTGTTTCAGCAACTCTTCTAAACTAACTAAAGGGACCTGATTTTTTTGGAGCCACTCGTAATCCGGTTGTATATCTGTTCCAGCTACCTTTGTCCCGAGTGCCAACAGCATCCCTGCAACTCTTTTGCCGATGCGACCTAAGCCGATGATGCCAACCTTCTTGCCTCGCACCAAGCTTCCGCTTTCCTTAGTCCAATTCCCCTTCCTGAGTTCCTTATCAAGAAAGGAAATTTTTCTTAGCAGGTTGAAGATTAGCCCAATTGTCAACTCTGCTACAGCCTCAGTGGGGGCATCCGGTGTATTTGTAACAGTAATGCCCAGACTTCGGGCAGCATCTAAATCCACGCTTTCCAGCCCAACTCCACAGCGAGAAACAACCTTTAAGCCTTTCGCTTGTTGGAGAACACGAGCAGTTATGGGCTCAACTCCAGCAATCATCCCCACCGGCTTGACTTCTAAGATAAGATTAAGTACTTCCTCTTCAGTTAACTTTCTCCCATAAGGATTAGTTATGGTCTCATAACCTGCTTTCTGGAGTAAATCGAGAGGCGAAACATTGTCTTTCCCAAAAGAGGTAGTGGTAATTAGTATCCTACTCATACTCTCCCGCCAGAGTCTCACGAATAGTCTTAAGTCCGCCGCGACAGGAATTACCCAGGAATAGAAAGTCAATGCTATATGCCAGAAAGCGGTAGCCCTCTTTTATTTTTTCCAGGACCTGGGTTGTGTCGGGGGGGACCACATGATAGCCAGCAACCGCCTTAAGCCGCCTGGCGGTGTCCAGTACCTTACTCAAGACCGATGTCATCTCGGGGTGGTCGAATTGCCCTGGTACGCCAAGGGATGTAGAAATATCATAGGGTCCAACGATAAAGGCGTCCACCCCTTCCACAGATAAAATCGCCTCCAGGTTCTCCACCGCCTTGATATGTTCTATTTGGACGATGACGATACTCTCGGTTTCATTCCACTTTCGGTATCCATCAAAGTTGGTGCCATAGGACTGAGCGCGAGCCAACCCGACCCCCCGAAATCCTTGTGGTGGGTATTTGACTGCACCAACTGCCTGTTCGGCATCCTCTTTAGTGTTAACCATGGGCACAATCACGCCGTGGGCACCGGCATCCATGACTCTTTTAATCAGATTGGCGTCGTTAGCCCCCACCCGTACCAGCGGGACACATCCGCTGAGTTCAATCACCTGGACTAACTGCTGTGCCTCGTGCAGGGTAATGGCGCTGTGTTCCATGTCCACCGTTAACCAGTCGAACCCGGCCTTTGCCATGATTTCAGCAACGGAAGAATGCCCAAGAGTTATCCATGAACCTACCGTTAGCTGTTTATTTCGCAGTTTTGATTTGAGACTGTTAGTCTTATTCATTTTCCTCCAGAGAGCTGGGCGCTTTGCCATTGTACAAAGCAGGATTGTGTTTACTTGACGTATCTCCAACCCTAATCATAGCAGTTTTCTCCACAAGATGAGTATTCGTCGCTTCATTCTAACTTCTCACGCTCAGTATAAAGAACTTCAGCAATGCGAAAGTCCTGCTCCTCGTCTATGTCCCAGGATTCTATACGGTCAATCTCGAACATCAAGGGCCTCTCGCCAATGCGGTTGTGCCGTTTTTCCAAAACCTCTTTGGTGAAAATGTAAAGACATGAGTTCTCTTCATAGACTGGTGGTAGGTCCTGGGTGCGCAGCAGGATTGCCGGATTATGGTTTATGGCGCGTGCCCGACTGTCCCAAAGGCGGCTCTGCACTCTTGTCACTGAGAATAGTGAATCATGCGTAGGATAACTCTCGAGAAATAGCTGCACAGCTCGTGAGATTGTATCCGCACGGAGCAAGGGGTTCGTGCTATGCGTCTGCAAATAGAAATCCGCTTTCACCTTATTAACATCGTAGAGCAGGATATCATTCATAGGTATGGTGTCAGCCCTCAAGTGCGTTGGTCTTTCAATCACTCGAACATTCGGAAAACATCTCGCTAAGTCCTCAATAATTGTGGGGCTATCGGTATTGACTACAACCTGCGAAATAAGCGGGCAGGCTTGCAGACTTCTGATAATGTGGTGGTAGAGAGGCTGCCCGGCAAAGGGGCGGTAGTTCTTGCCCGGCACGCGCTCGCTATGATGGCGCATGGGAACCAGAGCGACGATTACAGGTTTTGAGTTTGAGAATGGAGATGACATATCAAAAATAGCCTCGTTTTCTAGTCTCCTGCCGGGAGTCTTCTGAGCACAGCCCTGGCGGGCGCCCCATCGGCACCATTCAGACGCAACGGTAAACAGATAAGTTCATATTTCCCGGGTGCCACGCCAGTCAGGTTCAGCCCTTCAACGATAATCAGGCCTGCTCTTAGCAAAATTTGATGCGTCAGTGGACCATCGCCGTAGCGATGCACCGACAGGTAGTCCACTCCTATCAGGCGAATGCCCTGGTCCACCAACCATTGAGCAGCATCGCTTGTTAGCGCTACAAAGTCCTTCCTGAACTCTGTGACTCCTGTTTCCCATAGCTCCGAGTTACGCGTACGCAATAGTAGACGCGTTGTGCCTCCGGGGAGTGTCAACCGAGCGAGAGTCTCAGCCGTAATTACATCAACTTCTGGCAGATAAGCCACAAAAGCTTCGCCCAGCATCGCATCCAGAGGTAACTGCTCTGCAGTGCTTCCATCCTCTAAAAAGTGCCAGGGGGCATCCACATGGGTGCCGGTATGGACACCGCAGTCGAGTCGGGACAAATTATTCTTATCCCCTGTTGCCATACGTTTTACCGGCACGATGCGAATACCACCGTCCCCCGGCCAGACAGGCATTCCAGGTAGGAGAGGCACTGATATATCAACGATCTCTGGCAAACTCTTCCTCCGCAGCACCGCTAGTATATTCGATGCAACGCTCCCGTTCAACCTTCTCGTTTGTTCTGATTCGAGGACCAAGCATTTCCACACAATACTCCGTCACGCAGGGCATTGCTGCAATCGAGGAGTTCGGGTTTCTCAGGGAGCTATTTCAGAGAACTTGAGGCAAGCCCTCTTTCAGTATCTCCTTTATTTCTTCCCTGGTTAGAAAAACTGCATCTCTGTCGGACCTATATTTCTTCGTTGATACGCTGGTGCGTTCCCGGTTTTTGGCCGCGGTGACAACAAACATGTCCTTTGTCTCAGAAACATTCACGGCCTCATCCTCGGTTAATAACTCCTCATAAATTTTTTCGCCGGCTCTTTTGCCACTTATCTCCTGCTTGATGCTCTTAGGGTCATGTCCATAGTGAGGTGCCAGTTCCTCAATCATTACTTCTGCCAGGTCACCGATGCGCAAGGCGCGCATTTTGAAGATGAATATCTCGCCACCGCGGGCTATTTCTGCAGCTTTCAAGACCAAGTCAACTGCCATTGGAATACTCATAACAAACCTGGTCATATCTGGGTCTGTGAGAGTAACTGGCCCACCCTTCTCAATCTGGGTTTGGAATAAAGGGACTACTGAGCCTCTTGAATCCAGCACATTGCCAAATCTAACACACGAAAAGGCTGTTCGCCTTGCTCCTCTATAGTAATTGGCGGAAACCGTCAACCGTTCGGCTAGTAGCTTGGTAGCACCCATAACATTGACTGGATTGACTGCTTTATCTGTGCTTATAGTGATTAGCTTCTCTACTTCCTCCTCCATTGCCACCTCGATAATATTCTGGGTTCCAAGCACATTTGTTTTTATAGCTTCAAAGGGGTTGTATTCACAAAGAGGGACATGTTTTAGGGCTGCACTGTGAAAGACAACTGCTATGCCCTCCACAGCCCTTTGGAGCCGCTCCTTATCTTTAATATCTCCCACCAAGAACCTTATGTTAGGGGAGCTTTGCAACTCTTGTTCCAGAGTGAATAAGCCGTTCTCATCATTACTAAAAACCCTCACTGCTCTGGGCTCGTATTGTAAGAGCCTTCTGACTATCTCACTACCGATTGAGCCAGTCCCGCCAGTAACTAATATGTTTTTATCTTTAAATATATTTACCATGCCTATTCTCCTCTATGCGAAAAAAGCTGCTATGCTGTCAGCAATATAGTCTATTTCGTCTTCTGTTAGTGTCGGATACATTGGCAATGTCAACACCCGCTGGGAAAGTCTTTCAGTAACCGGCAACTCACATTTATACCCCAATTCGTTCTTGTAAAAGTGAGTGAAGTGCACCGGTGGGAAATATACCTTGGTCATAATCCCCCTTTCAGCAAGATAAGCGGACAAGGCATTTCTTTTCTCCTGCCCCTCTTTGACCTTTATGGTATACATTTGATATACGTGTAGGATACCCTCAGAGGAATATGGGACTTCTATACCATCAATCTCAGATAGCTTTGCAGATATCCTTGTAGCATTCCTCTTGCGCATTTCAATGAGCTTATCCAGTTTGCTAAGCTGGGCAATGCCCAGGGCTGCAGTAATATCTGACATGCGGAAATTATAGCCCAAAGTAACATAGTCCATATATTCAGTTGAAGAGAAATAGTTAGCAGTCTCTGCTCTGCCATGAGACCGTATCAGCTTGAGCTTCTCATATATCTCTACAGAATCAGTAACTATAGCTCCCCCCTCACCTGTGGTAATCACCTTATTGGAGCAGAAGCTGAGGATAGCTGCATCACCGAAGCTACCCGCCTTTTTACCGTCAACAGAAGCGCCGAGTGATTCGGCAGCATCTTCGATAAGAATCAGATTATGTTCCTTGGCTAGCTGCCTTAATTCTGTTATCAAACAGGGGCAACCTCCATAATGGATGGGTATAATAGCCTTTGTCCCGGGGGCTATCTTTTTCTTAACATCCTCAGGATCCAGCCCGTAAGTCTTATCTTCGACATCGGCAAAGACAGGCTTCGCCCCTACAAAAAGGGGAGCATTTGCCGTAGCGATGAAGGTGAAGGACGGAACAATAACCTCGTCCCCTTTCCCGATGCCATAGGCTAAGAGGATGGCATGCAGAGCGGAGGTTCCTGAATTGAAGACGAGGGCATATTTTGTCCCAACATACTGAGCAACCATATCCTCAAACCTCTCTATGTTAGAGCCGATTGCCCAGAACATACCCCTCTGGATGGCTTCTTTTACCATCTCCATATCTTGTTCATCCCAGTATATCTTGAACAGCGGGATTTTCCAGTTCATTTTAATCGTCTTCCTTCAAAATGCGCAATTGCGTGCGGTACCGTTTGCCATCGGCTTCAAAATAAGCACTCTCTTTGATATTATTCGTAGTTAACGCTCTGAGCAGCCTGATCAAATCCCCAGCTTTGACTTGTGCGTTGAGATTCACATGTTGTATTGAAGCAATATCTGCCCTTCTGTGTGTAGTTCCTTCTTGGGTTGACTGGGGTTTACGGGTGTAAGCATGAGATACTATAGACGGCCATGCCTCCTGAAATACTTCGAACTCAAGCCTTTTAACTCGTTGATATAGAGAATCCGCTGTATCGTCTGGCAATACCTCGATTTGTTTCTGGTGAATTATGTCACCAGTATCTATCCCTTCATCCATAAAGTGCAAAGTCGCTCCATATGGGGTTCCTTCCCAGATTGCCCAGCTTGGCGTATGCCATCCGCGGTTATAGGGAAGATAGGCTGGGTGCAGGTTGATGACCCCACGTTTTGGTATTTCCAGTACTTCTTTAGGAATAACATATGGAAAATGAATACAAAGAATGTAGTCTGGATACAACCGTTTGAGCAGGCTTTTACCATCTTCTGTTCGGAACTGAGCGCCTTTTAGTATTCGGGAGCTATCCAGGTAATGACACAGGGTGATAAGTTCCTGGGCATGCGTAGCTTTGTTATCATCGGGTATCATAAGTGCCACCGGTTTTAGCCCTTGTTTAAGGATGAACCTTAAGGCCCGAACCGAAATCTCCCGATCCCCCCCGTAAACTACAACTGGTTGTCCTTCCATGTTGCATTCCCTTAACCTAATACGCAATCCTCTTCTGAATTAGTTGAGTCGTAATCTCTACCTTGCTTAAGATTTCAGCAATTCTCTGGCTAGCCTTACCATCCCCGTAGGGGCTTTGGCACTTTTTGACCTCTGCTAGGAATTCTCTGTCCGTCAGGGCTTTTTCTATTCCCTTTGTTATTTCTCGCTTATTATGCCCGACATCAATAACGTTCTTACCCCGCTCCCTTCCTTCCTGCCGGCTGCCAATATTCACTGCCGGTAGACCAAGAGAAGGTGCTTCTATTATCCCGCTGCTGGAGTTTCCCACCATGACATTGGCTGCTTTCATCAGGCTGAGGTATTCCCGGTGAGGCAGGCTCGTGTAAGCCTTGATAAAGGCGTGTTTTTTGTATTCCTTAATTACCTCTATCATCCTCCGCCCACCTGCATCGGAGTTGGGATATATCACAATTGTAGGATATTGAAACTCCACGATTGCTTGGAGCGTCTGCCTCATCTGCTCCGGTGCCTCTTCAACCTGAGTCGTAACAGGGTGCTGCACCACCAATATGACCGGCCGAGATGAATCAAGCCCCAACTTTTTGGCTATGGTTTTTGGCGGAAGTAAAGGCTCGTTCAAAATAGTGTCCAATGTGGGAGAACCAACAGTATATACCCTCCAGCGGTCTTCACCCATACCGATTATGCGCTCGGCACTTTTTTTTGTAGCTGGGAAATGGATATGGGCGAATTTGGTGATCGCATGGCGAGCTGATTCATCCAGCCCTCCTTTGCCTGTGTCGCCACCATGGATGTGCGCCGCAGGTATGTTCATGTATGACCCAGATATAGCTGCCGCCAGTGGTTCCACCCGATCACCAAGCACAACAATTATATCAGGCTCTACCTGTTCCCAGGTTTGCGCGAGGCCGATAATGCCAATGCCAATAGATTTCGACATGGCCACTAATGTGTCATTGCTCAGTAACATATCCACTTTGGCATCTACATGAAATCCGTCCTTTTCTAACTCCTGTACCGTATAGCCGAACTCGTGGGAAAGATGCATCCCAGTCGCTATTAAAAGCAGTTGTAACTTTGGATGCTGCTCTATGGCCTTGAGTACAGGATACAGAATGCCGTATTCTGCTCTCGTTCCTGTGACTACAGCGACCTTTCTTTTCATCGTCTGACTTCCAACTTGTTCATCGTTAGGGGCTCGTCTTGCTCTATTCGGCATCTAGCAACCGCGCCTATGACTTTGTTCATATATTTGGGCTCGATACCGGTTCCCGGTCTTTTGATAGCCAGCATTTCCTCGGTTATGATTGCTCCCTGTGGGATGTCCACGCCGGCAACTATGCTTCGCCGGGCTACTTTCTGGATTTGCCTTTCTTCCTCTGTTGGTATTTTATTCCCATCCCCTATAGCCTTTTCCACTGCCCTTACAGCTTTAATCATCTGTTTCAACTCTTCTGGCTCTAGAGAAGCTTGGTGATCGGGTCCTGGCAGGCTTTTATCCAAAGTGAAATGCTTTTCGATCATACATGCCCCTAGCGCCGCTGCTGCTATGGGGATGTTGATACCGAGAGTATGGTCAGACAGGCCCACAGGTAGCTTGAATTTGCATCTGAGAGTTTCCATTGCCTTAAGGTTTACATCTTCTACCTTTGCTGGATACGTGCTAACGCAATGAAGTAGAACGATGCCTTTTATCCCTTCGCTCTGGATAACTTGTAGCGCCTCGTTTATCTCTCCTAAGATAGCCATGCCAGTTGATAATATAACAGGTTTACCCTTTTTCGCTATATATCGGATCAAAGGGAAATTCGTTATCTCGCCAGAGGCAATCTTGAATGCGGGCACGCCCAAGCCATCCAAAAGATCGACGCCCCCTTTATCGAAAGGCGTGGATAGAAATATTATGCCCTTGTTCTGAGCGTGGAGGGCAAGTTCCTCGAAGTCACCGGCGGAAAGCTCCAGTTTTTTTATCATCTCGTATTGTGACTCTTTGGTGTCTGTGGTCTCCTTCTGATATTTCGCCTTTGGAGCCTTTCTAGTGACCACATTTTCTGCTTTGAAGCTCTGAAATTTCACCGCATCGGCACCAGCATCTTTGGCAGCATCAATCAGCTGCTTAGCCAGTCTGATTTTGCCGTTGTGGTTGACCCCCGCCTCAGCGACAATGAAACAAGGCTCCCTTTCACCTATCCACCTAGCACCTATTTTTACCTTCTTCATTACTCTCTACAGCCTTTACTCGCGCTTCCACAAAGTCATAGTCTCCCCAGATTGTGCTTTCGTCTACACCAAGGTTTGCTGGTCTATGTAGGCAGCCATGCTGGAATATACCTTCAGAACCATTAGCCAAGTAATCTGTGCTCAATGAGTTAAGGATGTTTGTAGCTGCTCCCCTAAATTCTTATTTCCGACTCACCTAGCATAACGTAATTGTATCACTTTTAGCAAAGAAAACCGCGCCATCAAGTCGATAAGCCTTAGGAGGATCTGCCCCTAATCAAAGGCAAATTGTCAATGCCACCTGAGTCCTGCCTCACCTATAATGAAACAAGACCTAGTTCCTCTGATTTATCTATTAGCAATTTCTTGAACTTGCCAGACATCTCCGCCTCGTCCTGTCAGATTATCGCAAAGGCTAAAAACGCGCACTACTTCTGACTTAGTCATTCTGGCTTCTCAACACTAGGAACACGCCGAGGCAGGTTATCGCGGTTTTCCATTGTGCTGCTAGAAAGTCCAACAAGTCGGACAATATTACTAATCGCGCCTGTGATCGTGTCTGGGTTCATAATACAACTTCCGCGAAGGATATCCCGACGTATCGGCCTCCGGTTTCCATAGTTCGTTCGGTAGGTATAATAAATAGGGCTTCTAACGAACAGGAACATGTGCCTTTGAACAATTATGGGTCATCGGGTCACATCACTCAGCCGGACAATTCACTGCCTCGGGCGCTGAGATCGGCTCTACCTGCAAATCTGTTACTCCATGTAGGAAATGTGCAAGACTATCCTTACGGAAAAACTTGTAGAATAGATAGCGCATAGGCATTACTAAATCACTAGACGAATCAGGGCCGCGGCGGATTGTCAATATAGCCTGGCACCCAGCAGGATCAAAGTCAGATAGATTATACCTGTCATTGAAATAACATAGTCCTTGCGTCAAGAAATCAGGAGTATAGGCTCTCTGATCCAAACCAATATGTGACTCATCGCCCCACACACTTCTGAAAATGGAAGACCACTCATAGAACCTGTAGGTTTCCTCTCCACCCACTTGAAACCGGTCATCCACCCAAAAGACTGAAACCTTGTCAGTGTTTTCAAGCGTGCTCAAATTCGCAATTATAGATTGGTCCTTAACCCAACGAGCCTGCCAGGAAAGGTAATTGTTTATTGACGACAAAGTGAACGCTAATAACAGGATCATTAGGAAAAAGAGACCAAGCTTAGAAATAGAACCGGTCTTGTCACCAAGGGCGAAACGAGTAATGGCAACTAGCATGATAGCTACGGGCAATGCCACCAGTAAGGCATGCCGAGTGTCCCACCCTTGGGCCGAAGCTGCTTTGTCCACAACAGCATATGGAAATATAGCTAGCGCTAATAGTACGAAACCGAAAAGTAGCAAGGCATATGAGTTTACTTTCTTATCAAGAAAGCGAATCGAATCCAACAAAGGGGTTGAGCATACCCACAGCAGAGCAAGTAAGCTTGGCAAAACAAGTCCAGGATAGTTCAGGAGACTTTTTAACGCATTACTCAGTTGAGTATAGACAGTGTTATTAACAAAAGCATTATAGACTGCAGCCATTACCCAGGGTGAGAATGAAAGCTGGTTATAGTCTGAGTAGAGACCATGGGGTGGAAAGAAACCACTGGCAACAACCCAGTACAGCAAAGGAAACAGCACATAATCCAATCGACGCGGCAAGAATCTGGTAAACACATGCTTTAGAGAAATGTTTCGACTGTATCGACCATGCAAAATCAGAACTAACAAGAAACCGTAGTAAAATACCAGAAGTGAATTAAGCGTAAAGCTTAACACCCACAAAGCCAGTGAGCCAACACGCAAGCAATAATGCGGAAAGCCATGCGTTTTTTCAGATCTGAGAGCCAAGAAACATGCCAGAAGGAATAAACAATAGTAAGCAAGATAAGGAATATTGATCAGCTCTACCGAAACTTGGAAAGCCGGGTAGGACACGCTGAGAAGTGCAATAAACAAGCTCTCTATACGACTGAGCAGCTTTAATTCATTGCATATTACATATACCAGAATCCCGGACAGTGTAATTGACAAGAAAGCCACTAGTTTGTAGCTGAAAATCATCGCGGGGAGATATCCCATGGCCCAATGAAAGTATGCAGTTATTGGTGCCCCTGCCTCAAAAAAGATTGAATGGATGATATGCCAGTTTTTCTCTGTAAGACTGGTATAGATCAGCCAACCATCCCAATAAACACCGTCATTGAGCAGCAAGAATCCGTGAGTTACTAGGGCATAGATTACAATAGCGATATAGTGGTAGGTTGGCTTTCTCAGAGCTAGGTTTATTCTACTCATCTCTGATAATGCATCAGAGGGCGAAGTGCCTTCATGTTAGCATGTCTTATTTCAAGAGCTACTAAGCCTGGTGCCTAACCTTTCGGTTGACGTCATAAGCGCAGAGCAAGCTGTCGCTGCTGAGCTATCTCTAACTGCGTCAAAAATAGCTGGAGCATTAGAATCCCAGTGCCGGATATAGTCATCCATAAGGTCTCGGACTACTCCTTACTATTCCCTCCTTATCAATAGTTCAGCAAGCTTAAGATCAAGCGCCGTGTCTATATCAATACTCCTTTCAAGTGGCATAATATGAGCCCTGGTATCTCTGCCTAACACACGATTCTCTTTCATTATAATATCCCTGCTGGTGACGTACACAGCACCGTTTAAGCGATACACCTTAGGGGCATCCTGCCGCCGAGTTACGTTCCCTCCATCTTTAATTACGGGCTTTAGCCTGTTTCCCGCTAAAGTATACATCCACTGGGGAGGGTGTTCTACTTCACAAACACTAACTATTGAATCATACTTTGCTTTCATGAACCCTTCTATTGCCCTATCAATATCCTCTACAATTCTCAGCGGCGAAGTAGGTTGAAGAATAACTATAATCTCAGGACAATAATCCTCCATTTTTTCTAGGTGTCTAATAGCGTGCTGGTAAACAGGAAGTGACGGGGTGTCGTCTTGTGCCAGTTCTGAGGGTCTGCTAATAACCTCGGCACCGTATCTTTTGGAGACCTCTGCAATCTCCTCATCTTCGGTAGAGACAACTACTCTGTCAATAAGTTTTGAACTTAAGGCTGCCTCTAAAGTATAGGCAATCAAAGGTTTGCCGCAAAGAAGCCTGACATTCTTTTGTGGTATGCCCTTGGAGTCCCCGCGAGCGGGGATGATAGCCAGGATATTACGTTTCACTGCCACTTCTTTCACTCAATTCATGCATATTATACAAAGGTAACACGGCACTACGAGCATGAGCGGTGTCCTCTATAACCAGTAAATCATACTTCTTAACAATCTTCAATATTTCGTTCACCTCGCTAGGTTGACCAGCATAATGAAAAGGCATGATAGCCTTGGTTCTTTGGGATATAGCGGCTTCTAACTTGCCAGGCTCCATATTATATGTGCCAGACTTATGTCGATAAAAACTGGCTTAGCCTTCTGATGAACTATAACATACGCCGTACCTCAGCGCATCAGGGGCAACAATATAACGCTGTTATGTGTACCCATCGATGATTCATTCCGCCCTTAACAAGCCCGTTCGTAAAATTCAAACCGGATCATAATACTGAGGACTCCACTACGAACCATTCTATGAATATCAATGAGGATAGTAAAACGGTCCACCTTCCATAGTCCCTTTGTAGATGATGTTCATCTCTGGAGAACTATCGGGATGTAATGCGGAAGCGTCGATGGGTTGGAGAGTCCACTTGAGTGATTCGAGTGTAGCTTTTCATTGGTGGGTTCTTTCAATAACTTGACAGAACATCAGGACGACTATTGTCATCCGGGCAACTACTCTCGCAAGAACTCTGACAGATCCGCTAGAGAGTCAATGACGGCCACTCCGGTCTTACTCAGCAAGTCAAGGCTAGTCAGCGCGGAGTCAGAGATATTTTGATGCCCAATGTAGGATGCAATGAAGCCCTTGCTGAGGCAGACTGACCGACCCCAGCCGAATAACACGGTGTTCACTAATGACGTACTCGGATCCAATCCGATCACTAGCACATCCCGCCGCCTTGACCTGTCAAGTATGTACTCCACCAGTTGCTGTCGACAATACAACTGAGCATCGTGCTTCGCACAAATCTCCTGCAAGCGACGCACTGTCTCTGTCCCCGTCCTGGGATGAGTCTTGACGAGTATCGATGCCGTCTTGGATACCGAGCGGACAATCCCAAGCAAGTCATCGTGCATCCTCAGTTCGTTTTCTGCTAAAGATTCAGAGTCGACCGGATGTCTCAGTTCTGAGATCCTTGACGGGAGTAGGATTATGGCTGGCCCCTTTCTCAAAGGCCACGGATCGCCGGAAATATCATCGAGGATTTCACCCACGAGCTTGATGTTGCGTAGCATGACAGATAAAGGCACATAACGCGTCTTGGCTTGGGAATGTGGTGGCGCATACTTCTGCCACAAGCCATCATCGGGCATAAGATGCATGTCAGGACGCATAAGCCGCTGTACGGCTAACTGGCGAAGGTCGCCAAACCCACGGGCATCTGGAAGGGATAGACGCCTCTTTTCCTGTTCGAAAGCGGCGATGTGAGACCCTAGCCCGTCATAGTATTCGAATACAATGTCCGGCAAAGTCTTCCGCAGATGGTGCAGTGCATTGCGGCAGTACGGTACCCCTTGACAGTACCAGTGAACAACCCGAGGCCTGCTATGCGCAGGGTCACGCAGGCGGCGGGCATCACTAAGAGTGGGCAAAAGCATGGAAACAGGATCCACGGTCTGCATACCAAGGTGTGTGCACGCCTTAACAAGTGTTTTCTTCAAGTCGTCGTTCTTGGCAGACCCAGGAAATGGCAGAATCGTACATTGGCCCGGCGAAATTCCACATACATCAAGAGCACTGAGGAGGTATACAAGCTGCGCTGGTCCTGTGCAGTAGGCGACGTGCGAGAACCCGTCTATATGCTGCAATCCGTTGCTGAATCGAGCGTACACGGCTGGCGCTCCATCATCTTCATTCGATACTGTCATTTGGCGGCTGTTTTGCCTTTCTATCTTTGCTCGCCTTGGTTTCAAGTTGGGAGACTTTTTCAGCGAGTTTGTTCTGTTCCTTGAGAATGTCATAACCAATAAGGAAAACATCGTCCTTAATTGTGGAAATTTCCTTTTCAATAGTCTTGGTTTCTTTCCTAAGCCCTGCCAGCGTTGCCTCTGATGCGCGTAGAGCCTTCTTCAGCCCATCAAGGGTAGCCTGCAATTGGGCCCTGTCCTTGGAAGCACGATTGATTATGATCCTGGCATAAGATAATGCCAGCAGTCCGCCGCACAATAGTAGCAGGGCGCTAGCGATTCCCACCAGGTACCAGCGTGCAGGTTCGATTAAAGCTCCGGCAATATAAAGTCCTAATGTGACAAGAACAGCTATTCCGCCGATGCCGAAGAAAGTGCTTTTCAGTGTTGTCAGGCCCCACTTGACGAAGCGGCCGATGGTGATTATCGCCGGATAATGTGTCTTCAGATAATCTACAAGCCTCTGGTAAAGTCCCCTGGCTCTTAAGCTTGTCATTCTCATACCTCCTCGCCAAGCTACCTTATCGATTTTGACAATACGTCTTGCAATGGTCGCAATTCTCTGGAGGTCCGGCTGGTCACGAAAAGCAATCAAGTTGCCCCAGGCATTCGGATCGTGCAGTTCGCATGGGTAGGTCACCAACCGGTGCCAGTCATGCTTGCTGCCGTAGCGGATTACTGGGTGCCACTCGCTGACCAGGACTGTGTAACCGCGCTCGGTGAGGTAACGTGCCATGTCGTGCATGGTGTAACCAAGCGACCTGGTCTTGCTGTCCTCGAACTCACACATAATCACGTCCGGCTTGATGCTGTCCCAGGGCACACCTTTGAGGACCAGCAGGTCATAGCCTTCGGCATCAATTTTCAAGTAGTCAATATGGTGCAAATCCTTTTCCCGGACAAAATCTGCGATAGTCGTGGTCGACACCGTGCAAGCCTCTTTGTGGCTCTTGCGGAAGGGATGCAGAGAGCTGATACCGGGGCTTTCGGTAGACGCGTAAAACGGCATATCTTCAACAATCCGGTCGGCAACTGCCCTGCCATCGATGGTGACATTCGGGTTGTGACCGAAGTGTGTCTCGAGCTCTTCCCGGTTAGCGGGGTCTGGCTCGAATGCAAAGACTCGCCAGCCGTGCTCAAGGAATGGAGCGAGCGCTGAGCCATGCATAGCTCCGACGTCAATCATCAGTGGCCTCTCTGACCGGTCAGATAACACGGCGGAGATTAGCCTGCTCTCATCAAAGTGTGCGTGGTCGTCTCGGGTATGACAACTTGCCAGAACACTGGGGCTGGGAGGTGGCGTAGTTGGGCTGGTAGTTACACCCTGTTCATATGTCCTATGCGACAAGGCGTTTTCCAAGCTGTCTCTTCTGAAAACCTCTAGGTGCCCGCCGACGGTGGCATTGATGATTTCTCTTGCATCCTCTTCGAAGGCCCTCTTGACGAGCCAGTACACTTCTTCCATGTTCTTGACATCCGCCGCTTGCCACCTCTTACCCCTGAAGTAACTAGGGTCAAAATGGTTGACGTCATCTTGGTCTTGGTAGATCAGGGTCCCTTCTTTTATATTCTGAGGCTGTGCGTAGTTATGGTCGAAGCCTATTAGCACAACCCTCCTATAACCCAGCCAATAAGCGATTTGCATCATGAAAAAGCTGACGGTAGATTTCCAGGAAATCTTTTCAAGTATATCTGTGCAGAATTCAGCATCGCCGACAGCATTCAGGAAAAATGTCCTTTCGTCAGAATTGAGACAATAACCAAGGAACCAGGGGAAAAACTTGTAAACATGCTGCAAGGAATTAATATGCCAGTACCCTTGCTCAGCGACAAGATAGTTTGTCACTGCGTAGTATTTGGCCAATCCTATTAGTTTTTCATTTATGAAAACGTTGTTCGAAACAAATACGTCCTGACCTTTCAGCCAGTCCAGATTGGTTCTCGCCAGGCTTGGTCCGTTGCCCACAATTACGCATGCATCACTTTGCCGAGCATCCTTTAGCTTATGCAAATTCTCGCGGGCCTTCCTAGATTCGTCCTTCATCCATTGCTTTTCAAACGCAAAACGGCGGCCGCCCACAAATCGAACGTGATAGATGCCATAGGGCTTGTTTATCTCTTTCCACAGCTCTTTGTCTCCATCAGGGACGATGACGCAATGCCTTTTAAATTGCAAACCGAGTCTCCTCATTTCGTTGTACGTATGCTTGTATGGAGTCACGTCCTTGTTACCAAGTAAGACATTTATCGTATCTACCGAGGTGTTATAGACTGTGGCGAGCTGCCTTACCGTGTCCACTATGATAGGGTTATCGTAGCTCATGTCCGAAGCCTGAAGTATCCCATCATGCTTCTCCACGAGGTACGAGGCGTATCTTTTAAGCCAGTTGATGTGTACGTATCCGTAGTGCCGCTTCACGACGTCCAGGGTTTCGTACAGGCTTTTCCCCCTCTGTCCCGAGGTCTTGCTGTGGGGGTAATATCTATAGTAGGAAAGTATCACAGGAAGAAAGGCGAACCTGAGACCGGCCTGAGCCGCCCTGATCCAATACTCGTAATCCATGGCGTACTGGAGTGACGTGTCGAGCGTGCCTATCGTTCTTGGCACGGATTTCCTCATGAAGACAGACGGTTGTGCTATACCTACCTCGTGGTGGAGTCCTGCCTTGAGTGAGGAGCTGTCACGGTTTACGTATACGTCTTTGAGCTTGTTTCCTTTCTCATCGACAAAAACAGAGAGTCCGTAAACGATGTCCGGTTTATCATCCTTGTTGAAGCGGTCTATCACGTGAGAGAAAACACTATCATCGGCATACATATCATCCGAATTTAGCCACGCAATTATGTCGCCTTGAGCGGCGAGCATTCCCTTCGATACGGCGTCGGACTGCCCGCTATCCTGCTCTTCAATAAGCTTTACGTAATCGTATTTATTCGAGAATTCTCTCGCGATTTCGCAGCTCCCATCGGTTGAGCCTGGGTCGTATATCAGATGCTCAATTGGCTCGTATTTCTGCTTTGCCACGGATGCTAAACATTCGGCTAGAAACTTGGCCTGGTTGAAGCTCGGAGTGATTACGGTAATCGTTGAAGCAGCGGTGTCCCGTGATGGACGTAATTTGTCATGCACGTAACGCCCTCGCTTACTTACTAAGTCCTTCTGGTTTACATCAGAGGATATGGAGAATCTCAATCCATGCAGATTATCATATAATCCTCTATGCTGATAAATTAATACGTCGTCAAAGTTTTCAGGTATTTTCGAGCTTGGCTCCGATAGATCTGATTTTCCGCCGCTTTGCCAAGCCATTTTGGAGACTGAGGAAGACTGCTCACTCCCACAGCAGTATTTCTTGCCAGGGTACGACTTACATTTATACCTTGCACACAGTATCGAATAAATGCTCTGGTCTTGCCTGTGTCCCCAGTATGAGAAAGACTTAATGCGGGCGGTTTTCTTGGGCCGAAGGAACCTTCCTAAAGGCAAGACCTTTGTTTTTCCATAAGCGCTGTTCTGTTGATCAATAGATACCTTTTCATTCTCGCTTGCATGTTTGGGCCACTCGATTATTTCCTTGATTTTTGAGTATTCAAAAGCTTGGTCGATCAGTTCCTGGTGCTTTCCTTTGAATTTATAGCCGACGAGGGCTCCTCGTATATGAGGAGAGTATTTTTCCTCCTCCGTAGCCTTCATATGGGCAAGACTGACCGGGTGGGTTAACTGAACGTTGTAGAATGGCCATCCGGGCCTCTCAGAGTGGTCAACGAAGAATATTCCCTCTCGCTCGATTATTTGGAATATTTTATCAATGGGTTTCAGCGGAACCAGACCGGCATCCATCCACAATATAAGGTCGCCAGGCTTTACATATTCAGCGGAGTATTTCAGAGCGGCACACTTGAAGGAGTAATTATAAGGATACAAATATCCTGGGAAAAACGTGTGTACTACGCTTGGATACTGGACTACTTCGATCTTGTCGAGCTTCCAAAGGAATTCCACCTGTTCTTCGGCAAGCCCAAGGTCGTAGACGATTATTTTGTTTACGATGGCATAGTTGGTTCTGTGGAGACCCGCGATCAGGTTTAGACCTTCGTTATAGAAATTCTTGTCAAAAGAAGTAACTATGAAATTCGAAGGTGTCTTCGTCATGTCTTGTTGCTCTATTGGTGCAGTTGTGTTCAGACAGGCCGTGGTGGCAAAATGTTACAACTCTCCCAGTAATAGGTTAGTTTCCCCATGATTTGTAGTTTATAGTAAGTCGTTTCTCCGACGTTGTCAAGATAGAGGCGGCTTGCCGACCAGCAGCAATATGATACCTATTGCTTATATCCATGAGGATGGTCTTTCAGCCACCGCCAGGCACTTTCCACGATGCTTCCAAGTTCGGGAAATTCGGGCCTCCACCCCAATTCTTTTGCAGCTCGTTTTGAACTGGCTATCAGAGTTACAGGATCTCCGGGACGGCGAGCGCAAAATTTGACAGGTATGTCCCGACCCACGATTTTCTCCGCGACTCTTATCACCTCAAGCACAGAATATCCTTCGCCATTTCCTAAGTTATAAACGTTCCCGCTCAGGCTAGCTGTCTTCTCCAGTGCCAAAAGATGAGCCTTGGCAACGTCCGCCACATGTATAAAGTCACGGATACAACTTCCATCCTTTGTCGGGTAGTCCGTACCAAACACAGAAACCGTACTATCTTTGTTCAAAGCTGCCTTAAGAACGTTGGGGATGAGGTGGGTCTCGGGACGATGGTCTTCGCCCAGAAGCTCTGTCGCTCCAGCAGCGCAGAAATATCTAAAAGATATACACTCTATCCCGTAGGCTCTGCGATACCAATCCAGAACGGTCTCAAACATTAGCTTGGATTGCCCGTAGCTGTTTATGGGGGCTTTGGGATGGTCTTCCACTATTGGAGTATTTTGTGGTTCGCCGTAGACAGAAGCGGTGGAAGAGAAGATAATCTTATTTACACCGTGTTCCAGCATAGCATTAAGAAGGCTTATTCCTCCGACCAGATTGTTGTGGAAGTATCTTTTCGGGTCGGTCATGGAATATCCCACCAGCGTGTCGGCTGCCATATGCACCACAGCGTTAATTCTAAAATGGCCGAAAATCCGCTCGAGCGTGTTAGCATCGCATATATCGCCTGGGACGAATTCAGCCGGTGACAGGACAGCTTCCTTATGACCCTGTTGAAGGTTATCGAGGACGATTACGTTGTGTCCCTGTTTCAGTAAATGCTCGGTGACGATACTTCCGATATATCCAGCTCCGCCGGTGACCAGGACGTTCATCACAAAGAACCTTTCTATCTAAAATCTCTAGCCCATCATGCTATAACATCCCTTCGATGGTGTCAACCCAGAGGCGGCTTGCCGATGAGCGGCAATATAATACAATATGCAATAATGCCCTGGGGACAGCCAGGATATTCAATACAGTAGCAAAAGCGTGGTAGCACCCCCCACCGGGTAACAGCGTAAAGGTTCGATTAAAGCTCCGGCAATATAAAGTCCTGCGATAACAAGGAGAAATATTCCGCCGATGCCAAAGAAAGTGTTTTTAAACTTTGTAAGGCCCCGCTTGACGACGCGGCCGATGGTGATTATCGTCGGATAGTTTATCATGAGATAGTCTATAAGACTCAAATAGTGTGCCCCGTCCATTAAGCTTTTCATCTCGTTTGTAGATGCTTTTCCCATCAGCAATTTAAACTCACGGGCATACTGGTGAATGGTCTTTTCAATCCCGGTTTCAGATATCAGCCTTAATATGCTTGCCTCATCTTTGTGGAGCCTTTCAGGCAGCTCCTCTTTTCTGCATACATAGAAACGCATTGCTGGGTATATGATTTGATTCCTTATTTCGCTTCTTGACAGTGCTGAAAGGTCTCGGTCACTAAATTCGCTTAAGACCCCAGTCACATCATTAGCACGCTGCTCCAATAATAACCAGGTAAGAAGACCAATCCTTCTGCGCAGTAAGACTGCCTCCTTGGGAGGCGACGACAAACCTTGAGCAAACTCCGGTGCTGCTGGCAGATTATTTCTGACTGGACTGTAGATAATGTCCAAGACTTCTAACAACTTATTCTCGTGGGATAGATAATCTCCACAGACCGCTGAGTCGCGACGGACCACATATGCAACGGAACACCTAGCTACTCTGTGCGAGACCTCCCCGGTACGGAGAATGTCTGAGAAAAACAACCAATCCTCGGCGTTAGTTAATCCAGACTGAAAGCGCACTGATTTAAATACCTGTGAACGTCCTAGCAGAGAATTTATATGGCACGTACTTCCGCTCATGTCTTTGAATGAGACTTCCGTCTGGTGACCCAACCGCCATCCCATCTTTTTGGAATTTGCATCTACCATGTCGGTTATGCAGTGGACCAGGTTCCAGCCGGGATTCTTCTTCAAAGCTTCGACCCGCCGTTTCAAAGCATTGGGGTACATAAAATCATCAGCGTCAAGAAATGTTATAAACTCGCCCCTGGCAGCATCGAGCCCGGTGTTACGTGCATCAGAGACACCTTTTCCGGCGCTTCCGACAAGCCGGATGCGTGAATCCCTAGTTATTAGGTCCTGCACAATTTCCCGGGTATTATCGGTCGAGCCATCATCAATTACTATGAGTTCCCATTCGGTAAAGGACTGTGTCTGCACCGATTCAACAGCTTTGCCTATCGCTTCGGCTGCGTTGAAGGCAGGCATTATAATCGACACAATCGGTTTCCTCTCTTCATTTGATGAAGTACTCATGCGTGAAACTTGTTTCTGTTTATCAAATAATGATGGATAATCCACTTTGGGGAATACTTGCAGTTTGCCACCAACTGTTGCGTCCAGAATTCTTCGACCATGTTTCTCATACACTTCCTTGGCAATCCTGTATGACTGTTCGGACCGCTTCAAATCAGGATACTGCCATTTGACATCTTTGCCAAAATATGAAGGATGGAAATGGTTAGGATCATCCCCGTTAGCGATAACAAGCTTATTCGGCTCACCGGCTTCTTTGAAGAAATGGTCTACCCCTATAAGTATGACTGTATCGAATCCGAGGTAGAATGCGACCTGCATCGCACAGAAGGTAACAGTCCATCCTTCGTGCCACGAAAGCGACTCGAAGTTTTCATTGAACCCTATGGTAGGAATACTGTCCATGAAAAAGGTATTCCATGTGTTCTTCAAATGTTTTCTCGATTCACTCCTGACAAATTTTACGGACTTGACGCAGTCAATCTCTTCAGCAAACTGCTCTAGAACGTTCGGGTTTACCGAACAATAAAATGTCGGCTCAAACCCCATATTCTCGTAGTTTAAGTAAATCCTGTTGGCACCTATAGTGTACTCGTTCTTGAGAAGGCGCATATCAGTGTCTCTCAGACTCGGGCCGTTCCCGATGATAAAACACCTTCGCCCTGAAAACCTGTTCTTGAGGTCGCCTATGTTCAACAAGACGTTATTCGATTTCGGTATCGGGCTGTCTTCAGGAGCACTCAGCACTAATGACCGAACAGCACTTTCCTGCATGGAAAAGTAATCAATCATTCGATGCCTTATCTCGTCGCTCTTAATCCCGTGCATCAATGGTAACTTGTCGGCGAATTTGTCGAATATTTCGTCTGCCGATAACTTAGTCTTGAAATCGCAAAGAATGAAATTTTGCTTATCTTCTATGCAGTTGGTTGGCCAGTGGAAAGGGTCGTTTATTCCCGTTTTTTCCCTCCAGTATAGACCGAAAAGAAAATAGTCATATGTGATGTCATAGCCACTGAACGCAGGGCCCAAGAAGCAGTTGTTTGCCGTTTCGGTATCTTTTTCATTTCTATATCTCCACCACGGATTCTCATAGCGCTCGTAGAAGTATTTCTCTAGTGGCAAATTCCGTAATTCTTCGGAGTTGTATATAGAACATCCGGCCCAATGCGTCGGCACATATTCCCCTCTGATTTTTCCTCTTTTAAGGTGCCCGAAAATAGGCCCGCTGTAATTCCTGTAATTTTCATAGATTTCGCGCAACCAGTTTTGTTTGAGAATACAGCAGTCGGGCTCTATCATTAGAAAAGAATCTAATGCATATATATATTTAAATACACACAAATTCCATCCCAACATGCGCATTTTGAAGGTTGTTGATCTGATTGTATGATTGCCTTCGTACTTCAGTACGTTGGGGTCGTTAGCTATCATTTCTTGCGGGACCGTGATGTTAGGTAACTCGTTTGAGAAGTGGGCATTTTTTCGACTAAGGAATTTGGTGAGTGTCTCAGGTATTTTGATTGTAGATGTTGGGTTACCATATTGAAGATAGTATGTGCAGTCTATCCCTTCGTCCACAGCCAACAGGAGCTCCAGTAACAGCTTTGCCGACATCTGATCGCCTTTATGGAAGTTCAACACTACATTCATATGGTCTATCATATATGCCTGCTCCTGTGACAAAACAGAGTTCCGTATTGGTTCAGTCGTTTTCAGACAAGCCGTGGTAGCAAAATGCTATAACCACCTCAGGTTCCTATCAAGTCATCCTTGCAAAACCGGCCCTGGTGATTCCTCCTTGCAGCATCACCAGATAATCATTCATCACCTTCTCTATATTACCAATTGTAGCAACCTTGCCCTTGTTCAGCAATAACGACCTCTGCGTAGCGCTTTCACTGCCAACGGCGAAGGCCTCGCCTATGAGCAGGGTGTCGGGAATGGCGTGAACAGCCGTGGAAAAGGCTAACCGCAGGTGACGTTCCCGACCTCTCTTGGCAGACAGCCTCCATCTGCTAAAGCAACTTCAAGCCTCGGCAGCGCCCAGGAATTAGCCAAAACCTGCTCTCGCATTAGCTCCTGGATACCAGTAACACACCGGCGCAGATTACAATGATGCCCAGCCAGCGCAGGATACCGACATCCTCTTTGAAAAAGAGCAGGGAAAACAGGGCAACTAAAACATAAGATAGAGCCATGAAGGGATAGACAAAACTCAACTGCGCTTTCGATACAGCCAGAATCCAGGCCAGCGCAGTCACTATCGTGAGCAAAACCGCGGAAATAACGTAAATGTTGGTGTAAGCCTTCAGGGAAAAAGGCAGTTAACGCTGTCTCGTTGATTCCTTTTCAGTGTAGGGTCCATTCACTTATTAGCCCGTCCTCATGATTAACAAGCACCCCCCCACCACCAACGAAATCCCCGCCCAGTGGAGCAAGGTTATACTTTCCTTCAGGAAAACAAAGGCAATTATAGCCGTTATCACATAAGACAAACTGAGCAAAGGATACATAAAGCTGACATTCAAAGTGGACAGGGCTCCCAGCCACAGAAATAGGGAGATTACATACGAAAATAGGCCAGCGAGGACACGAGGGTTGGTGAATATATGAACAAGGGTGTCAAGACTGAAAAGCTGTCTCAGGCTACCTATTTCCCCAACCTGATTCATACCACTCTTCAGCGCAGTCTGACCAACTGCGGCACAGAAGATGCAAACCAATACTAGGATCAGAGCAAACATAATGCCCCCCTTTCTTTTTCCTATTAGTCTACTCCAGGAATTCCTTAAATTTTTCCACATTACTTTCTTATCAACCCAGCAACATAATATTGAGCACCATAGGGTATCTTGTATAGAAGACTCTCAAGTGGGCGCAAAAAAGATAGAAACCCGGGAAAGAAAATAATAGACCTTTTTTCAAAAATTTGTATATTGGCTTTCTCGTATAGTTCCTCCATCTGGCTTAAGCTTAGTAATATAACGCCTTCATCTATCGGAGATTTGCTTACCACACGTCGGGTAATTGGATTTCTAGGGTTATGCTCAAAGATTAATAAAATTGCCGACTTTTTGCTTACTCTAACAGCTTCTTCCATAGCCAATTGCCACTTATTTTGGGGTAAGTGGTGAAATAAGCAAAATGAAAATACCAAGTCAAAATAATTATCTGAGAATGGAAGTTTTAAGACATCTGCCGGTATGAAGTTACAATTTGGTATATTTTTCTCTTTTGCCTCATGAATCATACCTTCTGATGAGTCAATACCGGTTATCTCATCGAGGTGCTTACAGAGAATTTCCTCAGCTTCTCCAGTTCCACAGCCCAAATCCAGGACTTCTTGTGGGCTGTAACCAAATTTTCTCAAAGCCCTCAGCAACTCTTCACATTTAACTCGGATAAAGTATTTATGAGACTTACCAAGAGTCTTTTCATATTCTTTGCTATGAACAGAAAAATCATACGCCATTTTATTAATTCTTTCTAGCCCGCTCCACGTTCTTCAACCTTTTCAAGGTAATGTTTCTGGAACCAATTGATAGTCCTTTTCAAGCCATCTTCTAAATCCACTTTCGGTTCCCAGCATAAGATTTTCCTTGCTTTGGTATTGTCGCAGTAAAAATGCCATGTCTCCCCAGGGCGGTAAGCCAAAGCCCCGAACTTTGGCTTTATCGGGCTATTCACTAATTTCAAAACCATCTCCACCACCTCTCTTATTTTATATTCCAAGCCATTCCCAATATTTATTATCTCGCCAACAGCTTCAGGGCTAATAGAGGCTTTTATAAAGCCATCAACAATATCATCAACATAATTAAATTCTCTAGTTTGTTCCCCTTTGGTCATTTCCAGGGCTTCGCCTTCGAGCACCTTTTTCATTAGGGATGGAATAAGCATATTACTTTCTTGCCCTGGACCATAGGTTAAAAAGGGTCTTAATGTCAAAATGGGTAACCCCAGCGTTTTGTGTAGCATCTGGCAAAACATAGTAGTGGCAACTTTGGAGGCAGAGTAAAGAGATACCGGGTTTGGGATCTGATCTTCCCGAAAGGGGGCAGGATTATCTCCATATTCCTCAGAAGTCCCGGTATTTATAAAACAATCATAGCCAGTTCCCTCCAAAGCTCGTAAAAGGTTCAAGGTTCCTTTAATATTAACTTCTACCATCTCCTCCGCCACTTCAAAAGAGCGACTGACATCAACATAAGCCGCCAGGTGAAATACCTTTTGAGCCTGGATACCTTGAATCGCTTTCCTAACTGAGTCGAAATCCTTTATGTCAGCATAATGAAGGTTAATCTGGTTGTTTAGGTCTTGAATTCGCCACAAGTCAGAGCTGTTTTTGACCAGCCCATGTACTTCAGCTCCTTCTACTGCCAGTCTTCGGGCTAAATGAGAGCCGATGAAACCAGAAATCCCGGTAACTAATACCTTTAGGTTGCTCAATGTGGTAGTCACTTGGCCTTGTCCTGTGCTTCAAAAAAACTCTTGATACCACTTGATGGTCTCTTCCAACCCTTCTTCCAACGTGTACTTGGGTTTCCAGCCTAAAATGTCCCGGGCTTTCCGGGCAGAAAGATACTGGTGCTTTATCTCCCCTTTAACTACGTTTAATATCTTCGGCTGAAGGTCTTCCCTATTCATTAACCTCAGTATCTTCTGGGTAATTTCAAGAACGGTTAGCTGAATCTCACTGCTAAAATTAAACGCCTCGCCGTGGATGCTTTTATCATCCATATTTTCCGCCAATAATAAATATGCCTCTACTGCATCCAAGATAAAGATATAATCACGAATGAAACTCCCATCACTACGAATTACTGGTCTTTCGTTTCTAATTACCGACCTTATTGTCCCGGGGACAATGCGATTAAAATTAAGGTCTCCACCACCGTAGAAATTACCACATCGAGTAATGCAAACCGGGAGTTTATAGGTTTTGTAATAGGCAACGGAGAGCAAGTCAGCACAACTTTTGGAAACATCATAGGGATGGCAACCCAATAGAGGGAAGGTTTCATCATAAGGTAGATTTTCATGGACACCGTAGGCTTTGTCACTAGAGGCGACTACAACCTTGGAAATACTATCGGTCCGTCTACAGGCTTCCAGCAAATTCCAGGTTCCTTTTATGTTTGATCCAAAGGTGCTCAATGGATTTCTATTGGCGATGCTTACAATAGTTTGGGCACCAAGATGAAAGACGGTATCTATTTCATACTCATTCAATGCCCGTTCTAGAATAAAGTAGTCCTCCAGTTCTCCACGAACAGCATTGATTTTTTCATTAAATCCCGTCCAGTTGAGGTTGGATTTGGGCACCAAATCCCGAATTAGCCCCGTTACCTCAGCCCCCTTCTCTACTAAGGCTTTAGTTAGCCATGACCCAAGTAAACCAGTGCATCCAGTGACAAAAACCTTCCTACCTTTCCAAAACTGATTCTCCATTACCAGACCTTCCAGGGAGGATTGCCACTTTCCCAGTCTTGACTTAGAACTTGCCAATCCCGATAAGTGTCCATACATTGCCAGTAACCATTATGAACATAAGCGGCTAGTTGGCCGTCCTTAGCCAGCCGCTCAAGGGGTTCCCGCTCAAAAACGCAATTATCATTATCCTCCACATAATTGAATATTCTGCGGTCAAATACAAAAAAACCTCCGTTAATATAATCCTCATGAATTACTGCCTTTTCTCTGAACTTCTTGACCATATTGTCCTCTCCCACGTTTAGTTCCCCAAATCTTGACAAAGGCTGGACCGCGGTTATTGTGCCAATTTTATTATGAGTGCGGTGGAAATCGACTAAATGCGCGATGTCCAAGTTGGCTACGGCATCCCCGTAGGTGAGCATAAATAAATCAGAATCAATATACTTTTCGATGCGCTTGATTCGAGCCCCGGTCATCGCATCTAACCCGGTTTCAACCGTGGTAACCCTCCATCCTTGCTCCTGAGGTAAACTATGAACTTCAGTCTTATTTTCATCACCCAAGTGGATAGTAAGATCGCTATTCATCAGTTGGTAATCGAGAAAATACCTTTTAATCATCTCACCTTTGTAGCCAAGGCATAGGACAAAGCTCTGATACCCATAATGGGCGTAAATCTTCATTATCTGCCAGAGTATAGGCTTGTTCCCTATTTCAATAAGGGGCTTAGGTCGATACTCTGTTGCCTCCTGAAACCTCACCCCCCTCCCCCCACAAAGGATCACGACCTTAATATTCTTTGTTTCCATTCTCTCATCCCGCTGCCAAGTCTATAATTAATTATATTCCTGGCAAACTCCAAGATAGTAGTAAACCTTACATGAGACCTGCCCTCTTCCCGACGCAAAAACTCTACTGGCACCTCTCTAACCTTTAGCCTTAGATAGTTAGCCTTTATCATTATCTCAGCATCAATAAACCAATCCTTGGCAGTCAACTGGAATCTCTCCAGCCAGTCTTTATGGAATATTTTGGGTGTCCCATTTATGTCTAGCGAGGCAGCTCTAAAAATGACCCAGAAAAGACGATTGAAGACAAAAGTGTATATTTTTCTGCATAAGCCGTCTTCCCTTGACACCCTTTTCGCTTTAGCTAGGTCACAACTCCCCCTCTCAATCTGCCGGTAAACCCTAATCGCATCTTCGGGCTTTATCTGACCATCACCGCCCATATAGCCCACACATTCACCGTTGGCGTTTTCCAAGCCATTAATAATCCCCCAACCGTAGCCCTGATTAGCTGAAACATGAACAACCTTTATTCTATCCGGTTTCTCTTTGGCTAACTCCTCTAATATCTGAGGGGACCTATCCACTGAGCCATTGTTGACCAAGATTAGTTCATAATCAATAGAAGCCTTCTCAAGGTTATTGACCAGTCCACCTACTACCCTTTCGAGATTTTTCTCCTCGTTGTAAAAAGGAATCACCAGTGATAGAATCAAGCCTCTATCCTCCAGCAGCAAAATTTTGGCAGCATGTCAAAGAGCTGACTGAGATTTCAAACGAGGAGTCATTGCTACCATCAGCAACAAATACGATTTCATAGGACTTACCCCAATCATTCATCACCTTCGTCAGTCGCGTATACAGAGGTTCAAGGTTGCCCTCCTCATTGAACGCAGGGATGACTACAGAAAATTTTACCTTGCTCTGGATCTGACTTTCTACGCTCATTTCGCTACCAGGTCAGATATGATGGTTCATACTCTAGTTGTACCGCGTTCTTACCTGCCTCTAGGAAAACACCCCAAAGGTATGATAGGTGGGAAAGACAATTTTGTCAATGCCGTTCACTATGCACCACCAGTATGGACTGTAGCTGGCTGAGAGTCTTATCTGGTGAGGTGAGTACTGTTTGCATCTCTACTTCTCCATCGGCAACCCCCAGCCGACTGACATCAACTGTCAATTCTAACAGCTTTTCTTGTGGTGTTCAGGATAGCATGGCCGAGCCACTGGCTGATGGTCGCGAAGGCGCAAGTTGAGGATTTTCCGGACGCGGGCGCCGGTGTTGAACATGAGAACGAACAGTGTGCCAGATTTCCCTACCTTAAATGGCGGATTTTGAGGTGTCCCTCCCTGGCCCCTTTTGGGTGTCCGCTAACACCCATCAAAAGAGAGAGAAGCCACTTGTGGGACTTATTTCTCAGGGGGGAATCTCCACTGGGGATACAGTGTAAGTAATTGAATTGTCGCTACTTATCCCATACTCATTATCTGCTTCAGATATGTTGATTGTTGTATATTGACCTTCATGCTCTATCCCGTTTACTGTGGCGTGATATAAATCTATTCTCGCTGCATCTTGTATTTTGATCCAATTTACTTCAATGACATTCTCTCCTACTCGATAGATATATGTAGGACGGGCTTCTTCTAACCCCACCATTCGTTTCCTAGCTATGAAAGGCTCTCCCTCTCTTTGAGTTTCATACCAATATTCTCCCCCATGGTCTCTGTATTCATCAACAAAGGGATAATGCACAAGCCATCCTTCTTGTCCAATTAGTCCAATTACGTCTTGACGATTGGTGATATACCTTAGATACCAGGTTGACCAGTGATTAAAACCAGCAGTAAAGCTACCAGGCAAATCATCGACCAATATCACAATCTGTGCATTTTCCTCCCAATCATGCTGTTCGTTTAGAATGAAATTCTCCAGCATTATTTCTGTTTTACTCAGGTTATCGTAACTTCTATGATATGTATCACATGCTCTGTAATAACTATTAAACACAAAACCGCCAAGAACCAATAAGCCGATAAGTGCTAGGTAGGTGTATGTCCTGCTACTTAGCAGGAGAGAGTATTTCTTGGTCAGGCGATTCAGAGCGTAGTCAAGTACAAGAAACGCCAGCAATATAAGGAAGATCCCCGGGACGGTGACGTATCTGTAGGGCATAAAGACGGTGGCAGAAATTGGAGCCATAGTGAGCACAAATACCGCTGATAGAAACAATAATCCCGACACATAATGAGGCGTTTCGTTACGATTGTATTTTGGTTCTTCTCCTTTGGGTCTATTAAGGAATATGCCGAATATTAGTACGAGTAACACCAGGAATAGAAATGGTGCAAGGATGCCAAACTGGCCAATAACTGCTTGAAAGAACTTAATCCCTTGATTAATAACGTTGGTTAATGAATAATCAGTCCATCCTAGCATTCCAGCATAGTGACTTACAATGCTCTGATGAAATAGAAAGTGCCTGGTCAGTTGAACTAATGGTACAGTGAAAGTTGAGATAAGAAGCAATCCCACTAGCTTCCATTTGCTCCCCATCAAATACTCGTTGTGCCACCAAGGAAAGAGCAAAGGCGCCAGAAAGATTAAATAGAAGAAGTTTGAAAATAGAGCAGCCGATAAATAGAATACTGCGGCCGAAATTGCCAGAAGCACTCTTATTCCATATTTATGATTCCCGCATAGTGCCCTATAGCTAAGTAAGAAGCCTATGCAAATCCCTGCTAAACCAACTGCAGAGTGAGTACCTGAGATGAAAATTCCTTGGTCAACAGTCATTGGTGCAAGAAACGCCACTAACAATGCAGCCAATAGGATCCCTTTTCTTTGAAAGAATCGATATAGTATTAGCCAGAGTAAAACAGCACTGATAGAAAATAGGAATAGATAGTAAACTTTTTGAAGTACGAGAGATTGAAGGAGGTACGCACTTAGATGATAGTGCCAACCTGCTCCACCGTAAATTCCCAGGATTGCCTTTGGGAATAAAATCAAGTCATCTGCTATTAAGATGTTGCCAAAGATAGCGACCCTTTTCAGTACCAAGTGGCAAATAAAAATAACAAGAAATACAATTATTGACCCGTTAAGCTTGTTTAAGGTGTATTTAGACATGTATTGGTTCAGTCGCTTTCGGACAAATCGACTACGGTAAAATGCTACAACGCTGCCCGTAATAGTTTAGTTTTTCCAAAATCTCTAGCTTATACTAAATCACCCCCCATTGGACGTTGTCAAGCCAGAGGCGGCTCAGGATTGCCACGCCCGGCTGGCGAAGGGCTCGCAATGACGGAAGGGGAGTGTGCCTGGCAATGACGGAAAAGGTCTGTACCGAAGGCGTTTGAAAATATATTCAGATCAAGCATGCCTTTTCGCAACTATGTTTAAAGACGTTACTCTGCGATATGGATACTCATCGTAGCTTTTCTTAAGAAAATGTCGCCAACTATAATGCCCCTGTGGTGACAAATAAAAAGTGTCCACGTCAGCCAAAGCCTTTTCCCGAACTTCCTCTGCCCTTACATTGGAATGGTGGCATCTCAAGATTTCGTTCATAAATGGACGGTTGATCATAATTTTCCCCTCCACAGTAAAGTCGACTGCGTGAGTAGAAAATCCTCCAATCTTCAGACAACTATATATTCTCTCGATTGTTGGCTGAATGTATTCAAAGGGAACATGTTCGAGCACCGAACAGGAATAAACAACATCAAAGTAATTTGTTGGGATCACTTTATTTTCATGAAAAAACCCCCTGTATATGTTCAACTTTGGAAACTTCCTTTTTACCTCCTCGAATCTCACTGTGCCACCTCCGAAATTGTCATAGACATCAATTACCCATACCTCGAATCCTTTTTTTTGAAGATAGTCAGCCAATTCGCATCTGTCCGCGCCGATTTCGAGAATTTTCCCTGTGCTGTAACTCTCAAGTATCTTCTTAACTACCCATGGTCGCTGAAAATCCTTCAGGTCTGTACCTATCGGAGTCAACTCTGGCAATTCTTCCCTCAACAGGTTATATTCACGTACAGTAGCATACGAAATCTCCATTTTCATCTCCAATCGGTTTATCATACTAGACTAGTAACTAAAAATGCGCCAAAACATCTTAATAGCTAACATACTCTATTGATTGAGCGTGATAGTTTAGTTTTTCCAAAATCTCTAGCTTATACTAAATCACCCCCCATTGGACGTTGTCAAGCCAGAGGCGGCTCAGGATTGCCACGGCACTGTGTGCCGGCAATGACGAGAGACAAGGGGCAGGGCTGAAGCCCCAGGCTTGTTTCATTATATGGTTTTTTTCTGCAGCATCGCCAGATAGTCGTTTATTACCTTTTCAGTATCACCCATGGTAATAATCCGGCCCTCGTTCAATAGCATCGACCGCTGGCACAGCTCCTTCACGGTATTCAGGGTATGGGAGACGAAAACTATGGTCTTGCCCTCAGCTTTGAACTGGTCCATCTTGTCCCGGCACTTTTTCCTGAAGGATTCATCACCCACGGCGAAGACTTCGTCTATGAGGAGGGTGTCGGGAACGGCGTGGAAGGCGGTGGAAAAGGCTAACCGCACGGTCATGCCGGAGGACAAATTCTTCAGCTTCATGTTTTCAAACTTCTTGAGCTCGGCGAAGTCGAAGATTTCATCGTATATCCTATTTACCTGTTTTCGACCCAGCCCCAGGATGGAGGAATAGATGTAAACGTTCTCCCGGGCAGTAAGCTCGGGCTGAAAGCCAACGCCCAACTGGAGAAAGGAGGCAACTTTGCCGTCCAGGCTGACCGAGCCGCTGTCGGGGTATAAGACCTTTGCCAGTATTTTGAGCAGTGTGCTCTTTCCGGAGCCGTTCCTGCCGATTATGCCGAAGGCTTCGCCTTTGTTGACCTCGAAGCTGACGTCTTTCAACGCCCAGAATTCTTCATAGTTGAACTGCCTTTTAATCAGGCCGACTATGTGCTGGAAGACTGTATTCTTTTTTTCGTGGGGGATGCGGAATTTCTTGGAGATGTTGTCAACGATTATGGTACTCATTTCACTACCTCATGACAAAGCGCTTGTAGAGATTGCCACGTCCCGATAAATCGGGACTCGCAATGACAGACCGGGGTGGTCGATTATGGCACTCATCATATCTCCTCGGCGAAGCGGCGCTGCAATTTGCTGAAAACAAGGCTGCCCACGAGATAGGCAGCGATGGCGAAACCGATGACAACCACAATGCTGTAAAGTGAAGGTAAATCGCCGGCGACCATTACATCGCGGTACATGATTATAAGCTGAGTTACCGGGTTGAGCAGGTAATAAGGCATGAGATTAGCTGGAATTATGGTCAGGGGATAAATAATAGGTGAGCAAAAGAAGAGGACCTGGGTCACGACCTGCCATATCTGGTCGAGGTCACGGAAGTAAACATAAAGGGAGGACAGGAGCAGCCCGGCACCGAAAATGAACCAGAAATAGATGATGTGAATTAGAGGGAACAGGAACACGGTGACGGGCAGATATCCGAGCAGGATAAATATTATAGGCAGCAGGACTATGAACTCAAGCAGGGAGCTTATGATGTTGGCCAGGACATTGCTCAAAACCAGTATCTGCCGGGGTATGTAGACCCTGGTCACCAGGCTGGAGTTGCCGACGATAGCGCGGAGGGACGATGAGGTGCCGGTGGCGAAGAACCGCCAGGCCATCATGCCTACCAGCAAATTTATGGCGAAATCCTGTTCACGACCCCAGAGGTTCCTGAAGATGAAGTACAGGACAAGTGCCAGCAGAAGCGGGCTGAGCAGAGACCAGAAAAAGCCGAGGGCGGTGTTCTGGTAGCGGTTTTTCAGGTCGGTTGCGGTCAGGTTCCAGATTAGCTCTCGATATTGCCACATTTTTGCTTACTATTGTAGCCATTCAGAGGCTTTTTGTCACCCTCGGCACCTCGCCCATTTAGCCGTCAATATGGCTGCGACCTTTTAAGGTCGCTTGTGTGTTCTCGGTATTTCTTGACAGCCCGAAGGAATACAACAAGCTTTCTGCCGATCCAATATCACATCCCTTGAGGACTCCGAGGACAAAGACGCAAGACAGGGAGACAAGGCAGCCAAAGCTAACAATTTGCCTTAGAAAGGGTATGTCGGGACCTTGAGCGGCCAGCCCAACTAGCCCGACGGTAGCCCCCGGCAGAATAGTCGGCGATATTCGCAGGCCCTTCTTGACTCCTCCGTCGCTAATGTCGTACATCTTTTGCTTGATTTTTGGCTTGCATAATGGCGTCTTGAAGGCATTTGGCAGCCACCGGGATACTATATTTTTGTACCACCAGGTTGTATGCATTAGTTGTTAGTTTCTCTCGCAGGTTTTCATTCTCGGCAAGCATCCTGATTTTACAGATGAAATCATCCGCGGTCCTTTGAGCGATCAGAATGTGGTGGCCGTCTTGACAGTTAATTCCTTCGGCGCCCTTGGCACTAGAGATAACTGGTACCCTCGCAGCGAAGGATTCCAATATTTTGAGACGGGTGCCTCCGCCGATACTCAGAGGCACGATGACGGCATCAGCAATGGAAAGAAATCGTCGCATATCCGGAACGTCTGAATGGAAGGAAACAATTTCATTTCCATTATCTAAGCACCATTTGGGGATTCGGGCCCCCGCTACTATAAGTCTTATATCATTAGCTGATGATTGTCTCAGGGCTGGCGCAAGCTCTTCTAAGACAAATTTGAGAGCATCCAGGTTAGCACTATAATCCATTCGTCCATGGAAGAGGAGTAACAGAGATGAGGGGGTGAATCCTAATTTCTGGCGTTCCGAAACTTTATCATATAAACTGTGTGTTTGGGAGAAGAAATCGACATCTACAGTATTTGGAAGTAGTGCTAACTTCTCCGCCGGTATCTTATAAGTTTTCTCCAGTTCGGTCATGTCCAGTTCCGACACACATAGTATCTTTGTCGCTTTTTGACAGGCGTATTTCTCAACATGGTAGGTATGTCTACGGATCAAGGGATTATGAGTAGCTTGTTTAATCAGGCCATATTCAAAATTATGCGCCACGTAAATTAGCGGTATTTTTCGTTTTACTACCTTGCATGATGCCGCGGCACTCCACGGGGAATGAGCGAAAATTATAGAATAACTTCCACATCGCTTACGGAGGGTCGAGCGAAAGAAGGGGTTAAACATCTGAGTATGCATGTCAAGGAGTAGCCTCACCTTTTCCGGCAGAAAAGTAGCACCCTGGATGTTAGGATACGTCACTAAGGTCAGCCCTGATGGAAGGTCATGTTGAGGCTGGTTGATACGAGAAGGGAATATCATCTCTACGTTGTAGCCACTATCTATCAAGGCAGCGACATCAACCTTAATACGCTGAACTGCACCACCATATACGAAAAGATAGTCTAGTGGCACCACTACGCCTACTGTTACCATTGAGACTCTCTACTCACGTTGCGCTAGTTTTTCGCTCCTTTTCGTCCTTCAATGTCAATAGCCAGGGCTTATCCATATAGATTAATCTCTGTAAGGGAGCAACGCCTGCCTCAAGTATAGGCCAGGTTACCACACCGATATTCGGTTTTTTCTTATTTATCATCTGTGGGCGTCCGCAGACGGTGTTCTATTTCTTCATTTGGTCCAAGTACTCCCTGAGCCTGTGAACCAAAGTTGTCTCACCCTTGAATTCTATGGGTCCTATGTTCACATTTTCCACCGCAGATTCCAGGTTGCTTATATCATACACTACAGTTACCCCCCGGTTTTCCATCTCCCTGGCGATTTCGAGTTGATGGTCGTCAATATGCTCTCCATACCTCTTCATTCTCGGCACAAGAATAAGCGGTTTATTGTACTGCGTCGCTGTCAATATTGACCCGATGCCCGCGTGACATACTACCACCCTTGCGCGAGCGTATAACTCCTCTATCTCATTTGCAGCCATGAATTTAAAATAATCACAGTTTTTGGGCTCATAGTCTGTGGAGCCAATCTGCATCACTACCTGCTCATCTAGTTCGCCAGCTATACGGTCCATCGCCCGGACCAGCCTTTTAAAGGCTCTCATTCCCCCTACGGTCACAAATATCAAATTACCTTCCCCCAGTACTGTGCCTTCTTGCCATATTTTTTTAATAGTGGCTCCCACTGCACTAAGAATAAATCAGCAATGGGATAAATAAGCTTGCCGGCAGCGGACTTGGTCGTGATTCTGGTTAGAGTTTCGATAAGGATAACCTTTGCACCCAGAAGTTTAGCCACATAACAGAATGGGACAGCGATTTCGCCACCGCCTGTGGAAATCACCACATCCGGCCTCTCCTTGAGCAGGATGCGGAGGGCAATAAATATGGTCTTTAGCCATGTAATCCTTTCCCGAATATACCCTTCCTTGTATTCAATGAAGTAAGCTCTTTCCAGATGCTGGGAGTAGTCGGACTTGTGCGTAACGAAAAAGTACTCCTTCCCCTCAAAAGCAAGCATCAGCCTTTGCATCTCGGTTAAGTGCCCGCCGGGGCTACAGGCTAAACAAATCTTCAATGCATCTCTCCTGAAGCAACTGCATGATTTCTGCTAGGTATCACAAAAGATACCCTCGACCCTGCACGATGTGAGCTACATATTTCAACTCGTTGCGGTAAAGGTAACGTAAATACCACGGAGCTTATTTGCCTTTAACTTCATGAACTCTCATCTCCAGCAGTCGTCAGTCAATAGTCTAGAGTCGAGAGTCAGATTAGTCAAGACGCCGAGTTTGTTGAGTTTATTGGGTTTGTTGAGACGGCTAGATTGCTTCGTCCCGACAAATCGGGACTCGTAATGACAAAGGGGGCGTGTCTCACAATGAGGGAAAGGGAAGACGGCTTGCGATAACAAATAAGAACGCGATGCCACGTTTATTTTCGCCTGCTTAAGGCGTTCAGGATTATACCGGTAAAGATGCTCAATATGCCAGCGATGATGAATAGAGCGGTCAGTACGGCACTGCCCATGGCCAACTCGCCTTGTGTGGTAGCTACATGAAGCACCCTCAGGCCGGTGATAAGACCAGCCAACAGCAAGATACCGCCTGCCAGTCCGAAGAAGAACAGGGGCCTCCTCTGCGAAATCATTGCTATGATCCGACTGAGAACGTCTATGCCGTGTTTTATCGGGTTGAAAGTCGAGCCATCCCTGGTATATATGTTTGAGATTGGTACCTCGCTTATCCTGAGTTTTTTATCGGCGGCACTGGTTATCATCTCTGATTCTATAGCGAACCCAGTCTCTTTCAATTCAAGTTCGTTTATTGCCTTTGGTGAAAGGGCTCGGAAGCCGGATTCGGAATCGGAGATATTGGTTTTGGAAGCGAGCCGTGTTGAGCGTAAAAGGACTTTTTGCCCGATACGACGGTAACGGGGAGTCTTATCTTTCTGGGCCTCTCGGGAGCCGATGACGAGGTCAAAACCCTCCGAAATGGGTTTGATAAGAGAGGGAATCTCGTTAGGGTCATGCTGGGCATCGGCGTCGAGGAGAACGAGGATGTCTGGATTTCTCTTCTTTGCCTCTGCCAGTATGCTCTGGATGGCTGCGCCTTTGCCTCTGTTTTCATCGTGGCGGATTACGGTGGCACCAGCGAGCTCGGCAACCCTGGCGGTGTTATCCGTGCTTCCATCGTCAACAACAATGACCTCTTCCACATATTGCCTTGCCTGGAGAACTATGCTTCCGACATATCTTGCTTCATTATAGGCAGCTATGCCAGCCAGCACCCTAATCTTTTGTCTTCTATCTGAAGTCTGAAGCCCAGGGTCTTTCATTCTACCTTTATTTCACAGTTACCGATTTTGCCAGATTGCGGGGTTTGTCAGGGTCGCATCCTCGATTGATAGCGAGATAATAAGCCAGGAGCTGAAGAGGAACTACGGCGACCATAGGATAGAGTAACTCATCAACTTCGGGAATCTTGACCCAGGAATCATAAATGTCACTTTCCTTGTCGGAGACACCGATGATATAGGCGCCGCGTGATTTAGTCTCCATGGCATTGCTCAGGGTTTCGAGAAAGGTATAGTCGGCGGGGCAAATCACCACTACTGGTGTGCCAGGCTCAATGAGGGCTAAGGTGCCATGCTTGAGTTCCCCGGCGGGCATTCCTTCAGCATGGATATAGGAAATCTCCTTAAGCTTCAAGGCGCCTTCAGAGGCGATGGCAAAGTTAATTCCTCTGGCTATGTAGTAGAAAGCGTTCTTATCTTTTAGTTTCTGGCTGAGCTTGATAAGCTCGCTTTTGTTCCAATCCAGAACACTGGTTATATCGCCGCTCAGGTCGGTAAGCCTGGCTGCCGCTTCATCAAAGGAATTAACCATGGAGAAGGACAGCAGATAGAATATGGCTAGTTGAGACAGGAAGGATTTAGTAGCGGCTACGGCTATCTCAGAACCACAATTCAGGTAAATGACCTGGTGGCTCAGGTCAGCCAGTATGGAGTTAGGCCGGTTGACGATGGAGATAACTTGAGCCCCAGCGTCTCTGGCAGCCTTTACTCCCTCGACTACATCAGCGGTCTCGCCACTCTGGGAAACAGCGATGACAATGGTGCTTTTATCCACGGAGTCGGCGAAATAACCGAATTCAGAAGCCATGACTACATCACAGAACTTCTTGCCCACCTTGGAAAAGAGGTATCTGCCGACCAGAGCAGCGTAGCGGGAGGTACCACAGGCAGTTATAATCACCTGCCTTGCCCTCAGGATGTCCAGGGCAATGTTGGTAAATCTCTTCTTGTCCTGCTGTACTATTTGGCCAAGCACCTGAGCTTGCTCCATTATCTCCTTGAGCATGAAATGCTGGTAGCCCCCTTTATCGCTCTCAGCCCAACTATGGTCGAGTTTCCTGGCTTGCTTAACCAGCTTGTTTCCTTGGGCATCGAAGAATTCGATTCCTTCTTGTGTCAGCATCACCACCTCGTTATCCTCCAAACTCATCACCTGACTGGTATATTGTGAGAAAGCCAGGGCGTCGCTACTAACATAGTAATCAGGGGCGTTGATGCCCACAATCAAGGGAATGTTCTTCCTTGTGCCGATGATTTTGCCGGGGTCATCAAGGGATATGACCAGAAAGGCATATGAGCCCTCAAGCCTTGGAGCTATATTTAACACAGCCTGTTCCAGGGAACATCCGTTTTTGAGCTCATCTTCGAGGAGGTGAGGAATGATTTCGGTGTCAGTTTCTGAAGTAAACTTGTGTCCTATTTTGGTGAGTTCCTGGCGGAGCTGCTGATTATTCTCAATGATGCCATTGTGAACTACAGCCACTCTGCCACCACAATCGGAATGAGGGTGAGCATTGAATTGCGTGACAGCACCATGGGTTGCCCAGCGAGTATGCCCGATGGCAATGATGCCGGGGAGGCCTGTCAGGTCCTGTTTCTGGATGACCTCGTCAATTTTACCGGCGTCTTTCCTTATGAGTAGCTTGCCATCGTATAAAGAAGCTATGCCCGCTGAATCATAGCCACGATATTCCAGACGCTTTAAAGCCTCGAGGACAATGGGAACTGCTGACTTCTGACCACAATAGCCAATGATACCGCACATCTTAATCCGTTAACCTTCGTAATAATTCTTGCCTTTTGCCTTCGTCGAGTCTTGTTTCGTTGTCCTCTACTTGGTATCGGGACTCAAGCAAAGCTATCTTATTCGCCCCCAAGTCTTGGCGCAAACATAGCTGGGGTCCCACGAAAGAATCAGGGCCTACTCGAACCCCGGGCATGAGGCTGGCATTTACTCCGATGCGGCAACCTCGACCCACAATTGCCCCTAGTTTATCATAGCCGGTATCTACCGGATTATCACCGACTTCTATCTGGATGTTCCCTTCGTCGAGGCGGAAGTTAGCCAGCACAGTGCCGGCGCCCAAAGAGCAATCGTCGTCCACTATGGAGTCACCAATATAATTGGAGTGGAACCAGCAATTATCCCCGATGTAGGAGTGCTTTACCTCAGTGGAATAGCCAATAACGGAATTAGAACCAATATGGCTGTAGTCTCGCACCAGGGCATTATTGCCAATGATGGAGTTTGCCCCAATATACACAGGACCTCGAATCACAGCATTTTCCAACACCTTGACATTATCGCTCAGGATAACTTTTCCTTCGATGTTCGATTTATCGGAGATGCGGGCTGAAGAGGAAATATAAGGTTGAGCGTTGTCCAGAAAATACTCCAGTACTTTGAAGATATGCCAGGGATATTTTATTGGTGCCCAGAAATCGCTGTAGAGAATCACCTTGATCTTGTGTCCTCCATTTACCATGCTGTCCAGGGCGCATTCATAGACATCGTCCCTGGTAGTCTGGGTGGTGTCAATATAGCGTAAAAGCTCCTCAGAGTTTTTATGGCAGTGAATCAAGATGTTTACTAGGTTGCTGGGTTCCTCACCGGGATTGGGCTTTTCCACGATGTGTAGTAACTCATTTTGAGAATTTACCTGGAGGTAGCCTCCCGGGAAGTAGTTCTGGACTTGATAACCCAGAATATGGGAGGAGGCAGGGGCTTTTTCAGCTTCGGTGATGATTTTGGTGTATGCTGAGCTTGAAAAGACATCATTGGGATTTATTACCAAAAACTGCCCGTTCAGGAAGGGCTCAGCGCTTTTCAGAGCGTCAGCGATGCCCGATGGCTCCTTTTGCAGAGCGAGGTCGACTTTTACCCCAGGAATTTTTTTGGTTATTTGCTCTATCTTCGCTATGTTTTCTGGATTCCCAATGATTACAAAATGACTTAAACCTGCCTCGCAGGCTACTTTTATTTGATGTTCAAGCAATGGCTTCCCGAGAAAATCAAGGAGGAACTTGTCTTCAGTAATGGGAAACATCCTCTTGCCACGGCCACCGCAGAGAAATACGGCTTTCACCTGTTAGCCTCCACTATACTTTGAACAAGTTTTTTGCCTTTGCTTATAAGCTCATCGGTCTGTGTCTGCGACTTTGACTCGGAGATTACTCGGATGACAGGCTCGGTGCCACTAGCCCTGATGAGCATCCAGGAGTCAAGGAAATCCAGCCTCAGGCCGTCAAGAGTATTTATCTCATCGGGAGCAAAAAGGTAAGCCTTTTCCTTTACCTGAGCCATGACCGACTCTCTGAGTTCATCAGGACAAGGAACCTTTGCTTTTTCGAAGAATAGCCTAGGAATACCTTGGAAATATCGCCTAATTTCGCCGGCATCGCTTAGCTGACTTAACAGGATGAGGGAAGCAAAAATGCTATCGGGGTAATAGCCCGCCTCGGGGATGATGTAGACGCCTACCTGCTCCACTCCTAATGCAGCATCGAGCTCCTGGGCTAGATGAGCGACGGCGACATCACCGACTCTGCCTCTGACCACTTCCACCCCAATGTCCTTCACTGCCAGGTCAAGAAGAGTTCCAGTTTCTACTGTGGTAGCAATCTTTTTCTTTCCCGTTCGCTTGGCAGCCAGTCTCGAGATGAAGGCGATGGGCTCGTTGAAACCGAGGAAACCTTCTTTATCGCAGAAAACAACGCGGTCAGCATCGCCATCAAAGCAAATAGCTAAATCAGCATTATTTTGTCTCAGGAAATTAACCGTGCCCTGGAGGGTGTCCGCTTTCGGCTCGGGACTTCTCCCTGGGAAAAGGCCATTTGGCTCATCATTTACAGGTATTACGTCAAGGCCCATCTGGACAAAGATTTCGCTGGCAAACTTGGAGGCAGCGCCATTGCCAGGATCAACGACTACTTTTAGCTTGTGATTAAATCCTTGCAGAGCAAGCTTGCCTTTAATAAAGGAAAGGTATCTTTGTTTCATATCCCGTGCTTGCTCCAAAGTTCCCCTCTTCCCCTGGCGGAATTTCTGCTCAAAATAGACTTTCTCTATCTCTGCTTCTTGAGCCTGGCTATATCCCAGCGAATTCTCGGTGAAGAGCTTGATTCCATTGAACTCGGGCGGATTGTGGGAAGCCGTGACCATAATTCCAGCGGCAAAGCCCGATTCCCGGGTGAGCAATGCCAGCGCTGGGGTAGGCAAAATGCCTAAATCAACTACGTTTATGCCACAGGCAAGCAAGCTTGAGTTGACTGCTTTCTTAATTACATCCCTGCTTATTCTGGTGTCGGTAGCGATACAAACTGTGGAGGCTGGAGGCAGGGTAGTGCCTATAGCTAAGGCAACCCGGCGGCAGAAATCAGGCGATAAATCCTGGTTGACTACGCCCCGAATACCACTGGTTCCAAAGAGTCTCCTTGTATGCATTTACTGTCTTAAGCTAAGTTAAGTAGAAGATAGCACGGAATTCAGTGGTTGGCAACAACCACACGGTGTAATAACATATGCTAAACTATGCTTCCCAATCATAAGCTGCGCTGTTTTGGAAACATATAATGACATGGGACATATGGGACATAGCTTGGGTTCTGCTAGCTACCGTTTCACCCATCAGTGAATTAAGGGGTGGTATACCGCTAGGGATATTAAAATTTGGGCTGCCTCCCTTATTCACATTCTGTATAGCGGTCATTGCTAATGCCCTGATATTTTTCCCCATCTTCTTTGCCTTACGCCTCTTTTACGATAAGTTCCTGTACCGAATCCCTTTGTTCGACAAGTATCTGGATAATTTAAGAAAAAGAGGTAAGCCGAAAGTAGAGAAATATGGCTTCTGGGGAT